>Ga0209485_1000399_pt1 | contig 12816 bp, 12 predicted proteins | sample NCAS100_FD_187516 | JGI IMG/M metagenome (GOLD analysis project Ga0209485, IMG submission 187516) | Agricultural soil microbial communities from Utah to study Nitrogen management - NC AS100 (SPAdes) (version 2) | ecosystem: Environmental > Terrestrial > Soil > Agricultural land | place: USA... | reverse complement strand
ATCGCCTTGGCTTGTGGCTCGCCCTGCTCTACGCCTTCGGCACCCCGGCCTTCTTCCGGACCGGATTCCTCAACCACAACCTGATGCTGGGCCTGATCGCGTTCGCCGGATTCCTCGCGGTGTGGAATCCCTGGGAAGGGCGCTGGCTCCGGCCCCGCACCCGCGATGCGCTCTGCGGCCTGGGCGCGGGCATCGCCGTGCTCTTCGATTACAGCGGCGCGGTGTTCATCGCCACCCTCTTCGGCTACGTGGTGATCAAGCGCTGCCGGGAGGGCGGGTCGAGCGCGGCGGTGCGGGGGGGATCGGCCTTCGTGGCCGGAACCCTCCCCGGCGTGCTGCTGCTCTGGTTCTACCAGTGGAAAGCGTTCGGGCACCCATTGTATCCGGGCCAGCACTGGATGCCGCCGGTCGAGTGGATCGACCGTGGATACCAGGGCTATCAGTTCCCGCCCGATCCCGAAATCCTCGGCTTGTTGCTGTTCGACTACCGCTACGGCCTCTTCGTGGCCGGCCCCATCCTGCTCCTGGCGCTGGGCCTGCCCTGGCTGAGCCGGCGCGGCGGAGTGGCGATTCCCCGGCTGGAGCAGTGGGCGCTCCTCGGTATCCCGCTCGCGATGGTGCTGTTCTTCGGCGGGAATAACTACACCCGGCTCCAGTTCAATACCGGGATTCGCTACCTCACCCCCATCCTGCCCTTTCTGTTCGTGCCGGCAGCGCTGGTGCTGGCGCGCATGCGCCCGCTTCCCGCCTATGCCTGGACCCTGCTCGCCCTGGTTGTCTCCTGGCCCCTCGCGATGTATCGCGACGTCGAACGGCCACTCGGAATCCTGGATCCCATCATCCGCACCTTCACCCAAGGCTTCGCCCTGCCGGCGCTCAACACCTTGTCACTCACCACCGGCCAGTACGGAGACTTCTTCGCGAAAGGCGTGAGCCCGCTTCCCCTCTTCGTGCTGACCGGCGCGGTCCTCTACGCCATCTGGTCGCCGCGGTTTCGAGGTGAGCGGTAAGCGGTAAGCCGTAAGCAAGTCTCGCAGTTCCCGCTCACTGCTCACCGCTCACTGCTCACTGATTCAGATCTGCACCTGCGCCCCCAGCTCCACCACCCGGTTGGGCGGCAGCCCGAAGAATGACGTCGCCGACTTCGCGTTGTTGGTCATGACCATGAAGATCTTCTTCCTCCACACCGCCATCCAGAGGCCCTTCCCGGCCAGGGCGGCCTTGCGCGCCTTCGAGGCCTTGGTGGGGAGCAGGGTCTCCCGGCCCAGGTAGAAGGTGGTGTCATTGACCCGCGCCGAGATGCCGTACGGCGCCAGCGCCTGGAGAATCTCGGGAACGTTGGGCGATTCCATGAACCCGTAGCTCGCCACCACAGTGGAGAGTCCGGCGCCAAGGTCCCGGAACTCGATCCGTTCCGCGGCCGGCACCTGAGGAATCTCCATGGTGGAAATGCACATGAGCACCACTTTTTCGTGCAGCACCTTGTTGTGCTTGAGGTGGTGCAGCAGCACCGGCGGAGCGCCCGAGAGATCGGAGGTCATGAACACCGCGACCCCGGGGACCCGGGTGGGCGGGCGCTTGGCCATTTCCTTGCTGAACAGGTCCATGGGGAGGGTTCCCTCCCGCAGCGTTGCGGTCACAATGCTCCGGCCCCGCTTCCAGGTGGTCATCAGGGTGAAGATCAGGATCGCCACCACCAGGGGGAACCAGCCCCCGTGGGGCACCTTGGTCAGGTTGGACAGCATGAAAGCCAGGTCCACCACCAGCAGCAGCGCGCCCAGCGAAACCACCTTCCAGGTCGGCCAGCCGAACCGCTCCCGGGCCACGGCGCAGAACAGAATCGTGGTAGTGGTCATGGTCCCGGTCACCGCGACCCCGTAGGTCGCGGCCAGGTTAGAGGCGTTCTGGAATCCGAGGACCAGCCCCACGCAGGCGATCATCAGCAGCCAGTTGACCTGGGGGATGTAGATCTGGCCCTTCTCCGCGCTCGAGGTGTGCACGATGGTGACCCGAGGACTGAAGCCCAGCTGCACCGCCTGCTGGGTGAGCGAGAAGGCGCCGGAGATCAGGGCCTGGGAGGCCGTGATGGCCGCTGCCGTTGCAACTCCCACCATGGGATACAACGCCCACCGCGGCACCAGGGCATAGAAGGGATTCTCGGCAGCACCCGGATTGCCCAGCAGCAGCGCCCCCTGCCCGAAGTAGTTGAGCACCAGCGCCGGGAGCACGACCAGGAGCCAGGCGTAGCGGATCGGCTTCTTGCCGAAGTGGCCCATGTCGGCGTACAGCGCCTCACCGCCGGTGACCACCAGCACCACCGCAGCCAGGAGGAAGAAGGCGCCCAGCCCGTCCCGCACGAAGAACTGGACCGCATGCCAGGGGTTGAGCGCCGCCAGCACCGCCGGCTCCATCAGGATGCCCCGAACGCCCAGCACCGCGATGCAGACGAACCACACGATGGTCACCGGGCCGAACACCGCGCCGATCCCCGCGGTCCCCCGCCGCTGGACCATGAAGAGCCCGACGATGATGGCCAGGCTGATCCACATCACCCAGGGGGTGAGCGACGGGGTCGCCACCGAGAGCCCGTCGATCGCGCCCAGCACCGAGATGGCGGGGGTGATGATCCCGTCGCCATAGAGCATCGCCGCGCCGAAGACCCCGGCCAGGATCAGCGCCCAGCGGCCCCGGCTCCGGATGTCGTTGGGCCGGAGCAGCGCCAGCAGCGCGAGGATACCCCCCTCGCCCCGGTTGTCGGCCCGCATCATGTGGATCAGGTACTTGAACGTGATGAGGAAGTTGAGGCTCCAGAACACCAGGGAGAGGACCCCCAGCACGTTCTCCCGGGTGGGGGCCACGCCGTGGCTTCCGGTGAAGCATTCCTTGAGGGCGTAGAGGGGACTGGTGCCGATGTCGCCGAAGACGACGCCCAGCGCCGCCACGGCCAGGGGGACCAGTCTGTTGTCCTTCTGGTGGCTCTCCGGCTGGTCCGGATCGCTCATGCGGGCTCCCTCGACCGTCGCCGGAGATCCGCGAGCGAGAGCCCGAAGATGGCCAGGATGATCACGGCCGAGCCGACGCACCACCGGCACACCGCGTGAATGACGAACAGCTCGAGATAAGTCAGATAGGCCGTGAAGAGCACCGCACCGCCCGCCAGGACGGTCAGCAGCCGGGAGGGCCACTCCCCACCGGCAAAACGGGGCTGGAGCGTCAGCAGCGCGAGCGTCAGCAGCACCGCGTAGCCCACGATGCCGATCAGCGCCACTTCGATCCCGAGAAACCGGGCCTGGGGCGACAGCTGCACCGTCTCACAGCTCCCGGTTCCGCACACCAGGGTGCCGATCTTCCCGATCTTGTACAGATACATGTAGATCGCGATGAAGAGTCCGGCCAGGCTCAGCAGCGCGATGCCCATGCGGGCCCGGGTCACGGCGCCGGCTTGGTCAGCTGCGCTTGCACCAGCGCCTTGAGGCTGTCGGAGCTGAGAATGTCGTTATGCAGCCGCCCGCCGATCAGGAACGTCGGGGTGCCGTTCACCCCCAGCTTGGCGCCTTCCATGAAGCTGGCCTGGATCCGTCCCGCGAATTTCGCGCTCTTCATGCACTCGTCGTACCGGCCCACGTCGAGCCCGGCCTCCTGGGCGTAGTCGGAGAACTTTCCGGTGGCGTTCCGCACCGGCGACCACTCCGCCTGCCGCATGTAGATGACGTCGTGCATTTCCCAGAACCGGCCCTGGTCGGAGGCGCAGGCCGCCGCGTGCGCCGCCAGCCGGGCGTGGGGGTGGCCATCGAGCGGAAAATCGCGGTAGCGCCAGCGCACCAGACCGGTTTCGATGAGCTGCTGCCGGACCGCGGGGAACTGGATGGTCTCGAACGACTGGCAGCCCGGGCATTGATAGTCCGCGAACACGGAAATCTCGACCGGCGCCGAGTCGGCGCCCAGCACGTATCCCCGGAACCCCGCGGTGTCCGCCGCCAGCACGGTCACGTTGACCGGAATGCTCACGGCGTTCGGTTTGCCCACCTGGTACACCAGCCAGGCGATGCCGGCGAGCGCCACGGCGCCCAGCAGGAGATAGAAGCGATTCATTCCGGGCGTGGGCGCCGCCATGGCTCGTCGTCCTCGGGATCGGGTAACTCGGGAGCCAGAAAGTCGGGAGCCGTCTGGGCTTCGTCTACCAGCCGACGGTGCTCCGCGACTTCGGGCGTGTCGTAGGTCGCACGGACCTCGTAATGGAACAATTCGGACCGCAGGTCACCCATCCGGCGAAGCAGCTCGGGCACGTTTTGCAGCAGGCGCTCCTCCCGGTCCAGATCCAGGATCCGCTGAGCCAGCTCCCGCAGCATCCCCCGAAGCGCCTCGATCCGGCGTTCGTCGTAGGTTTCGTCGTCGTGTGTCATGCCGGACCTCAACCCGGTTCCGCCCCTGCCTGGTGCCTTTCGGCCGAGCCTAATGTAATGGACGGCTTCCAAAGGCGCTGCCGGGAGCCCCCTTTGCGCCATCGTGGTACAAGCCATTATATTGTTTGTGAGCAAGGGCTTACGCCGGCATAAGGTTTCCGGCACCCACCATCAAAGGACGGTGCATGACCAACAGAAAAAAGGCCGAACGCTCCGCAGGACCTTCGGTCGTGGATCAGGCCAGGGACGAGCTGTTCAGCCACATTCTCCGCTGCGGTGTGATCGAGGCCGAGCCGGAGCACCAGAAGGAGTGGATGGACGACACCATGCAGTACCTCGGCGAGCGGTATGCCGATCTGGACGAAGAGCAGCTGGCGCAGGTGCGGGTGCTGGGCGAGCGGTTCTGCAAGCCGGTGATTCGCGGGAAGCCTGAAGTCGCGGGTTCAGCCTCCTAAAAGGCATTGCGAGGGCGCCTCGCGCCCGAAGCAATCTCGTTATTGCGGTCGCCAGCCCCTGGGGAATTTCCTCCAGTGGTAGGCGAGGCGCACCCTGAATCCGCCCCCGAGGCCGGCCTCGAGGGCCCATCCCCCCGGTAACCCCGGACTCCGTTCCACCCCTACGTAGGCCAGCAGGTAGCCGCCCTTCCCTCCGCCCAGCACCCCGGCCAGTCCACCTCCGAGGTACACCCCGGGGCGTCCCGCGGCCCTGGGCGAGAGCAGGTATTCAATCGCAGCTTCACCCCGTGCGGTGAGCTCCTCTCCGTGGGTGCCCGCTCCGATCGAGAGCGCGATACGGGTACTCCCCAGCGTGCGGATCGCCCCTCTCGGCCCGACCACCAGGGAGAGGGGTCCGTCGGCGATCCCGCTGTCGGTGCCCCGGACCCCTCCGGTGCCGTGAAGCCCCCACTCGAACACCGGCCGCCACTGGGCCCCGGCAGGGGACCCGAGCAAGAGAGCGAGGAGGACGATGACGCCGGCGCGTCGGCGCCCCCGTTGACCGTTGACCGTTGACCGTTGACCGGGTTGTATCACCCCAGGTCGAGGTCGTACGTGATGGCGATGTCGCTGTTGAGGGAGTGCATCACGGAGCAGTACTTCTGGTGGGAAAGGTCGATGGCTCGTCGGGCCTTGGCCTCGTCGAGTCCCTCGCCGCGAAACCGGTAGGAAAAGTGGATGGTGAGGTAGCGCTTGGGGTGTTCCGGGGCGCGGCGCCCGGTCACTTCGATTCCCAGCTCCGCGAGGGTCACCTGCATTTTCTGGAGGATGCTGACGATGTCCGCCCCGCCGCACGCGGCTGCGGCCAGCAGCAGGGTGACCATGGGACCCGGCGCCTGCTCTCCGTCGGCGTCGATCAGAGAGGTCGGTCCCCCCTTGGCGCCTCCCCGGAAGCGCATCCCGCCCTCCCAGCTCACCGAGGCCGCGCGCAGGTTGTCGTCCGTCATGGGTCCCTTCCTCCGCTGGCGCTACTCACCCAGGGGGCGCTGGTCCCGCCGCGCCACCCGGTGATAATCCCAGATCGCATACAGTGCCACCGCCGCCGTTGCCCAGGCCAGAGGCCGGAGCAGCGCCGACCCGGCCAGAAACGCGAAGATGGTCAGCAGCTGACAGATGGTGACCGCTTTCCCGCCCAGGCGGGCCGGGATGGCCGCGGGCCGCCCCAGCAGCGCCGTTGCCGCGAACGCAGCGGCGGCAGCGATATCCCGGGCCAGCACCCCGACGATCTCGAGCGGCGACAGCGCTCCCGAAAACAGCACCACCCCGAAGGCGCAGGCCATGAACAGCTTGTCGGCGACCGGGTCGAGAAAAGCACCCAGCCGGGACCCGCCCCAGCGCCGCGCCACCAGTCCGTCGGCGAAATCGGTGGCCGATGCGAGGGCCAGGATCGCGATCCTGGTCCCGGCATCGCTGAGCAGGACGAACGCGATCGCCAGCGGGACTCGCACCGCGGTGAGCACATCGGCGGGCGACCACCAGGCGGTCGGGTGCGCCGGTGCGTCGCTTCTCCCACTCTCGGTCACACCGGCTCCCGGCCCTGGACGCCCGAAACATACTCGGCTCGCATTTCCTCGCGGCCCCGCACGATGCCCTCGACCCGGAGGCGCGGGTCCAGCGCCGAGGCCGCGAGCTGCTGCACCTGGGTGGCGGTGACGCTCCGATATCCCGCCGCGGGATCCTCCACTTCGGCGAGCCCTTCGCCCAGCAGCCACGCCTCGGCGATCTCTCCGGCCACCGCGCTCGCGGTCTGCCGGCGTACTTGGGCCTGTCCGGCCAGATAGCTGACCGCGCCGGTGAGTTCCTCCCGATCCACCGGTACCTCCCGGAACCGCTCCAGCTCTTCCAGCAAGGCGCTGCGCGCCTCCGTTTCGCGGGCAGGAGACGTGGCCAGGTACAGGAGCAGCGCCCCCGCCCCGGCGCGCTGCCACGAGGAAGCCATCACCGTGTAGGCCAGCGAGCGCCGGTCCCGGAGCGCGGTGAACAGCCGCCCTCCCATGCCGCTGGCGATGGCGGCCCATACCTCCGCCGCATGCCGCTCCGGCGCGCGACGGCCCGGGCCCGGAAACATCACGGCGAGCGCGGATTGTTTCCTGGCGCGCTCCACCACCGCGTCCAGGTGGCCGGGCGTGCCTCCCTGCCAGGTGGATCGGGGCATCTGCGAGATGAGGGGACGCTCCGGCCCTCCTCCGAAGATCCCCGCCAGCTGATCGGCCAGCCGCTCCGGATCGAGCTCACCCACCGCCACGATGGTCGTGCGTCCGGCGGCCATCTCGCAGGCGTGCCACGCCCGGACCATTCCCTCCCTGAGCTCCGGGACCGTGTCCGGCAGCCCGTGCGCCGGGAGCCCATAGCCTTCCGGCCCGAAGCCGGCCGCCAGCGCCAGCTGGATCGGATAGCGCACCATGTCATCGGCCGCGTGCACCGCTTCTTCGGTGAGCGTCGCGCGCTCCAGACCGATCTCACCTCCATCGAGCCGTGGACGGCTCAGCACCTCCTCGAGGAGCACCGCGGCGGCGGCTCCGTGCTCGGACAGCACCGTGGTGGCAAAGCCGAACCAGTCGGCGGCGATCAGGGGCGCAAGGGTGCCGCCGCAGGCTTCGAAGGCCAGAGCCAGCTCCGCGGCGTCCCGGGTTGCCGTCCCCCGGACTGCGGCGCGGACCGCGAGGGCCCCGAGCCCAGCCGTGCTCCGCGTCTCGGCCACCGATCGGCGGCGGTAGACTCCCAGAGAAATCAGCGGAACGCCGAGCTTTCTGCCGATCAGGAGGTCGGCACCCGGCAGGGCGACGTGAAGCACACCCGACATCGTGAGGCCCCGGGTCGGCACCGGTACCGGCGTAACGGAGACCGGAGGCGCTCGCGGCCCGGCGATCGCGCGGGCCGTAGCAAGGAAGTGGGCCCGAAGACTTCCGGTGGCCAGCTCGTCCGGAGCGGTATGGGGGAGATAGGCGCACCCGGCAATCGTCTCGGGATCGAGCCACTCTCGCGCCGCCAGCTTCACCTCCGACGCCTCGACCGCCATCAGCCGGTCATACTCCAGGTCGAGCAGCTCGATGCCGCCCTGCGATTCGGCCAAAGCCAGTGCAGATGCTCTTCCCTCGGTGCTTTCCATCCCGCGCGCCCACCGGGCCCGGAGCTGGGTCCGCACCCGCTCGATGTCCGCCTGGTCGGGTCCGGATTCTCTGAGCCGCGCCACACAATCGGCGATACCGGCGAGGGCCGCATCCAGCCGCCCGGGGTCGAGCTCGGCCCCGATGGAGAACACCCCTACTTCGGTGGGGGAGAAATGCCATGCGCCGATCGAGGTGACGATCCCGGGAGCCCGGAGCTGCCGGTAGAGCCATCCCGCCCGCCCCAGTCCGAGAACCGCCGCCGCCACGTCGAGCGCGGCCGCGTCGGGATGCAGGGAAGGGACCGCGCGCCACCCCACCACCAGGTGGCTGTGATGCAGATCCCCCCGGAGAGTGCGGGTCCGGACTTCGCGCCGGGGCGGTTCCTGGGGCGAGGGATCGAGTCCCGGCTCCGCCGCCGGCCAGCCGCCAAACAGGTCCCCGGCCATCGCGATGGCGGCCTCGGGATCGAGATCGCCGGCCATCGCGACGATGGTGCGCCCCGGCACATACCGGGACCGGTAGTAGCCCACGATCTCCTGATGCGTCATCGCGGCCAGGTGCGATTCGGTGCCGATCCGCCAGCGCCGGATCCGGTGCCGGTCGAAGAGCAGGGCGTGGAGCGTCTCCGCCGCAACCGCTCCCGGCTGATCCAGCTTTCGCTTCGCTTCCTCGATGATGACCCGCAGTTCCCGGCGCAGCTCCTCCGGGTCGATCAGGCTGCGCCGAAGCGCATCGGACTGAAGGTCCAGCGCCACCGGTAGCGACGCCGCGGGCAGAACCGTGTAGTAGGTGGTGTGATCGTAACTGGTAGAGGCATTGAGGTACCCGCCGGCGGCCTTGGTCTCCCGGGCGATGCCCCCCACGCCGCGCGTCGGCGTGCCCTTGAACAGCATGTGCTCGAGGACGTGGCTCACCCCGACCTGGGCGTCGGGCTCGTCGAAGAATCCGGCCCGGACGTGGCTCACCACCGCCACGGCGGGCGCCGTGGGATCACGCTGAGCCAGAATCGTCAGACCGTTGGACAGAACTTCCCGCCGGACAGCGGCGGTCCAGCGCAGGGTCACTGCACGATCCGCAGCACTCCTGCTTCGGCGCTTCCCCGAATGAACGCCTCGGCGTCGGTGAGCGGAATGATGACGCCGGTCTCCTCCCTGCCCCGGCGGGCCAGCCCCGCCATGAATTCCGAAAGCGAGAGCTGGGGAGACGATTGCTCGTGGGCCTTGAGCTGGAGGAGGATTTCGTCCCAGGTGCCCCGCAGGGTGAGGCCCGCCAGCGTGGTCACCAGGTGGCCCTCGGGACGGCTGTGTTTCCGGAGCATCCCGGGAACTTCCGCCACCAGGGCGCCGAACAGCTCCAGCTGGTGCGGATCGCGCACCCCTCCGTCGGCCATCCGCGCTTCGATTTCCGCGAGCAGATCCTCGGTGGGATCGGTGTCGGGGGTCAGCTCGCCCAGGCGCCCCAGCCAGGGCGTGAGCTCGGCATCGTCATCGGCCAGCCGGTACAGCGTCTTCTTGAGCTCGATGGTGCGCCAGAGCCCCAGCTCGTCGAAGTGATCTTCCGGCTCGCTCTTTTCGAAGTGAGCGAGCGCGGCGCCGCTCTCGCCCCGGTCGTACAGCATGTTGGCGAGATAGATCCGCGCTTCGGCGTACTTGGGATCGATCGCCAGAGTGCGCCGAAGCCAGAAGAACGCCGAGCCGTCCCGGCCCAGCCGGTGGGAGACGTAGCCGAGGCAGGCGGCGGCTTCCGCGCATTCCTGCTCCGCGGTCTGGGCCAGGTCGAAGAACCGGTAGGCCTGGGCCAGCATGCCGCTGCGGAAAAGCGCCCGCCCCGCTTGCAGCATCATCTCGTGGTCTTCCTGGAAGCCGAGCTGGAGCAGCCGCTCGAAGCTGCGCACCGAGCCGGCCTGGTCGCCCACGGCCAGCAGCGCTTCCCCCATTCCGGCGAGAGCATCTTCGTGATCGGGGTCGAGGGAGAGCGCGGTCTCGAAGCCGCGCCGCGACCAGGCGAATTCTTCCCGGGCCAGGTAGGCGTAACCCATCCCGATGTGGAGCTCGACCGCACCGGGGTAGAGCGCGAGGCCGTCCTTCAGCGTCTCGAGCGCCTCGTCGTAGCGTCCTTGATTGTAGAGTTGGTGGGCCTGTTCATCGAAGTCGTCGGAGCTGAGAAAGGCATCCGGCACCCGGTGGGCCTCCCGAAGGGGTTAGGTAAACATATGGGGTTTATGGGCTTGAAGCAAGAGCTTAAAGTCGGCTGTCAGCTACTGGAAACCGGTCCCCTGTCGATTTGTCAGTCAGTTCTCAGCGACCTTCGCACCCCGAGCCGGTCCGCTCCACCCGCATCACCTGCTTGACCACCGAAACCACTCCCCGGGGAAAAGGCCGTCCCGCGGGAATTTTTGCCGTCACCGTGATCTCCCGCTCCCATCGAACCGGCCCGATTCCCTGGTTCCACACCAGGCTGCCTGCTTCGATCGATTCCCGGTGCACCGGTATTGCGAGGGAATCCTCCACCACCGTCGTGCTGTCACTCGATGCCTGGGTCGACCAGCGCCAGGTGGCGCCGTCGCCGAGTACACTGTCGGGAAGGAGCGGGAAAAAATCCTGAAAGATCCCGCGCAGGTCCGCAACCCCGGCGACCTCATCGGGAATGAACGGCACGACCCGGGAGGCGTAGCCGCCCCGCGGGTCCAGCAGGCCGCGCCAGCGTCCCCCCAGCAGCCCCTCGGTGTCCGGCTCCACGCGCCCCTCGGGCCCCTCCCGCCAAACCGCGAGCGAATCGAACCAGGCGAGCATCTCGAGTCCGGAATCGCCGCGGGTGGCCCGGACCGTGAGCACCCCGGTTCGGCCGGCGCGCTCCTCGCGAACCGAGGTGCCCAGCGAGGTCCGGATCTCCGTCTCCACCGTCTCGCGAAAGGTCGCGCAGGCGAGCCGGGCTTCGGTGTAACCCGCAGGCCCCCCCTGCGCCCCGATCAGCTGGGGCAACAGCACCAGACCCGCAAGGCATTTCCCGTTCACCGTTCACCGTTCACCGTTCACGCAGTTTCGTGCTACTCCCCCGCCATGAAGGGATAGCGATAGTCGACTGCCGGCACGAAGGTTTCCTTGATCGCCCGGGGCGAGACCCAGCGCTGCAGATTGAGAATCGAGCCGGCCTTGTCATTGGTACCGCTGGCGCGGGCCCCGCCGAACGGCTGCTGTCCCACCACCGCCCCGGTGGGCTTGTCGTTCAGGTAGAAATTCCCCGCGGCCTGCCGCAGCGTCTCGCCAGCCTCCACCAGCGCCGCCCGCTCCTGGGCGAACACCGCGCCGGTCAGCGCATAGGGACTGGTGGTGTTGACCAGTCCGAGAGTCGCCTTCCAGCTCTTGTCGGGATACACATAAGTGGAAAGCACCGGGCCGAAGAGCTCCTCGCACATCGTCCGGTAGGAGGGATCCTTCACCTGGAGCAGGGTGGGCTCGATGAACCAGCCGCGCCGGTCATCGGCGCCGCCGCCGGCCAGGATAGTGACCCCGCGATCCTTGCGGGCCCGCTCCAGATATCCGGAGAGCTTGGCGAAAGCCCGGGCGTCGATGACTGCGCCCATGAAATTCCGGAAGTCGGTGACGTCTCCCATTTTGATCCCGGCGATCATCTCCAGCACCCGCGACTTCACCGCAGGCCACAGGCTCTGCGCGACATAGACCCGGCTGGCCGCGCTGCACTTCTGCCCCTGGTATTCGAAGCCGCCCCGCACCATGGCCACCGCCACCGCCTCAGGATCGGCGCTCGGGTGCGCCATGATGAAGTCCTTGCCCCCAGTTTCCCCCACGATGCGCGGATAGGAGGCGTAGTTTTCGAGTCCCGCCGCCACCCCCTTCCAGAGCGACTGGAACACCGCGGTGGAGCCGGTGAAATGAATGCCGGCGAGGTTGCGGTCGGCCAGCACCCGCGCGGTCACCTGCTGCGACTCTCCAGGCACGAAGTTGATTACGCCGGGCGGCAATCCCGCCGCCTCGAACAGCCGCATCACGAAGTAGTTGCTCAGGGCAGCCGTCGCCGCCGGCTTCCACACCACGGTATTCCCCATCAGCGCGGGCGCCGAGGGAAGGTTGGCGCCGATCGCGGTGAAGTTGAACGGCGTCACCGCGTACACGAATCCTTCCAGCGGCCGGTGGTCGAGCCGGTTCCAGAACCCGGGAGGCGAGACCGGCTGCTCGGCGTAGAGCCGCTCGGCGAAATGCACGTTGAAGCGCAGGAAGTCGACAATCTCGCAGGCCGCGTCGATTTCGGCCTGAAAGACCGTCTTGCTCTGTCCCAGCATGGTCGCCGCGTTGAGCCGCTGCCGCCACGGTCCCGCCAGCAGATCCGCGGCCCGCAGGAACACCGCCGCGCGATCCTCGAACCGCCACCGGCTCCAGTCCCGCTGCGCCCGGCGGGCGGCGGCGATCGCGTTTCCGATCGCCCGGCCGTCGGCTTGATGGGTGGTCGCCAGGTGCTGGCTATGCCGGTGGGGCGCGACCACCTTCACCGTCTTGCCGCCCCGGACATCCTGGCCGTTGATCACCGCGGGAATGTCGGTGACCGAGGTGCCCATGGTCTTGAGCTCGGCCTTGAGCGCCGCGCGCTCCGGACTCCCCGGCGCATAGTTGAGGACCGGCTCGTTGCGGGGCGACGGAATGTTGGGTGCTCCGTTCATGAAGAGACTCTCGGAAGGGCGTGAACGGTGAACAGTGAACGGTGAACGAGGGTTGCTGTTGCCTGTTGCCTGCTGCCTGCTGCCTCTTCGTTATGGTAATAACATGCGCGGCTCTCCGCTTCCCGCCACCATCT
>Ga0209485_1000396_pt1 | contig 12886 bp, 15 predicted proteins | sample NCAS100_FD_187516 | JGI IMG/M metagenome (GOLD analysis project Ga0209485, IMG submission 187516) | Agricultural soil microbial communities from Utah to study Nitrogen management - NC AS100 (SPAdes) (version 2) | ecosystem: Environmental > Terrestrial > Soil > Agricultural land | place: USA... | reverse complement strand
ACATGACATCTGCCTTAGTTGCGGGCACAGAAAAGATGAACATAGTTCGGATGGTTCTCGTTGTCATAACGACTTTTGCCTTTGTTTGCGATTTAAAACAACATTGTTGCAATATGGTTCAGGTTCAAGCAACAATATTCCATAGGTGAATCACAAAATAAAGTATCTATTGTTTTTAACGAAACATTTGACTTTATAGTTTGAAGTGTAATTGGATATAAAGCCGTTATATTGTTTGTAGTTCATAAAATGATATGACCAAAGCCGGTGAGGATATAGACGTTGGAAAAATTAATAGTGAAAATGACAGGATAATTATGAAGACTTTCGGTCTGGACTACGGGAAATTTTTTCCTCGAGAGCACCAGTGCGAGAGATAATTTTCGCAAAATCTGATTGTACATAATACTGTGCACTTAAAAAAGCCATTTCAGTCATGATGACTGATTTCTCGACACCAGTTACTGCCTTTATAACTGGATCATCTTGTTAATCTAAAAAATACTATTCTCGTGAAATACTATAATAATAGATAATCAAATATTTCTTGGAATTGAAAAGGTTAGACGACGAGTTAGGTCCATCCCTTCATAAATTAGAAATAAAACTTAAGCGGCAAAGACTAGTAAATGAAAAACAACTAGGGCAAAAATCAGGATTTGATAAAGAATTCAATGAAATAATTAAGAAAACTGTTTTACCTATAATGACTGAATATAAAAAATTCCTTGAGAGTAAACAACAAAATATGTGTCTGAGTTGCATCATAGAAAGACCGTATCAGTTACATGAAGGTATTACGTTTGAACTAAAGGATTCGATCAAGATGTCAAAGCAACCCACCGTAAGAAGGATCACTTTCTTTCCAAGGAATGAAAGAATACATATTTTTGAAGAAGGATTACTAGGCGATGGTCATCCTGTAGAACTTAGTTATGCTAAAAATGAAATATCTAAAGAATTAGTAAGGAAAAAAATGAGTTCCTTAATAAAGGAATACATTGACAAATTACTACTCGGTTTTCAATAAACATATGTTGCTAGGAAGTATAGAATTACCGAAGTAGCTAACCTTAGGTTGAATGAGATCAATATTTGAATAATGCGAAGTGAAACTCGAGAACCAATACTTAAATTAACACTCACCTGAACATCAATCATGAATAGAAAAATACTTTTCATGGGTCTGACATTGTCTATCTTGGTAATTGCAATCTCAACTCACCAAATTATGGCGCAAAATGTAACTACGAATGCTTCGAATGCTGTCGGGAATATGACTTCTGCTGCTAATCAAACTGCTTCTGAACTGGGACAAAACACTTCTTCAGTACTGAACAATGCTGGCGACAAAGTAGGTTCTGCACTAGGTGAACTTAAACAAAATATGAGTGAGGTAGGGACAGAACTTGGACAAAATATGAGTGAGGTAGGGACAGAAATTTTAAACAAGACAGAAGAGGCTGCTAAAAAGATAGGTACCGGAGCAGCAGATGTATTAAGTAACATAAGCGGTGAAATAAAAGAAGGAATAAACAAAAAGTGACTACTTATTCCACATTTTTTTTGATTTAATTTAACTAATAATATTGTAATTTAGTAAAGATATTTTATGACCGCTTCTGAGATTCCTTTATCCTCTTTTGAATTGCAGATTCCGGAACTTCATCTCCTAATGATAAATATCGTAATTACGCCTACAGCACCAAATAACGCTAGTGCAATGATAACATTTTGAGTATTACTCATTAGATCAGGTGGGGTTTGATGTGGTACGAATACCTGAAAGGAGGCCAGATTAATTGAATCACTTTTGTCAAGTCTTAGCAAAACTTGATGTGTACCGTCGTCAGGGAACAAATAGTCTACAGAAAAGTCTCCGTTTTGTACGCTTACGTTATTAAATTTAAAGAGTCTCTGACCGTTTGTAACTGTTACTTGAGCGATACCTTCTGCACTATGGTCACCTGTTCTTAAATTTGTTACACTAAATCCTAAATTTGTAAAGGTGTCTATAATAGGCTTTTCAGGCAAGTATCCAAACTCGATTCGAATGTTATCTTCAGTGTTATTCCAAATTTGAGTATTATTTGAATTGAATATGTGAGCATTAGATGAATTAACGGAAATGCTCAATACCGTTACAAAAAAGAATATGGCAGTTAATAGCAGTAACATATCTATTTCAGTATACCCATGTCTTCCTTATTATTTCCCTTCCTTCTATATTATCTTCTTTTTCATCCTTGACCTAGCGTTATATTTACATCAATAATATGTACATGGGCATTACTAATGAAGAGAGTATTGGATAAATTACAGGCTTTAGAGTATGATATGTAGATATAAAACTAAAGTAATCCTTTCGATGAGACGCACATTAGGTGACCGGTGAAGTGAGATTTCTTTACTACTTGGTCACAAGGATTACAAGTCCTACTATTAGGGTTGCTGTAGATAATATCAATGAAAGTATGGTCCACTTTGATATGTCGGTTGGCATTTCTACTTACTATCAATAGATGTCTTATTTAATCAAAGTGTCCGGAGCTAGGGTGTTATTTTTGAAGTTTTGAAGTTCTCCACTACCACCGCCTGGAGGAAGAAAATCCTTATCTAATTTCATATCTGCCATCTGGTTTGTCATGTTAAATTCCAGGGGATCTTGACCTGCCTTTCGTTCAAAATCTCTAGAAGTGTTAAAGTCAAGTTTAAGATTGGGAACTTCCAATTTCCCGGGTTCTCGCTGATACTCTTTAGCAGTGGAATTAGTACTATTGTCTAATCCCTTATTTATGAATTCATTTCCTCCCGATAATTCGTTCCCAACAGTTGCAAACGAAGTGGAGCAGAAAATGACTCCCAAGACTCCGGCTGTAATTAGAACCACTAAGAATATGTTTAAATTATTCATTTTTTGCTTTGAACCCATTCAAATTGTATTTTATTGACCTCATCGATTTAACTTTTCTGTGGAGAACGCCCAGACTTTCAGTACTTTCAGTTGATCTATAAGATTGATGTAGGACCCCCCTTCACTAATGAGATCAATAAGTGAGAGTTAATTTGATCTCTTTGATGGGAGGAATCTTAATTTAGAGATTCTATTACATTTAAACACTCCAGGTAAATCGAAGAATTCAAGGAAACGAAATATTAATTTTTGTTATCTTTATGAATATTTTATTCCTGAAAAGTGGCTGACGGTTATAGCAAAAACTGGTTATAGTTAATTTTACTAATTCGTTACTTTTATTCTACACTTGGGTAACCAATCATGAAATGCTGACATAAAGTGAAATAAAACTGTACAGTATTGGAGATCTATTGTTCTACAACGACTATGTCCTTTGCTTCGGCCTTAAAGCCTATTTTTGAATGGCTCCCATCACAATACGGTTTACTATTGGATGCCCCACACCTACACATTGCGGCGAACACTTTTCCATCAACTACTACCAATTCAGGTCCATTTTCATTACACTTTATTTCTACTCTGGCCATGACATATTGCAGTCATATACAGTATATAAGTAGATCTTCAAGTACAATATACTTCCAGTACTATAGATTTTTGCCTGCGAGAAAGAGAAACTTATTTATTGTTTGTTTCTAAATTGTGCATAATTAATGTAAAGGTTTCGGACGATCAATAAAACATGTCTACCAACCGAATAATTAGCATTGTAGACGACGATGCGGATATCACACTTCTTTTTCATGATATCTTAAACGGTATTACTGGTGTTACGGTGCTAACATTTACTGATCCAATTTTGGCCCTTCAACATTTTCAAGTTAACGAACATGCCTATGTGTTGGTAATTTCAGATTTTAAGATGTCTGGCTTGAACGGCATGGAATTTCTAAAAAAGATCAAGGATTTAAATCCATCCGTAAGAACAATTTTGATGACCGCATTCCAAATTGACGACATGGTATTTCTAGACTATACAAAGAAAAAAATTATCAATGCATTCCTTCAAAAGCCTATAGGCATGCATGATCTTCTTAAAGAGGTAGATACTCAGTTACATTCTTACGAATTGCAAAGAAGGTTTCCTTCTTGAGAATTAGATTCAAGTAAGTATGACTTGAATTCTAACGTTCCTTTTATTGGTTAATACTAATCACATCATAAAACTGTATTAAGAACAAAATTCCAGAGTTTTTCGTCCGCCCTATTAATGACGAGGTTTATAATTATCATTCAGGTATGAATCCTTTCTTATCCATGTAGCTTTCCCGTGCCCATTTTTCCATTTCTTTGTCAGACAATTTTGCTCTGACTTTCAAGGCGTATTCTGCATCTTTTCCTACAGGATATCTCATATTTGGAGTGGAAATATTGACAGCATTTAGAATCGTTTCAGCTACATCTCTTGGGCTAGATAAATCTCCCATGACCGACTCGAAGCCTTCAAACACCTTCTGTATCATCTTCGAGTAAGGTGAATCTTGTGGATTGTAATTTTTTGCATTCTTACTATTATCAATAAAACTACTTCTGATAGCTCCCGGTTCAATCAAAATAACATCAATATTAAATTCGGCGAGTTCTTGTCTTCTATCTTACGCTTAGGTTCTTCCATCTGACATACGTTTTCTTGCATCTGTCGTTGCGACTCCTCAGTATGCTCTTGCAGATCCTCCATTTGACGACGTCGTATCTCCATCTGAAGCAACTCTTCCTGCATTCTTCTAGTATCATCCTGTGAAACCATGCTTTATTTGCAACACTAAAATATTTATTAGATCCATCACTAGGGCTAGTTTTTCATTTGACTACCTTGCTGAATATAGGGGATTCTTACGAGTCTGGTAGTTTCGTTAGATTAATGAATTCGGTAAATTCTCCCGTCCTGCTTATCATATACAAGAACATATACGTTACCATCAGGCCCAATTTCCAAGTCGGTAATGCCTCCAAATCCGTATGCAAAAATGATTTTTGAAATTTCTTCACTTGAGTTGGCTATTCTATCAATCATATCTCCATTCAAGTCCAGTGAATTTCTATCTGTATTCAATTTGAAGTGATAAATATTACCATACTTTATGTCGCCTACTAAAATATCGTTTTTGTATCCTATTCCGAGTTTATCTGTGTTTAGGAATGTTAGCGCAGTTGGACCTACTGATTTATCCCAAGTGAATTCTGGAGTACTGTATTTTCCTTTACCATCAAAATCAACTAGTCCTTCAGGATTAGTTGGAGCGAGACCTTCCTTATCCAATGTTGCGTTTACCTTCCAGATGCCTTGTAACTGTTTCCAACCGCTGTTAAATCCGGGCTCAACTAAATTTATCTCGTCACCAAATGCAGGACCATTTTCTGTATCCCATAGTGTACCAGTTACTGGATCAAAGTCAATTCCAAAACTATTTTTTATACCGTATGCATAGAAAAGGTTAAGGGGATATCTATCATCGATTATACCCGCGCCAACGGGCTGACCACTCTGATTAATCCTTAGAATACCTGCTCGTCCATCTGCCTCCTTCCCATTTTGCAAATTCTGCATTTGTGTTTCATATAATTGGCTTTCATTGTGACCTGTCCTCATGACATCTCCTATTGTCAAATAGATATTGTTATCTGGGCCAATTTTCAATACTCCTCCATTGTGTCCCGGTCCAGGTTGCCAAGGTAGATCTAAGAGAAGTTTTGGGTTCAACAACTTTGAAGCGTTCTCGTTCAATTCGTACTTGTAAATCCTGTTTCCAAGTGCCTCACCCTTTTTGGCACCTTTCTCGGTGTAATAAAGAAAAACAAAAGTCTTATTGCTTGGATCGGTTGAAATCGCCATACCAAGTAATCCTCTTTCATCTTTACTTGCTGCAGGAACTGTGATGAGTGGTTGTGGACTTTGAGTTGCATTTACGATTCTTTCAACTGTACCTTCATTCTTTTGCGTTACCAGTATATCATCTGGACCTAGAAATATCATAGAAGTCGGCGCTCTAAGTCCTTTAAAATAAAGCTCGACATCAAGGTCTGGATCAACTACTATGGGATTAGATGCAGTTACATTGGCTCTAACAGCATAGGCAAATGAATCTGAGTATAAAGTACCTAGAATTAATCCAGCAATAGTCAAATTTGTAAAGACAAGAACGGAGACAAAAGTTAGTCTATGAGAACGAAGTGTCATGTACCCTGAACTTTTCTTCCTTTTGATATATAGGAATTTCCAAACTCTAACTGTAATTGAGTTGTGGAAAATTCATCTGAATGCTCATTCCTTCAATACTTATATTCCTATTATCTTGAACTAGCTTTTAAAATCCGGTGAAAATATCCAACTTGGGGAATATAACTTTCAAATTTATCCTCTGCCTATCTAACTTGATGTTATCTTCGCTTCTATTTTCCATAACTTATGGTGAATCTGAGAATCAAGAAAATAGCCTTCATTTTACTCCAGTTTCAACAAGTTCCAATATGGAAAAATCTGTCATTATCATATTCGATAGAGGATATGATACGCAGTTTAAGAATGCCAAACCAATACTAGACAAATACGGATTCAAAGTGTCATTTTTCATAATATGTAATTTTATCGAAGGAAATGGTTACTATAAACTAGAAAATGGGAAAGAGGAATTGGAAGATTCATTTACGCCAATGAATTGGGATCAAATAAGATTACTGTCTAAGGAAGGACATGATATAGAATCACATGGAATGGAACACAGGTATCTATTGAACCTATCATCACCACGAGCTCTCGAGGATGAGATTGGAGGATCAAAACAATGTTTAGAAGATCAAGGCCTAAAGCCAACTTACTTTCAGATTCCATTCAATAGAGGAGCAGATAATTCTACGATACTAAAAATGATATCTGAATACTATGATTTTGGTTTATCAGGTCATTCTCGACTTATGTTCCTAAATTGTGATGGTTGGGTTAATTATGGTTTTAAAACAAGGAGTTATAAGTATCAAGAGGACTGCAACCCATATTCTGATGAAGGAATCCCAACGCGTACGCATAAATACGCTATAAGAGAATGGTCTCATGATCGATTCCACACTAGAATAAACAACAATTATACTAGTTTAGATCCACATGGAACTGAAATATCAAACAAGTTATTTGCCGAATTTGTTAGTTTGGTGGAAGCCCAAAATCAGTACAATATTAAGTTAGAAAAAGTAGTAGCAGTTCCGGTAATAGGTTACCATTCAATTGACAATTATACGAGGTATGACACTTCGCCTGAATTGTTTGACAGGGAAATGCAATATCTATATGAAAATGGATTTAAGGTATTAAAACTCACTGACCTAGGATATGATGAAGAGGAACATCATTTTTACATAAAATAAGGTTAAAGCACATTGAGCTACAATGTTATTAATGAAAACAGAAAACAGAAAACATTACAGTATATCATATACTTTATATTTTTTCTAATTATGGTTTATACTATTTGGATATTAACTGCTCATTCACAAAATGTTACTGATAAGAGTAATACGAATTACTCTACATCTACTATAAGAGGAACAGCTATCGCTAATATTACAGTAATTGATGCTGTAGGAGATATAGAATGTTCCAGTAAGTTGCGTGATAAAATCATGTTAGATAATCCTACACTTTTTGTTGTCTTGGGAGATATGTGCTACCAGCGCGATCTAACAAATTTTACAATTACTTTTAGTGAATTTAAAAAGGCAAATACATTTGAATGTGTTATAGGTAATCACGACTCCGAAGAGAATGGCAATTCAAAGATATTGCGTCAAGCGCTAGATTATTGCGGGGATCATTGGTATCGTAAAATTGCAAATAATTCCACTCTCGTAATAGGTCTGAATACAAACGGAAATACCAGTTTACAAACAAATTGGGGACAGTCATTGGTGACAAATTCATCATTTATGAAAGGAATTAAAAACGTCATGTTGATGGCTCATAAGCCTGCCCATACTCCGCCTGGATCAGATCATAGACCAGAAAATTCAACTGTTCAAATGTTCTTTGGGATCATGAATCACATACCTAGTAGCATTCAAGTTTTTGAAATAGCAGCGCACAACCACATGATGGCAGAGTCAACCAACGGTCAATGGTTTATTTCAGGTGCAGGTGGAAGAAAACTTTATAATTTCACTCAAGATCCTGATTGGTCTTTTGTAAACAACAAGGAACACGGATACCTGCAAATCAAGATAAACAATACTGATGGTAAAATATTAAGCACTAATTTTTATGGTTTGGACGGAAGGCCCATTAGTTAATAAATTAGTAACTTGTCTTTAAAGTAGTCATACCGCGGATTCGCTTTTGAAAAATTAGCACTTTGAACTTCCGTAATGACAATTTCTCGATACTTAAATAGAGTGGTGTTGAACAAGCAACCAATGAGAGGTGCTTATTCAGTTTGTTGTATGAAATGCAACATATTTGTTGCAGTGAGTATTTTTCTTGTTGGAATCAGTATCCATCAGATTACCTATGCACAGCAACAGCAACCCAGTGCTAACTTTACATCCACTGAACAGCAACTTCTGTTAGATGGTATATCCTTTCAGGTAGATAATGTGACTTTCACGCATCATACTGCGAGTGTAAACGCAATTCAGTTACATTATGTGATGGGCGGCAAAGGAGATCCTATCGTGTTGTTGCATGGTTATCCTCAGTCATGGTATGAATGGAGGTATGTAATGCCAGATTTAGCCAAGAATTATACCGTAATAGCCCCCGATCTCCGGGGATTTGGTGATTCCTCAAAACCAATGACAGGTTATGATGGTAAAACTATTGCCGAGGACATTTATCAATTGACGACTCAGTTAGGTTTCAATAGAATCTTGTTGGTGGCACATGATGTTGGATCTCAGCCTGCCTTTTCGTATGCAGCGGAACATCCCAATAATGTTACTAAGTTGGTTATCATGGATTTCCCATACCCCGGCTTTTTGCCTCCAGCGTTTGGTCAAAACGGGCCTTGGTGGTTCTCATTTTATCAAACACGAGACATACCGGAATTTCTCATACAAGGTCGAGAACGAGAGTATGTATCTTGGTTCATGAAAGGTTTAGCTTACAACCCCGATGCAATTGCGGAAAAAGACATCGACGTATGGACAAGTCATTTAGTAGCGCCTGGTGGACTACGCGGATCATTAGAGCATTTCAGAGCTTTCCCCATAGATGCAGAGCAAAATAAAGAAATAGCAAAGTCTAAGATTACAACACCTGTATTGGCATTAGGTGGGGATATATATCCAGCACTAGGCGGCGATTATCCAGGTAATTTTGCCTTTAGTTCTTTGCAGTCATTAGCTACAAACGTAAAAGGAGTTACAGTTCCACTTTCAGGACATTGGATTCCTGAGGAACAACCTGAATTTGTTGTGGAACAACTATTAAAATTCTTTGGAGAAAAATAAGAAACAAATTTACTATTGAGACGAGTTACTTGCCTGTTACTCTTTAGGAGAATTAATGTGTTCTTGATAAATCTAATTATACCTTAACAAGCAAGAGTTGTGGTAAGGTTTATCTGACTGACTATTAAATAGATAAATTGAGATAGGATAGTCAATATCAGTATTCATAGGAGACTTCATTTCTTTACTAATCGAAAAGACATAACAAAAACTGAAAATATTATTGCGGCACTAACTAGAAAAGTTGCTGCTCCAGCCAAATTATACAAGATTCCACCGGCTATTAAGCCTATAATACTTGCGACACCTCCAAAACTTCCTGCTATGCCCTGGACGGCTCCTTGATGAACTGTTCCTGCACGTTTTGAGAGTATAGACATGAAAGAAGGCCACATAAGCCCGTTACCAACTGCAAATAAAATTACAGCCGTATAGATAGAGACTATATTATTTGAAAAAAACAAAACAAAGTTTGTGCCCAAGATTATACTGCCAAGGATAACCAATTTCTCTTCAGAAAATTTTTTCAATGCTTTCTTCAGGACAGGTCCTTGAATGAAGACCATGATTCCGCTCAATATTGCATAAAATATCCCTAACTGAGTTACAGACCACTGGAGTTCATTAGCGGCATGAGTAGGAAATGAAGAATAATATACATTAAATCCAAGAAAAATCAAGAAATATAGTGTCAGTAAGAATGAAACATGTTTTAGTTTGAATACATCTCGAAACTTGAGATTCACAGCACTATCTGGAGTGTAGCAATCTTTACACTCTTGTGCAAAAACCTTTCTAATTGTCCCTTCTTGAGATATCAAAATTGGATTAGACTTTGGTTTTGATTCCCTTAATAAAAGTCCTATTACAAATATAGTTACTATAGATAGTAATAATGCAGCCAGAACTGGAAGGAGTTCTCCATAAACTGTTCCTCCTAAGACTCCAGCCAGCGCAGGCCCCAAAATAAAACCTAGGTTAGAAGACATTGCCATTTTTCCAAAATTATTGCTTCTGTTTTCTTCAGACGAGACATCAGAAAGGTAGGCATTTGCAACTGAAATATTGCCACCAGTAAGCCCATCAATCGCTCTTGCAAGAAATATGAAAAGTAATGGAAGAGATACTATAACTGATCCAAAATAGACTAAGTTAACATTGAAAGACCCCCCAAGAGGTAGGACCAATGCAATAAGAAATAGTATCCAACCAATAGCGGTACCTGCATTGCTTAACAAAAGTACCTTTTTTCTTCCATAGATGTCAGACCATTTACCTAGCAATGGAGATCCTATAAGTTGGAAAGCTGGATAAGTAGCAGCTAGAATACTATACACTACCGCGTCACCTCCAAACTTCGTGACCAAAAAAACTAGAAATGGTAGAACTATACTGAACCCTAGTGTACCTATAAAATTAACTAACAATATAGGAAGGAGTGATATACGTTGTTCTCGATTAATCATAATCCAGGCATTTTATGATAATGAAAAGTATTGAAGGTCATGCTCTGCAGACTCATCTAAATGAACAATTTCGGGTACCTTTATAATGAGCACGCGAAGGAAGTGAACGGTTATCGTGGAAATGTACTTCGCTGAAACCCTTTTCTTTCAAAAAATCTTCTATCGTCCCAGTATACTTGCTTACTTTATTCTTTACAATACCGAGATCGGAAATGTTCAATGCAATTTTCTTTTCATAATCAATTTCCCATAATTCTTGCTCGTCATCATTCAGAACTATGAATTCAATCATATCATCATACATAAGCACAGCGATTTATTATTTATGTCTAGAGGAATGATGCAAATATGAAAAATTAATTATTTAATTCACTATAAATTTTGGTTAAATATTGGCATATAAGTTATCCACGAAAAAACTCTGGAAGAATGTTAATATCTGATGGATGACCTCAAATATATGTGCAAAATGATGAGTCCATCAGGGGCAAGATGCCCACTTCTGCAGAAATAGTAGATGTTGCTCCGGCCAATTTAGATAGTGACTCTATTTCAAGATCTGAACCCTTAGAAGGAGTCACGGAATTGAGTAAAGATGAGCTATCCCGTCTATTTCAGTTCAGGAATCTGGCCTATGTAGGAACGTTATCAAAAGATGGTTCGCCTCATATCACTCCAGTCTGGGCCGAAATGGTTGAAGATTTAATTTTGATAAATACATTCGAAGAATCTGCCAAGGTAAAGCACATATTAAAAGACAAAAGGATAGCTCTATCAATAGTTGAGCAAAACAATCCTTTCCAAATGGTATCAATAAAAGGAAAGGTCGTAGAACAAACAAGTGAAGGAGCTGATGAACATTTAAAAAAGCTCGCAAAGCGATATTTAGGAATTGGAAAATATTACTATCGGAAGCCAAACCACAAAAGGGTAATTCTGAAGATGAAGCCAGAAAAAATAATGGGTCTATCAATTCACCCGGCCTTCTATTTTCTTGCGTATTCTCCTTGGTTGAAGTAGATTAATTGCCTCTCTTGTGGTTGCCAAATTAACAGTTCATAAATAAACCCGTGTAGTATTGCTATATTGTAAATACGATATAAATTTAAATATCCAGACAGCTACATGTTATATCGGATGACCGATAATATTTCGGAAGTGAATGTAAAGTAATACCAATATCCGAGGAATCGATTGTAAATGCAGTTGAAAAAGTTAGCAATAGTGTGGTTAACATTGCAAGCGTTAGAAAGATGCGGGATCAATTGTTCAGGGTATTTCCAGTGCAAGGTGTTGGATCCGGTATTATTATTGATACAAGGGGGCATGTACTCACAAATAATCACGTAATAGATAGGAGTGATACTCTAAGAGTAACATTTGGCGATTCAAAACAGGTTAATGCAAAAGTTGTAGGAAAAGACAAAGAAACCGATTTAGCTGTGGTTCGGGCTGAACTTGACGATATAGATAGTAATGGCAAAGACGAGATAAAATTGCTACCGGCGAATTTTGGAAATTCTGATGAACTTAAGGTCGGACAAATTGTAATGGCATTGGGTAATCCCTTTGGCTTAACTGGTGGTCCGACGGTAACAGCTGGAATCATTAGTTCACTAAATAGAAACGTACAATTTGATAATGGAATATTAGAGTTAGTTCAAACTGACGCTGCGATTAATCCCGGCAACTCAGGTGGACCACTGATTAATACAAAGGGTGAAGTAGTGGCAATAAATACAGCAAAAATTCCATACGGGCAAGGTATCGGATTTGCAGTTCCCATTAATACGGTAAAAGCAGTACTAACCGACTTGATAGAAAACGGTCATGTAATGAGACCATGGCTGGGAGTAAGTACTGTAGAACTGAATGCAAAAATATCCAGCTATTACAGCTTACCGCTAATGCACGGTGCACTAATAGTCGATGTAGAGCCATTTGGACCGGCAGATAACGCAGGGTTACGAAGAGGAGATATAATCGAGGAGATAAATGGGAATAAGAT
>Ga0209485_1000395_pt1 | contig 12921 bp, 11 predicted proteins | sample NCAS100_FD_187516 | JGI IMG/M metagenome (GOLD analysis project Ga0209485, IMG submission 187516) | Agricultural soil microbial communities from Utah to study Nitrogen management - NC AS100 (SPAdes) (version 2) | ecosystem: Environmental > Terrestrial > Soil > Agricultural land | place: USA... | reverse complement strand
CGGCGGCCGAATGAAGATCGAGCGTGACCACGCGGAGATCCTGACTGGCGTCAGACACGGTCTCACACTCGGCTCGCCACTCACATTGCAGATCGAAAACAAGGATTGGTCCAACTGGACCGACGTAATGGCAGCTGAGCCGCGCGACATCGCCCCCGAGAAGTCGCGACGCTTAAAACGTCCGCGCCCCGGTCATGCCGATCTCCCCGGCGGTTTGAAATACGACGTTCGCGACCTGCGAAACATTCTCGAACGTGCGTCCGCACGTGAAACCACAGCGCGCGTTGCCTGTGGCGCACTCGCGAAACAATTACTAACCGTTTTCGGCACTGAAATCCGCAGTCACGTTATTCAACTCGGCGGCATCCCTGATCAACCACTCGAGTTAACGTGGGATCAGATCGCCGTGATCCCGGATGACGCGCCACTACACTGCGCCGACGACGACGCGCAACAGCGGATGATCTCGCTGATCGACGAAACGCGTCACAAAGGCGACACCTTGGGCGGCATTTTCGAAGTCGTGGCGCGCGGCGTCGTGCCCGGTTTGGGTTCGCACACGTCGTGGAACTTGAAGCTCGACGGTCTGCTGGCGCAGGCGGTGATGTCGATACCCGCTGTTAAAGCGGTTGCGATTGGGGCTGGCGCGGAAGCCAGCAGTTTACCGGGCTCCGAAGTACACGACGAGATTGCGTACAACTCTGAGACGCGCGAGTTCATTCGCGAAACCAACCGCGCCGGCGGACTCGAAGGCGGCATTACAAACGGCGAAGAGGTCCGCGTCCGTGGCCATCTGAAGCCGCTATCAACACTCCGACGCGCGCTGCGTTCCGTCGACATCGATACGAAGGAAGAAGAGTCCGCGGCGTTCGAACGTTCAGACGTGACGGCAGTGCCCGCGGCGGGCGTAATTGGCGAGTCGATGGTCGCGCTCGTGGTGGCGCGCGCCATGCGGGAAAAGTTCGGCGGCGATAGTATTGGCGAGATGAAACGCAACTTCGATGGGTATCGGGAGCAACTTCGAGGGTATTAGCTTTCATACATCGTTAAGCGTAAAATCAACATCGTACAGTGTCGCCTGACGAGGCGACTTAGAACGGAAAAGCTCAAAGAATGGCAGTACTAGACATTGTTAAATGGCCGGACCCAGTGCTCGACACTCCCGCTGATCCAGTGACGGAGTTCGATAGCGATCTGGAGAAGCTGGTCAGCAATATGTTTGAGACTATGTACGCGGCGCCCGGTGTGGGTTTGGCCGCCGTGCAGGTCGGCGTTCCGAAGCGTCTCTTCGTGATGGACTGCGCGGGCGGAAAGGATCCGCAACAGCGTATCGTGTTAGTCAATCCGGAAGTCCTGCGCGTCGAGGGTGCGCAGAATGGCGACGAGGGCTGCTTGTCGTTTCCCGGAATCTTCACTCCTGTTGAGCGCGGCCTTCGCGCGGTTGTTCGTGGCCAGGATTTGAAGGGTGAGTGGTTCGAGCTGGACGGCATGGAGCTCACTGCGCGTTGCATGCTGCACGAAATTGACCACTGCGACGGCATTGTGTTTCTCGACAAGATGAGCACCATCAAACGAGAGATCGTCAAACGCAAGATTAAGAAACTACAAAAAGCTGGGAAGTGGGGTTGAGCTAAACCCTCAAATTTAAAACAGTCCACAGACTTCGCCGGTTCGTGTGCGTAGTCTGTGGACTGACTTTGTTACAGGAGTGACCGATGCCAACAGAATTTCGTAACGAACCGTTTACTGATTTCACGAAAGAAGAAAACGCGCAGGCGATGCGCGCCGCTATCGAGAAGGTGCGCGGAGAATTGGGCCGTGAGTATCCGCTCGTCATTGGCGGCGAACGGATCACCACTGACTCGAAGCTTGACAGCATTAATCCTGCTAATCGTACGCAGCTAGTCGGACGTTTCAACAAAGCTACGAAAGAGCTTGCCACGCGGGCTGTCGAAGACGCTGCCAAGGCTTTCGAAACGTGGAAGAACACGCCGGCTTCAGACCGGGCCGAGTTGCTGTTTCGTGTCGCCGCGATCATGCGTGAGCGAAAGCATGAACTGTCAGCGTGGATGATTTACGAGGTCGCGAAGACGTGGGCAGAGGCGGATGGCGACACCGCCGAAGCGATCGACTTCTGCGAGTTTTACGGGCGTGAGATGCTTCGTTACGCGGGCGATCAACCGCTGGTCCAGGTACAGGGCGAAGCGAACGCGCTTGATTACATTCCACTCGGTGTTGGCGCTGTAATTCCACCATGGAACTTTCCGCTCGCGATCATGGCCGGCATGACAGTCGCTTCGGTCGTCACAGGAAACGCAGTCGTGTTGAAACCATCTTCGGACGCGCCGACGATCGCGTTCAAGTTTTTCGAGATACTCGAGGAGGCGGGAATGCCGCCGGGAGTGGTTAACTTCATGACAGGCTCGGGCGCGGAAGTTGGCGACGTGATTGTTGATCATCCGAAGACGCGCTACGTTGCCTTTACCGGATCGAAAGAAGTCGGACTGCGAATCAACGAGCGCGCCGCAAAGGTCCACGAAGGACAACTTTGGATCAAGCGCGTAGTGGCGGAGATGGGTGGCAAGGACGCGATCATCGTCGCCGGCGACGCGGATCTCGATGAAGCCGCGACTGGCGTGGTCCAGTCTGCGTTCGGTTTTCAGGGGCAGAAATGTTCCGCCTGCTCGCGTGCGATTATCGACGCGAGTGTCTACGACGCGATGCTCGACAAGATCGTCGAGCGTACTGCGAAGATCAAGCTGGCCGATCCGTCTGATCCATCGACAAACATGAGCGCGGTTATCAACGAAAAGGCGTTCAAGACGATCAATTCATACATCGAAAAAGGGAAGAGCGAAGGCGGGCGTGTCTTGTCTGGTGGCGGATCTGATGGCGAGCAGGGGTTTTTTATCGAGCCGACTGTGATCGCCGACGTGAAGCCCGGCGCCACGATCGAGCAGGAAGAGATATTTGGACCAGTGCTCGCCGTGATCAAGGCGCAGAATTATGATGATGCGTTGCAGATTGCGAACGACACGCAATTTGGTCTTACCGGAGCGGTTTACAGTCAGGACGAGGCGAAGCTTGCGCGCGCCCGGAAAGAGTTTCACGTTGGCAACTTGTATTTGAATCGCAAGTGCACCGGCGCGCTGGTGGGCGTGCATCCGTTTGGCGGGTTCAATATGTCGGGCACGGATTCCAAGGCCGGTGGCCGTGATTATCTGTTGCTGTTCCTGCAAGCGAAGGTGTCGGCCGAGCGAGTTGGCGCGACGACTCGACGCGTTGCGGAGGCAACCGCAACTGATTAGTAACCACAGCGTAAAAGCTTTGCACAAGAAGTGAGTTTTGTAAGGGAGTCTTCTCTGCGGTCCTCTGTGTATCTCTGCTTTCTCTGCGTTTAATCGTCACTTCTGCGCAGAGGCCGCAAAGATACACAGAGTGCCGCGGAGACAACAATCAGAACGCGACTTTTTGTGCAAAGCAGGCAGAGGGTTGAAAACCTGCACTTTTGCCCGCAACTGCACCACCGGCCGCAACCCTGGACTGAATGCGAATAGTTTTTATGGGGACACCTCAGGCAGCAATTCCAACGCTGCGGAGGTGTCTCAATGATGGCCACGAGGTTGTTGCTGTGTGGACCCAACCGGATCGCCCTTCCGGACGTGGTCACCGCGTTTCGTTCTCGCCCGTGAAGGAATTTGCGGGAGCTCACGGTCTGCCGGTCTACCAACCTGCAAAAATCAAAAATGATGAAGCGATTAGTCTCTTCGCGTCACACGATGCGGACGTAGCGGTCGTTGTCGCGTACGGACGCATCCTGCCTGATCAGTTTCTACAAACGCCGCGACGCGGTTGTATCAATGTCCATTTCTCGCTGCTGCCGTTGTACCGGGGCGCTGCTCCGGCAAACTGGGCCATTGTGAACGGCGAGTCGGAATCGGGTGTTACCACGATGTTTATCGAGCCTACGCTTGATACGGGTCCGATCTTGCTGCAACGCAAGACGCCGATTGGCGCGAGTGAAACTGCGCCTGAATTGATGGACCGGTTAGCGGAAATCGGCGCGGAATTGCTCGGTGAAACGTTGTCACGTTTGGACGACCTCACGCCGCGTCCGCAAAGAGATCAATTTGCGACATTTGCGCCGATTCTGAAAAAAGAAGACGGGCTGATCGATTGGTCGCGGAGTGCGATCGAGATCGATCGGTGCATTCGTGGTTTCCAACCGTGGCCCAACGCTTACACGAGTTTCAAGGCAAAAGGGTTGACTATCTGGCAAGCTCAGCCAGTGTCATCCGTGTCCGAAGCTGTGCCCGGAGAAGTGATAGCTGTGCACCGTGACGATTTGATCGTGAAGTGTGGTCAGCAAACGGCGTTGCGTTTGATCGAAGTGCAGCCCGAGGCGCGGAAACGAATGAACGCGCGCGACTTCATCAGTGGCGCGCGCATTAAGGTTGGCGATCGTTTTGGCTAAGCAGAAAAACGTTTCACCTGCGCGTCGGGCGGCGTTTGATATTTTGCGCCGTGTCGCCGATGGCGCTTTTTCGTCAGTCCTCCTCGCCGCTGAAGAACCTAAACTAAGAGCTTCCGACAGAGCCCTAGCTCATGAACTCGTACTCGGTGTCCTTCGCCGCCAATCGTGGTTAGACAGGACAATCGAACACTTTGCGAAACGTCGTATTGAGAGTTTGGATCTTCCTGTGCGCGTCGCGCTGCGAATGGGACTCTATCAACTGCGTTTCCTCAGCCGCATCCCCGCGTCGGCGGCCGTGAACGAATCGGTTAATTTGGTGCGCGGCGCGAAGTTGAGTTCGGCGTCGGCGTTCGTGAACGCCGTGCTCCGCCGTGCTATCCGAGAAGCCGATTACGATCCCAGCTCAGAAGCGGTAGATCCGCTCGAGAAGCTCGCCATCGAAACCTCGCATCCGGTTTGGCTGGTCGAACGCTGGATGCGCTCTTTTGGGCCAACGGAAGCTGAATCATTTGCACGCGCAAATAATGAAATTCCGCCGACCGCATTTCGTGTGGTCCATAAACGTGCGGGTGAAGATCAAATCGTGCAGCAGCTAACCGCCGCGGGCGCTTCCGTTGAACCGTCGACGATTGCGGCAAACGCATTCCGCGTCTCAGGCGCGACCGCTGCGCTGCGTGAGTTATCCGCAAATGGTCAGATCTATCTTCAGGACGAAGCATCGCAACTCGTCACGCAACTGCTTGATGCACGTCCCGGAGATCGCATACTCGACTTATGCGCCGCTCCAGGTGGCAAGACCACGCTGATCGCCGATCGCGCAGGTGACAACGCCTTCATCATTGCCGCGGATCGTTCCGCTACGCGCCTGACAACCATTTCCACCACCACCGCGCTTCATCAGTTACACAGCATCAATCCCGTTCTGCTCGACGCCGGCGACAAGCTCCCTTTCGCACCAGAGTCATTCGATCGCATCCTCGTTGACGCACCTTGTTCAGGCACCGGCACGCTGCGTCGAAACCCCGAGATCCGATGGAAACTCACTGACGAAGACATCGCAAACTTCTCCGTCGATCAAAAGCAGTTTCTGCGCAACGCTGCCGAAGTCCTGAAACCCGGCGGTCGCCTCGTCTATTCCACCTGCTCCGTCGAGTGCGAAGAAAACGAAGACGTAATAGACGACTTCGTCTCCACGCACCCGCTCTTCACCCTCGAAAAAACGCTTCGCACCTGGCCCCACCGCGAAGGAAGCGACGGCTTCTTCATAGCTTTGTTGGAACGCGAATCAGGCAGATAGGCAAAGATGGTGCCTTGATGAAGATTCTCCCTGCGCCTCTCGGCGTCCTCTGCGTTTGAATTGCCACTTAACGTGGAGAACCCTAAGAGCCACAGAGAATGCAGATAGCCCCAGAGAACACAGAGAGAGTTCTTTACTCTAAGACACCACTACGCAACAGTTTGCTTTGATCTCCTTCCGCTCATGATGCTAGACTTCTCCGCTTGAGTTTAGCGGCCCGAGTAGTATCTGTTTTCCGCAGCATCACGATCGTGATCGCGATCGTTATTGTCTTTCTTTTCGGAGTTGCGACGACCGTTTACCTGTCCCTGAGAAGCCCGGAAACGAAGGTTCCCGACGTGGTCGGCAAGAATCGATTCGACGCGGAGAAGATACTCGAAGAAGCGGATCTAAATTATCGTGTCCGCGCCTGGCGGCCAACCAATCAGTCGCAACCCGATACAGTGCTGTTTCAGCTGCCCCGCGCCGGCGAAGTTGTGAAGGCTGGTCAGACCGTGGCGATGGACGTCAGCCGTCCGACGAAGGAAGGCGAGGCGCCGGAAACGGTTGCCCCCGCGGACGAATCGAATGAAAACCGCAACACCAACTCGTCAGCGAACGCGAACGAGAACAAGCCGAAAAGACCAAAGAACAAGAACGAGAACGCGAACGGCAACATCAACGGAAATACAAACGCAAACGCTAACCGGCCGGCTAACGTAAACGCCAACCGGCCAGCTAACGCAAACGGAAACGCGAATCGTCCGGCGAACGCTAACAGGCCAAACGCAAACGTCGATAACGCGAATGCCACTCCCCGATCTAATGTGAACCGCAGCGATCAAAGAAATACGAATTCACGTACCAACAGTAACGAGAACCGACGACCGGTAGCTCCTCGGCCAACACCGACCGTCCCGTAACCCGACGAGACAAACCCGTAACGCGCTATGCGGGTGGAGTGTATGCTCAATAGAAACATCGAAATTGCTCCTTCGATTCTGTCCGCCAACTTCTCGTGTTTGGGCGATGAAATTCGCGCCGTCGAACGCGGCGGAGCCGATGTTTTGCACGTTGACGTGATGGACGGACATTTCGTGCCCAACATCACGATCGGTTTGCCCGTCGTGAAATCGCTTGCCGGTTTTACTCGTTTGCCGATCGATGCTCACTTGATGATCACCGATCCAGGGACATACGCGCCGCAGTTTGTAAGGGCCGGCGCGCAGATGGTTTCGGTCCATGTCGAGACAGATCCAAACCTGCATCGCACGCTGACGGCGATCAAATCTGCAGGCGCCCAGGCAGGTGTCGTCTTGAATCCGGCGACGCCGGTGTCGGCTGTCGAAGAAGCGCTACAATTTGTCGACTACGTTTTAGTGATGTCGGTCAACCCGGGTTTTGGCGGACAACAGTTTATCCCGCAGTCGATCGACAAGCTGAAGCGGTTGCGACACTTGATTAATGAGCGACAGCTGAACGTGCGTATTGAGATTGACGGTGGTATAGATCGGACGAATATCGAGACGGTGGTCGCGGCCGGCGCTGAGATTATCGTGGCCGGTTCGGCTATTTTTGGCACACCCGACGCAGAAAATGCGGTCAAGGAACTGCGTAACGCAACCGTTCAATGGGTCTAAATTGCCTGGTGCTGACAACCGGGACAGCGAAAAATGAATCCGATAACCCGGAATCTTTTTCTCGCACAAACAAGTTTTACTTGGAGGAATTTAACTTATGAAGTCTCGCTTTTTTATCCTGGCGGCTTTCTGCGCACTGGTTTTCGGGCTCCCCACAGTGATTTCTGCCCAAACACAGGGCGGCCAGACGGAGCTGTCGACCGTTCAGCGCCTCGACGTCATGAGCTCGAAACTTGACCATATGCGTCGTTCGTTGAACAGCGCCATCTCCGCCATCCCAGAGGATAAGAGTAAGACGGCAAACGTGGACGATCCGGTCGTCCGACTGAAAGGTCTCGAAAAAGAGGTTTCGAGCGTGATGTCGGACGTGAACGATATTCGTTCAAAAAACGATAAGGCCGAGAAGTTCGATGCGACCGCACTCGACCGTCTGGAGACCGCCGTTACCGAGTTGAATACCCGGGTCGAGACTGGACTACAACAGACGGCCAGCGCTCGAGGCGCGTCCGGCGCGGTTGCCTCCAACGATAAGAAGAAAAAGAAAAAAGGGAAGTTGTTTGGCCTGTTTGGCGGTGGTGAAGACAAATATGCCGAACTTACTGGTGCGCCTGTTGCCGGACGTGACCGCGTCCTTTTTGAAGAGGCCGCTAAGGAAGTACGCAAAAACAACTTCGACACCGGACGACTCCTTTTCGCAACGATCATCAACACCTATCCCGATTCACCGTTCCTGCCACTCGCGAAACTTGCAATCGCCGACTCGTTCTACCTCGAAGGAACAACGGCCGCGTTGATTCAGGCGGCCCAGGCGTATCAGGACTGGCTGACCTTCTTCCCCACGGATCCGCTCGCTGACGACGCGAGTCTGAAAGTTGCCGAAGCCGAAATGAGACAGATGGGATTATCCGACCGTGACATTTCGCATGCACGCAAGGCGGAGCTGCGGTTGAAGGTGCTGTTGCAGCAGTATCCGAAGAGCTCGTTGCGCGATACGGTCGAGTCGCGGCTACGGGAAGTGCAGGAAAACCTCGCGATGCACAACCTTCAAGTTGCCCGCTTCTATTACGACGTCAAGTATTTGACGAATAAAGGCGGACTGAAGGGTTCGCAGTCGCGTTTGAAGGAGATTGTCGACAAGTATCCCTGCTTCTCTTTCAACGACGAGGTCTACTTCCGATTAGGCGCAACTTACCAGGCCGAAGAAGAGCCGGATGAAGCCGCGCGCTACTATCAGAAGCTGATTCAGGAGTTCCCGGAAAGCGAGTTCAACGAGAAGGCCCGTGAACAGTTGAACATCATTGGAGCTCCGATCCCGGAGAAGGGAACGCCGAACCCTTGCTCGAAGCGACAGCAGGAAGGCTTTATGGGTAGCCTGATGACGCAGATTTCCGGACGCGCCAACGTGACCATCAACAAGAACGGGATTCTAATTAGTAAGGACGGCAAGGAAGGTACCGACCTGATCGACGAGGCTTTGAAGTACAACGGACAGTTACCGGTGAAACTGACACCAGACGCGCCGCAAACTACGCCGCGCGCAACAGCGCCGACGGCACCCGTTGATTCCAAGACACGAAACGCGAGTAGCGGCGCTACACCGTCAGCTTCGGCAACACCCGCTCCAAGCCCGTCGGCGATCAGGCCGTAAACCCTGATTGTGGGAACAGGGATTAAACGAGACCGAGAGAATCTTTGGATCCGACATCGCAGGATGCTCAAGACGAATTAACCCGCAGGCATAAAGCTGCGTCGACGACGGTTCTCGGACTGATCGTCGCCACCATCCTCCTCTCCATCGTCGCCTACGTCGGGCAGCCCTATTTTAGTGAACTGCAAAGCAGACCCATCGACTGGGCCTTCCTGCTCCTGGTCCTGATTCTTGGGTTGGGAGCCGTTGCCTGGCGACGCACCAAGTTCGCGCCGGCGAGGCTACAGGACATCGCCGGTCTATACGGCGTGTCGGGTTTAGTCCGGACTTTCGAAAAAACCACGCTCCAGCTCGCAATTTTGGCGGCAGGCATTGCGGTTATAGGGTTTGTTGCGACCCTGATGACGGGGCAGGAGTTCTACACGTATCGCGCGTCCGCAGTCGCCGTCCTGGTACTCGCTTATTGTTATCCCACCAAATCGTCCTGGGTTCGGGCCGTCGAACGGTACACCGCCCAACCGGAAGAACCCGCGACACCGGAGCCACCAACCTCTCCTGAACTCGGCCTGTAAAGTGGATCTAAGCTCTGCGTACCTCGGCGGACCTCCGCGGGCTCTGCGGTATATCTGGTTTTGCGCTCTTCTACCGCAGAGTCGCGGAGGACCGCCGAGCACGCAGAGAGAAAATGCCCACCTGGTCTGTAAATATTTGTTGATCTATGTTGGCTGTGTTTGTTAGCTTGCTAGTGTGGCGCATTGCCCGGAGAGCGCGCCGGACTACATTGCATGAACCGCCAATACCGAAACCTCTTAATCCCCCTTGCCATCATCGTTTGTGGCTTTTCTCACAATGCGCTCGCCCAGGATTCTAAGTCACGTCCAATTGCCCGCCTTGTCAGCTCCGGTCGAATTAACCCGGTACCGAAGCGCATCACCTCTTCCATAATCCGCTCCACGTCTCCCACCCTCGACGAAGCAAACGCAATCGAACGTCGCGCTTTTGAGCAGACCAACCTGGTGCGCGCGCAAAATGGCTTGCCGGCACTTACCTGGGACTCGGACGTCTGTCGCCTGGCCCGTGAGCACTCCGCAAACATGTCTCGCGAAAACTACTTCTCACACACCACTCCGGACGGAAAACGATTGCGCGATCGAGTCCGCTCGGTCGGCATCGGCCAGTATCGTGTCGTCGCCGAGAACATCGCCTATAATCAGGGCTACGACGATCCGGGAGCGTTCGCGGTTGAGAGATGGATGTTGTCTCCGAAGCACCGCGCGAACATTTTGTCTCCGGAATTTCAGTCGATGGCGATTGGTTCATTTGTTGGGCCAGACGGGGCGGTTTACCTGACACAGACTTTCATCACGCGTTAATTGCTGAAGCTTCCTTCGTTTGCAAAGATCAACTGGACGCTGCGGATCTTTGGTAGGCGACCTGACGGCTATCACGAGGTTGCTACCCTGCTGCAGAGTATTTCTCTGTGCGACGAGCTGACGTTCGAGTTGCGCGACGACCAGGAGATCGCTTTAACCTGCGACGATCCAGCGATACCGATCGACAAATCAAACCTGGTGGTGCAGGCTGCCAGGGCTCTGCAAAACAACGATCGCGGCATCAACATAAGCCTCGCCAAACGAATCCCGGTTGAAGGTGGTCTGGGTGGAGGTTCGTCAAACGCCGCCGTCACGTTATTGGCGTTGAATCAACTGTGGGACCTCGAACTTCAAGACACTGATCTGTCGCGTATTGCTGCCACGCTCGGCGCGGACGTGCCATTCTTTCTGATGGGAGGTTCTGCGGAAGGAAGGGGTACAGGAACTGAGCTGAGTCCGGTAACGGACGTCGAGCAAAAACAACTGATCGTCATCACTCCAAGCGCAACAGTCTCGACAGCCGTCGCATACGCAGCTCTGAATCGTGGTTCCTTGACAACTTCCGACTCGGCCTCTATCCTTTCAAGTTCCTTTGCGGGGCCAGTTTGCGGTGATAGTGGTCAATGGTCTCTGCACAATGATTTTGAAGTAGCGATCTTTGAGATAGAACCTGAAATCAGGCGCGCGAAAGTGGCGTTGCTTGAGGCAGGTGCGCGGGGCGCTTTGTTGGCTGGAAGCGGCTCGAGCGTGTTTGGTATCTTTGACGACGAAGCAGCGCGCGATCGGGCTTTAGTTAAGCTCAGAAGCGAAACCGGATGGCGGGTCTTCTCCTGCCGTACGCTTTCACGTGCTGAGTATCTTCAAGCAATGGGTCCCTCAGGGTTCCCGCTTTTACGCTCTCTTAAAAACCGGCAATCAGATACTGGGGCGTAGCCAAGTGGTAAGGCACCGGTCTTTGGAACCGGCATTCGTTGGTTCGAATCCACCCGCCCCAGCCAAGTTTGTTAGTTATTTGTCAGTTGTCCGTGGTCAGTTGTCCGTGATTAAGTTTGCAACTGACTACTGACCACGGACAACTGACAAAGCAAGCACAAAGGTTATGAGCACAACCGGCGGCATCAAGATCTTTTCCGGAAATGCAAACCCTAAGTTGGCGGAAGAGATTTGTCGCCAACTGAGTTGTGACATGGGCAAGGCATACGCCGAACGTTTCTCTGACGGTGAGTTCAACTTTCAGATAGACGAGAACGTTCGCGGCGGTGATGTTTTTCTGGTCCAACCGACGTGTCCGCCGACCGATGCGCACTTGATGGAGCTGCTGATCATGCTCGACGCATTCCGTCGATCGTCAGCCTCGCGCATCACCGCTGTGATTCCGTATTACGGTTACGGCAGGTCGGACAAGAAGGATCGCCCGCGCGTGCCCATCTCGGCGAAGCTCGTGGCGAACCTGATCAGCGCCGGCGGCGCCGATCGTTTGTTGACGATCGACCTGCACGCAGCGCAGATTCAGGGGTTCTTTGATATTCCGGTGGACCACCTTTACGCCGCCCCGGTTTTCATCAACTACTGTCAGGAACAGATGATGCCCAACCTGACCGTGGTGGCGCCCGATACCGGCGGCGCCGAACGCGCTCGCGCTTACGCGAAACGGCTCGACGCCGAACTCGCTCTGTGCGACAAGCGTCGCGAGAAGGCGAACGTGGCGGAAGTGATGAACGTCGTCGGCGATGTTCGCGGCCGCAATTGTTTGATTGTCGACGATATGTGCGACACCGGTGGTTCGTTGACGAAAGTGGCGCGCGCCTTGAAAGAGGCGGACGCCGAAAGAGTTCATGCGTGCTTCACGCATCCGGTTTTGTCCGGCCGGGCCGTTGAGTTGTTGGCTAATTCGGACATTGAGAAGATAATCGTTACCAATACGATTCCGCTGCGCGAGGATGCGAGCGGTTTAGACAAAATAAAGGTACTAAGTATCGCGCCGCTTCTGGCGAAAGCGATCAAGTCGATCCACGAGGAGACTTCGGTTTCCTCGCTCTTCGTATAGCGAAGGGCAAACACTGATGGCTTAAAGAAGACCATCAGCGACCGGCACATTGCCGATTGCGATTTCCAATTGCCGATTTGAACCGCTCAAACGAGCGGACATTTCAATTGGCACTTGGCAATTGCTAATCGCCAATGTGATGGTCGCTGAAAGTTTGTAAGGAGAAATCATGGCGGAGAAAAAAGAGTTCAGGATCCGGGCAAAACAACGCGAGGGTCGGGGCAAGAATGATGCGCGACGCGCGCGGCGCGAAGGCATGGTTCCGATTACGGTTTATGGAGGCGGCGCCGAAACGGTCGCTGCCGTTGCTCCGTTGAGTGATTTAGCCGCGATCCTTCGTTCGGAAGCCGGCCGCAATACGATCTTCACGATTGAGGTCGATGGATTTGGTGAGGTGGAAGTCATGTTTCACGATCGCCAGATTGATCCGGTTAAAGGTCGCTTGATTCACGCGGACCTCACG
>Ga0209485_1000392_pt1 | contig 12954 bp, 10 predicted proteins | sample NCAS100_FD_187516 | JGI IMG/M metagenome (GOLD analysis project Ga0209485, IMG submission 187516) | Agricultural soil microbial communities from Utah to study Nitrogen management - NC AS100 (SPAdes) (version 2) | ecosystem: Environmental > Terrestrial > Soil > Agricultural land | place: USA... | reverse complement strand
GGTCGCAGAGTGTACTTGTCGACCCGTTGACCTTTTGGCCGGCCCAGGTGTGATGCCAGAATTACGCGAGCGCCTTGTTCAGTCGCGTATTTGATAGTGGGAAGCGAGGCCGCGATCCGAGAGTCGTCATCGACTCTTCCGTCTTTTATCGGAACGTTGAAGTCAACACGGATGAAGACCCGCTTGTCTTTGAGATCGAGATCTTTTATCGAGAGTTTAGCCACAAAAATTCACAAGAGGCACAAAAGGCACAAAGAAGTTTTAGAAAACCAGAACTACTAACCAAGAACAAGAGCAAAAATAAAGCACAAAGTACAAAGCACCGAGTACTAAGAACTAAGGACTAAAGCCCTTTCCCCGCGATGTACTTGATCAGATCCCGAACACGGCACGAATAACCCCACTCATTGTCGTACCACGAAAGCACTTTCAACATCCGTCCGCCGATCACTTTCGTGTATTCCGCATCGACGATCGAAGAATTCGAATTACGTTTGAAATCGCTTGACACCAGCGGCTCCTCGCTGAAGTCGAGAATTCCACGCAGCTCCTCGTTTGCCGCATCCTTGAACGCGCGATTCACATCTTCCGCGGTCGTTTCAGTCTCGAGGTCCATCACGACGTCCACCAGCGAAACGTTCGGCGTCGGCACGCGCACCGAGATGCCGTCAAACTTGCCTTTCAGTTCCGGCAACACCAGCGCCACCGCCTTCGCCGCTCCCGTGGAAGTCGGAATCATCGACAACGCGGCTGCCCGCGCACGTCTCAGATCCTTATGCGGCAGATCAAGTAGCTGCTGATCGTTGGTGTACGAGTGGATCGTCGTCATCTGCGCCGAACGAATACCAAACTTCTCATGGATCACTTTCGCCACCGGCGCCAGGCAGTTGGTCGTGCACGACGCATTCGAGATCACATGATGAGAGGCGGGATCATAGTTCTCTTCATTCACTCCCAGCACGATCGTGATGTCTTCGTTCTTGGCCGGCGCTGAGATGATCACTTTCTTGACACTACCGCGCATGTGCTTCTTCGCGTCTTCCGCCTTAGTAAAAATACCCGTCGATTCCACGACGATCTCAGCGCCGACTGACTCCCAATCAATCGCGGCCGGATCGCGTTGCGAAAAAACGCGAAACTCGTCGTTCCCGACCTTGATTCCGTTTTCAGTGGTGCTGATGTCGTGGTCGAGATTGCCAAGCACAGAATCGTACTTCAGCAGGTGTGCGAGCGTTTTCGTGTCCGTGAGATCGTTGACGGCGACGAAATCGATGTCCGGATCACCGATGGCGGTGCGATAAATATTTCGTCCGATGCGTCCGAAACCATTGATACCAACCTTAACTGCCATTTCTAAAAATCCTCCTGCTGATGCTAATAAATGCGGCGGTTGTGCCGTTTTTGGGATTAGAACTGTTGCAATTGTGGGACAGAGTCTCGCCTTTCGCTGTTGGCAGTGTCAAGCGAGACCCAAGTTTGCTTAGAGATCACGCGGAATCCATTGGAAATCCAAGCGATTTTATGAAACTGCACTTTTGCTGGTAACGTAGTAAACGCTTGAAGCGGCGGACTGTCGTTTGCCAGAATGTCTTCGTTTCAGTTCCCTTCTCCTTTGCACTGGGAAATGAAGGAATCACTTTTTAAGGAGCTCTTCGTCTGATGTTAACTTTTACGTCTCGTACTTTAGTCAGGGCAGTGATTCTGTCGAGTGTCTTGTTTGCAGGAACAAGCGCGACACTTGCGCAGGTACCAACATCCACGCCCCGACCCAGTCCCGCTCCGGGCGACCCAACGCGGCCCCCGGGACAGGACCCAGTCCCCGGAACCACGCCGGCGACCAATCCGCAAGCACCTCCGGGGACGCAGCAAACAAGTCCGACTACACCGCCAGGAACAGTGCGACCGGCCCAGACGCCAGCGCCAACTCCACCGAGCGGCGAAGCTACGGGACCAGTGCGCGAGCCAGTGATTCCTGCTTTTCAGCCACGTCCGTTGCCGCCGGTTCCGAGTCTTCAGCGTTTGGGTGTAGGAACTGAGACGCTCCCACTCTCGCTGAACGACTCTATAAAGCGCGCGCTTGAAAACAACAATGACATCGAAGTCGCGCGCGATGACGTTCGCTTTGCCGAAACTCAATTAAGAGCGCTCGAAGGCATCTTCGATCCGGTATTTTCGATCAACCCGCGGTACGACAAGCGCATTTCGCCGCAACAGAGTTCGTTGGGTGGTGGTACGGACACCGGTACCACCAGCACCACAACTTATTCGTTTAATCCGGGAATCAACAAACAGTTCGGACGCGGCGGCGGCAGCTACTTCCTTCAATTCGACAATTCACACACGAACACCAGCAACAGTTTCAGCTTGCTGAATCCGTTTTGGTCGTCGAACCTGTCGCTCACATTTAACCAGCCCTTGCTGCGCAATCGCGCGATCGACAACAACCGTCGCCAGATTCGCATTCAACGCAAGCGGGTCGATCAATCCGACGCCGATTTTCGTCAGCGCACGATTGAAATCATCACGCGCGTGCAACAGGCTTACTGGGAACTGGTCTTCGCCTTGCGCGATCAGCAGAACCAGTTGTCAAACCTGAACCTCTCGCGAGAGAGTTTGCGAAACATCGAGGCGCAGATTGCGGCGGGCGCGAAAGCGCCACTCGAAAGAGCGGAAGTGCTGACGGAACTGGCAAACCGCGAAACCGCACTGCTTACGGCAGTCCAACAGGTTGCCGTCGCGGAAAACAATCTCAAGGTTTTGATCTTTAAGAATCCGGCTACTCCCGAATGGTCGTCGCAAGTTACACCGACTGACACGCCGAAGTTTGACACGGCGCCGGTGAATCTCAATGAGGCACTGACCGCAGCACGTGAGAACCGGCCGGAGTTGCGACGGTTGCGTCTGCAAAACGATATTACCGATATCGATATTCAGTTCTTCAAGAACCAAACGCGCCCTCAGATCGATTTGACTGGGGTCGTGGCGTTAACCGGTCTCGCCGGAAAAGACGTCTCGGGCGCATTGCCGCCTGGTACCCAGGTGCCGCTGATCTTCGGAAATCCGGCAACCAACTCGACCGCATTCCTGTTAGACCAGATCCGGGCAATTCAACTTGCCCAAGGCTTGCCGCTCGCCGATTCACCGTTGGTCAACGCGCAAGGCGGACCGAACACAAGACTTATCGGAGGCTTTGGACAGGATCTCCGGAACTTGATTGGCGGCGACACTCGCAACGTAACTGTGGGCGTGGCGATCTCGTTCCCGTTCAAGAACAAAACCGCTGAAGCGAACCTGGCGGGCGCGAGAATTCAGAAAGAGCAACTCGCCGCTTCAACGCGTTCGCAGGAACAGACCATCGAAGTTGACGTTCGCAACTCCGCGCAGGCGGTAGAGTCATCACGCCAGCGTGTTCTTTCGGCGCGTGAAGCTCGAACGAACGCTGAGATGCAGCTCGAAGGCGAGCAGCGTTTGTACCAGGTGGGTCGATCTACAACGTTCCTTTTGTTCCAGCGTGAAAACACGTTGGCAAATGCGCGTGCCTCCGAATTGCGTGCGGAGACCGACTACAACAAGGCGCTCGCCGAACTGCAACGGGCTACTTCGACGACTCTGCGGGCTAACAACGTGATCATTGATACACCCGACGGACCATAACTCGAAGCCCATAACTCGTTTCAAAAGTATATAATCCGTGTTTCCCGTGGTTTGCCGCCAGGGAAACACGGATTTTTTCATGCAGATCACTGCCACGATCATCACTTTCAACGAGGAGTCGAATATCAAAGCCGCCTGTGAGTCCGTCGCCTGGGCTGATGAGATCGTCGTCGTGGACTCAAACTCGACCGACAAGACGCGCGACATCGCTGCCGCATGCGGGGCGCGAGTGATAACCAATGAATGGCCAGGCTTCGGTGCGCAAAAACAGTTTGCGGTTAACCGCGCGGAGCACGATTGGATCTTCAGTCTGGACGCAGACGAACGAGTTTCGGATCAACTCCGCTCATCGATCGATAACCTTAAGAAGCAACAAAGAACAGATGGGCCAGACGCCTTCGTCGTTCCTCGGCGTACGTATTACCAGGGACGCTGGATTCGCGGCGGCGGCTGGTATCCGGATTACCAGTTGCGCTTGTTTAATCGAACCAAAGGTCACTGGAAGCTGCGCCAGGTACACGAGTCGGTAGTCATGGATTCGGGCGCACGCGTGGGCGAGATCAGCGGCGATCTGCTGCATTACACTTCACCAAACGCTGCGCATCACCACAAGATGATCGGCGAGCGCTACGCACCGTTGGCGGCGCAACAGATGTTTGAGGAGGGTCGCCGGACTTCGATATTCGGTGTTGTTACGGCCGGGCCCGCCGCCTTTATTCGCAGTTTGTTTTTGAAAGGTGGTTTTCGCGACGGCTTTGCGGGTTTTACGATTGCCAGTTTTGCTGCACACCACGCGTTTCTGAAACACCTGATGCTTTGGGAGTTACAACAGGGAAAGTAGAGCTTTGTTCTTTGTTCTTAGTACTTTGTAGAGTTTGAAGACACAGAATGCACAGTCACTCCGTGCGAGCTCCCGTGCTCTGCGTGCTCTGCGATTCTCTGCTCTCCGGGTTAAATAGTGATTATGGTTAACGCAAAGTTTAAGGAGTACGAAGAGTTCGCCGAGAAGACTCCAGGACCACTCTTCGTGAAAGACCGCTACACGTACAAGAACAGGAACAAAGAACAAAGGACCAAGTACAAAGCACAAAAATGGATTTTAGTTTAGTTCCCCCAATCTTCGGTTACATTCTTGCTGGAGTCTTCGGCGCGATCATCGGCAGCTTCCTTAATGTCGTAATTCATCGCTTGCCGCACGAAGAGTCGGTCGTCTTCCCGAACTCTCGCTGCCCTTCCTGCGGTGCGGTGATTGCTTTTTACGACAACATCCCAATCCTTAGTTACATCGCGCTTGGCGCGAAGTGCCGGAAGTGCAAGGAACACATTTCTATCCGCTACCCGGCAGTCGAAGCACTGACCGCCGCGTTGTTTGTCGCGGTGGCGTGGCACGACGGGATGGGCGTGAGATTGCCATTTGATCTCGTTTTTGTTTCGGCTTTACTGGCGCTCGTGTTCATCGATGCCGAGCACATGATCCTGCCGAACGCGATCACCTATCCGGGGATCGTGTTTGCTGTCGTCGCTCGAATCGTCATACCGTTTCTGACTCGAATTCCGCATTTCGACGATTTGCCTTCGCTAATCAACGGTCCATTTGAAGGTTTGCCGATATGGGTGGCGTCACTGGGCGGCGCGGTGATTGGCGCGCTGGTCGGTGGTGGTTCGCTGTGGTTCATGGGATGGATTTGGGAAAGGTTGCGGGGCGTCGAGGCAATGGGGCTGGGTGACGTGAAGATGATGTTTATGGTCGGTGCTTATCTTGGCTGGCGCCTGACGATTCTAACGATCTTCGTTGGCGTCCTGACCGGATCGATCATCGGTGTGGTGTTGATGGCGCGGCAGCGCGAACGAAACATGCAGATGCTTTTGCCGTTTGGCATTTTCCTCGGCATTGGGGCCATTGCCGCGCTGCTGTTTGGCTCGCAGATCGTTAATTGGTATGCCGGGCAATTCAGGTAGCACGAATTGAAAGCGTATTAGTGACACGCAATCGTTTCCAATCCGGTCTAACGATGCTGACGGGACTACTCCTGTTAGCAGCGTTGTTTGCAATCCTGCTTTACTTCCTCACTCCCGAGTCGCCCATGGCTCGCGGTCCATTCCTGCTTGCATCTTTCTTAGTCATACTGATTGGGAGTCTGCTGTCGATCCTGTTCGTCGTGCGGTGGCTGCTGCGTCCGTATCATCAGCTCGTCGGCGAGGCGCAACGAGCGTCGGTAGCGACTCAGTTGATTAAGTCGCAGGACGAGGCGGAATTTGTACTGGAGACGTTTCAGTCAGTCGTAGCCCAGTTGCAGGAGCAACGAAAAGAACTTGAAAAGCTGAGTGCCGAAGCTCGTGAACGCGCAACGTCAGCCGAGAAGTTCAGCGAACGGATCGTGGCGAGTCTTCCGTCAGGATTGCTGGCGTTTGACGCGGGCGGCTTGTCGATGGTGGTGAACGCGCCGGGACGCGCGTTGCTGGAAGTCGAGGGAAAAGTGCTGGGGGAATCGTACGACCAGTTACTCGCGAGACACGCCGCGCTCGCGTCAATGGTCGGCGACTGTTTGAAGCGCGGAACCTTATATCGTCGCACTGAGATCGAAGCGGTTACTTCGAATGGACGCCTGCGCCGGCTGGGTGCGACTGTCGCGCCGATTGAATTGCCGCCGGAAGGCAGTCCGCGAGGGGCCCTTTGCTTGTTGACCGATATCACGGAAGTAACGGAGCTGCGTGAACAGGTTGCGTTGAAACGCAATCTGGAGAGTTTGGGTGAGATGTCAGCCGGACTGGCCCATGAGTTCAAAAACTCGATCGCGACGCTTCACGGATATGCTCAGTTGCTGGAGAGCATGGAGTTACTTAACGAAGTGCGAAATCTTTCGTCAATGGTGACCGCGTTCTTGAGTTTTGCGCGCCCGCAACCTTTACAGATGGAAGATGTGTCGCTTAACGAGTTGATTGAGGATTGTGCGAAGGAGCTTGCGAGTACAAACCTTGTGATTGATTCAGGAGGACCGATAGTCGTGCGTGCCGACGAACGGATGCTGCGTCAGGCCTTAATGAATCTTTTGCGCAATGCAGCCGAAGCGGACCACCGATCGGAATCGGTGTTCGTAAAACTCGCGGATAATACAATCGAGGTTCGTGATACTGGACCGGGAATCCCTGAAAACAACTTATCGAAGATCTTTATTCCCTTCTTCACTACGAAACCGAATGGTCACGGTATCGGTCTCGCACTGGCCCACCGAATAATCACCGAGCATGGCGGCACGCTTACAGCCGCAAACTGCCCTGACGGCGGCGCAGTGTTCACGATCAAACTTCCGGCCTGAGTCCGCGTGGAAAGTATTCCTGCCAGCGCCGATTAACCAGCTCGCGAATATCGTCACGCACGATCAGTTCATCGGGGAAGCCGGGTTTCGTTCGCGCATCGATAACGATGGGCGATTTGTAGACCAGGTGATGCCGCTGGACTCTCATTTGAGCACTGTAAATGTCTGCCGCAGGCTCGAAGCGCGTCCACGTCGCCCACAAGAAATCGGGCGACGAGCGAGCAACTCCCGCGTCGTCGTGCAACACGATCAGCGGCCATTCAGCAAAAGCTGGATCACTCGTCACTTGCGCCGCCAACGCTTCGTCTTCTGCAAAGGATGCGCCTTGCAACACCAAACATCCCGCGCAGAACACTTCTGCACGAGAAACAAACCGCGGCAGTGTGCCACGAAACTCGCGCGGTAACTCGCGGATCGGTTCACCCAACCCGAGCATGATGGCCTTGCTGCCTTCGTTTACTTTGCCGCTCGTGTAGTCCAGCGTGTCCATCGACACGTTTGAAAACACAAACAGATCTGTCTCTGGACGAAAGCGCGCCAGCACATGCTCCAGCAACTGCGGAAAGTTCTTCAAGTCCTGCGGAGTGTCCGTGAGAATCAGGAACTTTGTTAACGAGAGTTGCCCTTCACCAAGAATGCGAAAGCCCGACACGAGCGCTTCACGTCCGTATCGCTCCCGGACTACTGCCGCGCAAAGCGAATGAAAACCCGTTTCACCGTAGGTCCATAGATCGCGAACTGAAGGCATCACGAGCGGAAACAGTGGCGATAGGAGCTTTTGAAGATAGTCGCCGATGAAAAAGTCTTCCTGGCGCGGCTTGCCGACCACTGTCGCCGGATAGATTGCGTCGCGACGATGAAAGACGGCGTCGACCTGGAACACCGGGTAGTCGTGGAGCAGCGAGTAGTAACCGTAATGATCGCCAAATGGACCTTCCTGTCGTCGTTTGTGCGGTGGCGCATGCCCAACTAGTGCGAACTCTGCTTCCGCGGCGAGACGATGTCCGTTGCCCGATGTTGCATGAGCCATTTTCAACTTTTGCCCAGCGAGCAGCGAGGCCAGAACAAGTTCAGGAACGTCTTCCGGCAATGGCGCGATCGCGGCGAGGATCAACGCCGGTGGACCACCGAGAAACACGGTTACCGGCAACGGTTGATTCAGACGTTCGGCTTCGCTGTAATGAAAACCGCCACCTTTTTGGATCTGCCAGTGCAAGCCGGTCGAGTGCGCGTCGTATACCTGCATGCGATAGACGCCAAGGTTGTGTTTCTTAGTGATTGGGTTCTCGGTGTAGACGAGCGGCAGCGTAATGAAGGGACCACCGTCCTCCTGCCAGGTCGTCAGAACTGGAAGCTCGTCGAGATGCGCCGGTCGGTCGACGACCTGCGTCACGGGCGCACGGCCGGTGTTGGTCGTGCCCAGCTTTAGGAAATCCAGCGCGACGGAGCGATGTTTCCACAGTTCGGCGGGACGTGGCGGCAGTATCGACTCGGCGATATGAACAAACTCACGGACCATCGCCTCTGGCTTTGGACCAAACGCGAGATCGATTCGACGATCAGTACCAAAAAGGTTGGTGACGACCGGATAACGGCTTCCCTTGACGCGCGCGAACAACAGCGCTGGCCCACCCTCAGCAATCACACGACGATGGATCTCCGCAAGCTCAAGGGAAGGATCTACCTCCGCTTTGATTGTAATAATTTGATTTTCTCTAGTGAGTAGATCCAGAAAGGTGCGCAGGTTTTGATGCATGCGTCTTCTTTGTGATTAGTGCTTTGTACTTTGTTCCTGGTTGGTTGTTTCCGTTGTCGGTTGGTAGGCCACGGTAGCTACTCAGCAAAGTGAAACAAAAGTACAAAGCACTAAGCACAAAGATCCACTAAGGCCTGTCCCCTGTTGTCCCCACAGTTCGCGGGCGGACACGGGTCGTCGTGGTCGTTTCACTCAATCGCTTCTCGATCTCGTCGTGAGCGACTTCGGCGGCTTCCGCAACGTACGGCTGGTGTGATTCACGAAACTGTTTGACCAACTCAAGCGTCTGTGCATCGCCGGTGCGTGCGAAAGCCTTGAGCAGACCGGCAGTCACGCGCGGCGGATTGTTAGCTTTCTTCAAAAACGGGTAAAGCAGATCCGGAGTCTCCAATTCCGACAAATAACCGATCGCCTGCTCCTGCCGTCCAGAATTAAGGTCTTGCACGATACGATAAAGCGCTTCGGACCGGCCCATGCGATACAACGCCCAATCGAGCGCGAGTCGCACTTCCTTGTTCTGCTCCTGAAGCTGATAACCCTCGACGAGTTTGCGGTGTTCCCCGGCCGCCAACCGCGCAAGCGCTTCGGCGCTGCGTTGCCGCAGCAGCGGATCGGTGCTGCCGAGCTGTTTCGCAAACTCAGCGGAGTTGGACCGTGCGTCAACGCCGTCGATCGGTTGTTGTCCGACTGAAACGCCAAACAAAACACAGATCACGAAGAAACTGCCGATTATTCTCATATCATTGACCTGTCTGCTGTTTCTTCCGCAGCAACGCTGTGTTCAGGTCCAGCTCTGCCGCCGGAATGACTTCCACGTTTGGATACTTCTTTTGCAGTTCAGGGAGAAACGCCTTCGCGTTGCCCACGATGATGATATTACTCGTTTTTGCGTCAAGCCGCGCGCCGGCAAACTTCTGCACGTCGGCCGTCGTGATCGACTGCACGTTATTAATGTAACGATTGATCTCATCGAGACCCATTCCGTAAAGTGCCAACGATCCAACCTGGCCCACCAGACCGCTCGCGGTTTCCAAATTACGCGAGAAGCCGCCAATCAACACCGCCTTCCGCGGCGTCAACTCCGGATCAGCTGGTGGCGCAGACGACAATCGGCCGATCTCACCCAGCAACAGATCAGCGACCACTGCGCCCGATTCATTCTTCGTCTGCGCCGAGGCAACGAATGGTCCAACGTCGCGGCGCGCGTCGAGCGACGATCCAGCGCCATAACTCAAACCGCGCTTGATGCGAATCTCCTGATTCAGACGACCTGAATATCCACTCAACACCGAGTTCGCCACGATGCCGCGAAAATAATCGGTGTCTTTTCGATTAATACCCGTTCGCGCAAGATAGACGGCAGCTTGTCCAGCGTCAGGCTTATCGATCACGACCACGCGCCCGCTCTTGCTCGCCGCATCTCCCATTGATGCACTAGTCGCCGGGAGCTGTGCGCTCGGCTTCTGCCAGTCGCCGAAGTACTTCTTGCCCAGTTCAAGACCATCTTTCGCTGAGATGTCGCCACCGATTACGAGGATAGCGTTATCCGGACGATAGTAACGAGCGTGCAGCTTCGCGATGTCAGCCGCCGTGATGCGCGTGAGCGACTCGGTGGTGCCGCCAATCGGATGCCCGTACGGACTGTCGCCAAAAACGACTCGCGCCGCCACGAACCGGGCGATGCTTCCTGGATCGCCAAGCGCGAGCGTCACGTTATCGAGGTACTGTTGTCGCAGCCTTTCAACTTCTTCACTCTTGAACGTCGGACGGCGCACAACGTCGGCGAGAATCTCCATCGCCGGACCGATCTTCGACGACATCACGCTGACGTTTACAAACGAAGAGTCCCAGCGCGCAACCGAGTCGAGCGAGCCACCGAGGCTTTCAATCTCCTGCGCGATTTGTGTGGCGTCGCGACTCTGCGTGCCTTTCGTCAACAGGTTCGCGGTCATGTCCGCGAGTCCAGCCAATTCAGGTGGATCGACTTCCCCGCCGTTCTTGATCAGCAACTGGGCCGTCACGAGTGGCGACTCGCTGCGCTGAATCACAATGACGCGCAACCCGTTCGGCAATGTCTCCTCTACCGGTTTTGGAAAAGTTCCCGACCGTGGCGGCGCCGGCGGTGGTGGCGTCGCTTGCGGAGTCTGCGCGAAGGTGACGAGCGACGATGAAAACAGGACAAAAAACAACGATAGGTGTTTCATTAGCTTCACTTAATTGCCCTCCTTCTTCGCGGGTTTCGAGGCTTCAGGAAGGTAATAGAGCACCATTCGATTCGTGTCCGTGAAGTATTTTTTCATCACACGCTGCACGTCCGCGGCAGTGACGGCTTGCAGACGACCAAGGTCGGTATTTACTCGCGCCGGATCTCCCAGGAGCACCGCAGCTTCGCCTAAAGCGAGCGCCTTGCCGTTGCTGGTTTCGCGTTGGCGCAGTTGGCTCGTGATGATCTGGTTCTTGGCTTTCTCCAACTCAGCCGCTGAAAGGGTCGTGTCCTGTAACTTCTTGATCTCAGCAAGCAACGACTTCTCCGCGTCTTCCGTTTTCTTTCCTTCTGACAAAACGGCAGTCAACACAAACAGACTCACATCCTCACGCGCTTCGAAATTCGAACCCACGTCTGCCGCGAGCTGCTGCTGGTAGATCAAGGAGTTATAGAGCCGCGAAGATTCACCGGACGAAAGAACCGCATTTGCCACATACAAGGCCGCGGCATCATTATCGGCCTGGCGTGGAGCCAAATAGGTCAAACCCACGGCGGGAAGATCGTTACGACCGTATTCTGTGTACCGCGCCTCGGCCTTGCGCTCAGGTTCTTTCACTTGCACGCGCGGCAGAGGACGGTTTGGCTTCGCGATCGGCCCGAAATATTTGTCAACCCACGCGTCAAGCTGCTTCTGATCGAAGTCGCCAACAACCACAAGGGTCGCGTTATCAGGCCGGTAGTAAGTAGTGTGAAACTCCTGAACGTCCTTCAACGACGCTGCATCGAGATCTTCAATGCTGCCGATTCCCGGTCGCTTGTAAGGATGGTCGCTGAACGACCTTTGCTGGAGCAGGTATTCGAAACGGCCGTACGGCGGAGCTAACACACCCTGTCGAAACTCTTCCTTCACCACGTCGCGTTCCGACTTGAAGTTCGCATCGTCAACATTCAAACCCGACAGTCGATCGGCCTCGGCCCATAACAAAGTTTCCAGATAGTTTGAGGGCACCACTTCGAAGTAGACCGTCACGTCGTCAGCCGTGAACGCGTTATTGAAACCGCCGACGTCTTCAGTCAGACGGTCCATCATTTCCGACTTCATGTTCTTAGTACTTTTGAACATAATGTGCTCAAACAAATGCGCGAAGCCGCTGCGTTTCTCCGGATCATCCTTGGAACCCACATGGTACCAGACCTGGATCGCGACGGTCGGGCTGGACGAGTCGGCGGCGCTCAGGACGCGCATGCCGTTGGCGAGCGTGCGGTCCTTGAAATTCATTTGCGGCATCCGGGTTTGCGCCATCGACACGAATTGCGCCGACACAAGCAGACTGACGCCAATCACAGTATTGGCCAGGAAACGAATTCGCTTACGAACCATTAAGTTGCTCCAGTTTTTAGTGGGAGAATCTCGCCAGGCCTAATCGATATCCATCGGATTGTGGTACGGCTTGTCTTTGTCCTTCTCGGCCCGCTTCATTGCTTCCTGAAACTTCTCTTCGAGGATGCGATCGCGGTTTTTCATGGAACTGAGTTCCTGCGCGAAGATCTGCTCACGCATCTGTTTTTGCTTGTCGAGCCCCTTGACCATCTCGTCAAACGAGGCCAGCGGCTTCGCCTTCTCTTCATGCGAAATGATGACGCCGGTTTCGGCATCGACCGTTAACGTGGCCTCACAACAGGGACAAATAATAGCGAACCGCGACATATCTGCCATCCGACTTACCTCCTTGCCGAGGGCCTTAGTATAGCATCTGGCGGGGTTGGATTAGGCGTTGGTCATTGGCCCGGTGGTGTCCTTAATCCTCTCTGCGTACCTCCTCGGTCGTCTGCGACTCTGCCGTTTCTCTGGTTTTGCAGTTCTTTTACCGTAGAGTGCGCAGGACCGCCGCGGTACGCGGGGTGGCAAACTCAGACAGTCCCATGGGTCTTGGTCTTTGTGCTTTGTATTACATAGGTCCGGTAATGGTGCGGTTTTCAAGACTCTGCGTAACTCGGCGATCTCTGCGCCTCTGCGGTGT
>Ga0209485_1000390_pt1 | contig 12996 bp, 13 predicted proteins | sample NCAS100_FD_187516 | JGI IMG/M metagenome (GOLD analysis project Ga0209485, IMG submission 187516) | Agricultural soil microbial communities from Utah to study Nitrogen management - NC AS100 (SPAdes) (version 2) | ecosystem: Environmental > Terrestrial > Soil > Agricultural land | place: USA... | reverse complement strand
AGGCCAGAGTCCAGAGGCCAGAGGCCACAGTACAGGCCAGAGGTCAGAGGCCAGAGACAAAGCTTTCTCTGGCCTGTGGCCTCTGGCCTGTGGCCTCTGGCCTCGGTTGCTCCTTCCTAGATTCTCGCAATTCCGCCATTATGGTGGCGGCGCGGCGGTTGGTCACCGCGCACTACTCCCCCACTTCGAGCGACCTGGAGAAACCATGCGCCACGCGCGAGCCTCATTCCGCATCGCGGCGTTCCTGACCGCCGTGACAGTGTTGGCCTGTGCCGGCGGCGAGAAAGCCGAAACCGCCGATTCTGCCGCCACCGCTGCTGCCGCAGCACCCCCGCCAGCCGAGTCATACACCATGATGGCGGACGACGGATCCTGGTCGGGCGATATCACGCCGGCCGGTATCGTTTACCGACCCAAAAGAGGCGACTCGCTCATGTTCGATTACAAAGCGCCCACCGTTAATGGCGCGATCAGCGAGTACGACGTGCTCATGACAGGCAAAGATACGATGCGCGTCTCAATCACATTGGCCATGACGCCGTGCACTGCCGGTGGCAATCAGTACACGCACCTCGCCAATCTCTGGCTTACAGGAAAGCACTCGGGCCGTGAGCTGAATACGCAAACCAAGGGCTGCGCAAGCAAGAAGTGAGTTTCGGTCACCAGAATGCGCGCCGGCCCAAGAGGTCGGCGCGTTTTTTCTTAGTGGTCTTCCGGGACCTGAGTGGGTGGCTTCACGCAGTTTCCATGGATCATTGCTGTTTTGCTTGCACCCATATTTCACGCGGAGCCGCGGAAGCGCGGAGGGCTCGCATCCGTCTCTCCTCCGCGGTCTTCGCGGCTCCGCGCGAGAAGGGTTTTTAGCGGCTGATTTCGTGAACGGTGATCAGGTTCTCCCGGCCATGTGACGAGACCGTTACTACCGTAGCTCCGACGTGCTTCAGCCCCACGTCGCGTAACGCCTCGAAAAACGCCGGCGCGCCGACGCGACCAGGATCGGCGATCAGTGCCCGGCCACCCTCGGCAAGCGTCGTCGCGATCGTGCGGGCTACAACCGGCCCATGGATGCGCTCGTACAGCACATCGGCCCCTGCAACCACATCGAACGCCGGTATCGCATCCGGAAGCTCACGCCAGTCGAGCAGCATCACCTTCGGTTCCTGTGAGGTGTTGTTCGCGACATTGAGCCGGGTGAACGACAGCGCATCGTCATAATAATCCGACGCGGTCACGTCAAAACCCGCGCGTGCGGCGCTCACCGCCACGAGTCCCGATCCGCAGCCGAGCTCCAGGAATGTCCGCCCACTGCCATCCATCGCGTGCACGGCACGTGCGAGCGCAATCGATGCCGGCCATACGTCAGCCCAGTACGGCAACCGCTCATCGTGGTTGAACGCCGCCTCATCGATCAGTTCTTCAGCGTTTTTCGGATGGACGATGGAAAACCGGTCGTCGCCGATCTCGACCTCGGTCGTCGTGACCTCAAAGCGCGCGAGCAGCGACTGCGACACGTCCGTCACAGGGAGAAGTTCTCGGAGAGTTGTGCGTCTTCAGCGAGGGGCAGGATGTTGAGTCGCTCGCCGGCTTCCACACGCGACCGATCTTCTGGCACGATCAGCAGGGCGTTGGCCTGGGACATCGACGTCAGGATTCCAGAGCCCTGTGGACCGGTCAGGCGTACCGCCAGCGTGCCGTCGTCGCGCACGCGCGTAATCGCGCGCAGGAAATGCATCAGTTTCGCGCCGATGTTTACCGGTTCATCCAGCACAGCCGGAACCGGGCGGCGGAACAGGCGAATGTGGCCAAGCATCCGTCGGATCACGGGGCGCGCAAAGAGCTCGAAGGTCACCATCGCTGATACCGGATTGCCCGGCAATCCGATCCATGGCATTCCATCCAACGTACCAAACCCGAGCGGCGCTCCCGGACGCATCCGCACGCGCCAGAACCGCAGGTCAGCGCCTAACGATTCCAGGACCTGGCGGGTGTAGTCGTATTCTCCCACCGAGGCCCCGGCCGACGTCACCAGCATGTCGGCGCCGCGTGACTGCTCGAGCACGGCGCGCAGCGATTCCGGCGTGTCCGCCGCATTGCCGAGGTGTCTGGGAATCCCGCCGGCCTGCCTGACGAGGGCGTCGAGCGTGTACCGGTTCGACGCGACGATCTTCTTCCCGGCAATGACTTCGTCGAATTGGTCGATGTCGACCAGCTCATCGCCCGATCCGGCGATGGCGACGACAGGCCGCCGGTGAACGTCCACCTCCCCGTACCCGAGGCTCGCCAGCACGCCGAGCTGCGCCGCGGCGAGCGGTGTGCCGGCTGCGATGACGGTCGATCCTTCGCGAAAATCCTCACCCCGCGGCCGGATGTTCTTCCGAGTGTCGCGCGTGTTCCTGATCGCGACGCGTTCGATTCCGCCGTCGGTGTCTTCGACGCGGACCACCGTATCCGCCCCTTCGGGCAGCGGCGCACCCGTCATGATCCGCATCGTCTCGCCCGCGCGGAGCGCTCGTGACGCAAACGCGCCCGCGGCAATGGTCTCGAGGACCGGCAACACCACCGGCTGTTCTGCAGTCGCTCCCTCGATATCCGTCGCCCGCACGGCATAACCGTCCATCGCCGAGTTGTCCCACTGCGGCAGCGTGTATCGCGCGACGGCATCCCGGGCCAGCACTCGGCCTAACGAGTCAAGCAGCGCCACACGCTCAACGGCGCGCGGTGCGATGTCTTTCGTGATTTCGGCAACGGCCTGAGGGACTGTGAGCACGCGTCAGGCTCCGCCGTGCATGATGTTGCGCTCGACGAAGTCCGCGAGCGACTCGAGCCAGCCCTCGGCATCGAGGCGGATCGCCGGCACAGGACCTAACGACTGAGCGTCGGTGACGAGCAGGCGAACGGTCGAGGAATCGATTTCGGTACCGCCGTACAACGGCGCGTCGTGCGCCTCGCCCCGATGAATCTCGATCTTGGGGAGCGCGGAACGCTTGAAGCCCTCGCACAGGACAATGTCCGCGTCGCTCATATATCGGGACGCAATCTCCTCGGCGCTCAGCTCATCGCTCCAGCGCATCACCAGGGCAAACTTGTCCGGCGCCGCCATCGCGACCCGCTCGGCGTGCCCTTCGTGATAATGCCGGTACGTGTCGGTCGACGCCGGGTCGATGTTGAACGTGTGCGCGCCATGCTTGATGGTCATGACGCGATGCCCGCGCCGATGCAGCTCAGCCGCGAGTCGCACCACCAGCGTCGTCTTGCCGCTGTGTTTCCGACCGATGATCGCCACCATGGGCGGTCGCTGCATGGGCCTCCGCAATCGCGAGTTCGTCTGGGGAGTTCACGTTCATGAACAACAGCTCCGGGTCGCCGAAAGCTGATACCTCGACTGCAGGAAGGCGAGCGACACGCACCTTCGCATGGAACCCGACGACACGCAGATCGCCGTCGGCCAACGACTGTTCGATGAAGGGGAGGCAAGCCGGCGCGTAGAACGCGCACAACGGCTCCACGCCACGCCTGGACCCGCTTTCCGGGACCGCGACGTCGGCGCCGTCCCCCAGCTCACGGAGGAGGGCCAGCAGCGGCGGCGGCACGAACGGCATGTCCCACGCCACGATCAACACCGGAGCCTGAGCCCGATGCAGCGCGGCATGGATCCCGCCCAGTCCACCAGCGTTAGGCACGAGGTCGGCCTGCACGGGGATGCCCGGCAACCACTGGTCAGCGGTGTCATGGTTGGCGACCAGCAGCAGATCATCGGTCACCAGGGCAAGCGCGTCAGCCACGCGATCGATAATGCGCCGGCCCCCGACACGTTCCAGGCCTTTTGGCAATCCGCCGTACCGGGTCGCGGCGCCACCGGCGAGGATTACACCGGTGCAGGGAAGGCGCACGTTATCCCTGGAAGCGGTGGATTTGCGGTTGTCCGCTCACCGCGCGCCCAATGAGAATCATGCCCGACGCGCGTGCAATTTCCACGGCGATCGTCGACGGCACGGACGGCGTCGCGATTGCCGAAAGGTTGGCTCGTGCCGCCTTGTAGGCGAGCTCGCCGGAGATTCGGCCCGTGACCAGCAACACCAGGTCATCCGGGCGGCGCCCGGTTTGTACCGCCGCGCCTAACACCTTGTCGACCGCATTGTGCCGCCCGATGTCCTCGGCATGAAAGAGAAGCTGTTCGCCATCAGTCAGAGAAGCAGCGTGAATCCCGCCGGTCTCCTTGTACCGACCACCGCGTGCAAACATCTCCTTGAACAACGCGCGCAACTTCGGCGTGTCGAGATGCGGCGGTGATCCCGTTCGGCGGGGCACGTCGGCGAGGCTGCCGAGGAACGCGGTCACAGATCCGCAGCCGGAAGCAAGGATGCGGCGGCGGCCCTCGGAGTTCACCGCCGCCACCCGCTCGGGCGCGATGTCGACCCAGAATCCGGGTTCGCGCGCACACGGTCGCATCTTCGCGATGTCTTCCAGCCGGTCGATGTATCCCTCACCGAACAGCCATCCGACCACCAGCTCGTCGAGCTGGTCGGGGGTGCACATCCAGGTGACGACGGGCGTGCCGTTCAGCTCCAACCAGACGGGAGTTTCTTCGACGGAATCCAGGTCCGTGGTCATCGGGCAGGCCGGGCAGACGGGCAGACGGGCAGGTCGAGCCCCGCTGCGAGATCAGGAGTCACGAGTCACGACCGCCGAGAGCGTTTCGTCCTCATCGATCCGCACCGAGGCAACACGGACACTGCCTAACGCTGACTGTACGTGCTCGAAAATGAACCGGGCCAGGTTTTCGCCGGTCGGAATCAACCCGCCCTCGGTAAATTCGAGAACGTCGAGGTTGATGTTACGATGGTCAAACCGATCCACGACTTCTACCTGCAGGACGCGATCGAGGACACCGAGATCGATCACCATTCCTGTGGTGTCATCGATCGGTCCTTCCACCATGACCGAGCACGAATACGTGTGCCCGTGGTAGTTGGGCCGCGCGCACAGGCCGAACACTTCCATGTTCTTTTCGTCGCTCCACTCCGGCTTCCGATACCGGTGCGCCGCGGCGAAGCGGACACGCCGGATCAGTTGTGCGGTGCGCATCGGACCTGGCGCCTGACCTCAGCGCGGCCGGAACAGCGTCACGCCGAGCGTCAGCGCCGGGTTGCGTCGCCAGAACGATCGCGCGGCACCGACGGGCAACACCGCCGGGTCTTCGGTGACCTTCAGGTAGTACGTCGTCGGGTACTGGATCCGGTAGAGGTAATGACTCCAGTCGAGACGGACGGACCAGTTCCGCGCCGGCGTCCACGAGACACCGGTGCCTAACGTCATCGTGAACGGAATGCCGAAGCGGTAACTGCCGACATCGTTGGCGCCGCGCAGGTCGGCCACGACACCCAGCCCACCGTTGATGAACGGCGCCAGCCCTCGCCACGTCTTGTGACCGGTCAGGCTCATCTCGAGGCCAAAGTCGGCGAATGCCATCGGCACTTTCTCCGTGCCCAGGTTCCGCTCGGCAATCCGCTTGGCTGGATCGATGACGGTGCGCTCAATAGACCCGCCGGCGAGCCGCACTCCAAAGTAGAGAGGACCGGTCATGTGCATCTGCCAGCGCACTCCCGCAACCGGACCATCCGTCGGCGCGATTCCCACGGGATCCTTCTCCGCCGAGAACGTGCCGCCGAAATACGTCCACTCGCGGTTGTAGTCGCGATCTCTGTACGGGCTACGGTCAGGCGGATGCCCAACTTGCGCCGACGCTGGTGCCGCCAGCCCACTCAGTATCGCGGCCACGATGAGGGCTCTCACCGCGCCATTCAGCATTTTGCATTCTGCACTTTGCATTCTGAATTTGTCAGGTCGTCGTAAAGCGAAGGTCGCGCCCCGTCATCTCCGGCGGCTGGTCCAAACCCATCATCGACAAGATGGTCGGTCCCACGTCGCAGAGCGCTCCGCCAATGCGCAGTGGCCGATCGAAGTCGGGATCGACCACCACGAAAGGTACAGGATTCGTCGTGTGGGCGGTGTGGGGTCCGCCCCCGACGGGGTCGATCATGAGCTCGCAATTCCCATGGTCGGCCGTGACCAGAAGACGAGCCCCGACCTTTTCCGCCGAAGCCATGACACGGGTAAGACACGCGTCCACTGTCTCCACCGCCTTGATGACCGCAGGTAGAACGCCAGTGTGCCCGACCATGTCGCAGTTGGCGTAGTTGCACAGCGTGAAGTCGTATGACTCTGACTCGATCGCTGAGCACAACACGTCCGTCACCCCACTCGCTGACATTTCGGGCTGGAGATCGTAGGTCGGCACTTTCGGACTCGGCACCAGCAGACGTTCCTCACGCGGAAAGGGCGTTTCAATCCCGCCGTTGTAGAAGTACGTCACATGCGGATACTTCTCGGTTTCAGCGGTGCGAAACATCGTGAGGCCGGCGCCGGAGACGACGTCGGCCATGATGCGCACCATGGAGAACGGTTCGAACGCAATCGGAAACGTGAACGTGCGGTCGTACGACGTCATGGTCGCGATCGAAAGCAGCGGACGCGGACCGGTCTCGAATCCATCGAAGCCCTGATCCGTCAACGCGCGCAGGATCTGCCGCATTCGATCCGAGCGGAAATTGAAGCAGATGAGCGCATCACCATCACGCATCGGGGCGATCGGTACGCCACCCTCGACGACAACGACTGGATCGATGAATTCGTCCGTCTGCCCACGCTCATAAGCGAAGCGAATCGCGTCGATGGGGTCCGGCACGAATGGGCCAATGCCCCGAACCGCGGCGTCGTACCACTTCTTGACCCGCTCCCAACGGCGGTCACGATCCATCCCGAAATACCGTCCGCCGAGGCTCGCGATCCTCGCCCGGCCCTGTGTCTTTGCCACCGTTTCGCGCATGAATTCGAGCCCTGAGGTGGGCATGGTGTCTCGCCCATCGAGCAGTGCGTGAATCGCGACGCGTGGAACTCCTTCACGCACCGCCAGGTCGACGAGCGCGAACAGATGTTCGTCGAGGGCGTGCACACCGCCGTCACCCAGCAGTCCCATGAGATGGAGAATTCCGCCGGATTTGCGCACTTCAGCGCAGGCGTTTACGAACGCCGGGATCCGGAAGTACGACCCATTTTCGATCGCCTCGGTGATGCGTACCAGATCCTGCTTCACCACGCGACCAGCGCCGAGGTTCAGGTGACCGACCTCACTATTGCCCATCTGGCCAGTCGGGAGTCCTACCGCGCGTCCCGATGCGTCAAGCAGAGTCCGCGGAAATCGCTCCCAGAGGCGGTTCCAGGTCGGTGCCTCTGCCATTGCGATCGCATTCCCCTCGCGACCTTCCCGATATCCGAAGCCGTCGATCACGACCAGCACCACCTGTTTTCCGCGATCTTGCATGTGATGAAAGGCTCAGTGGCGTTGATGAAACGTCGCTCGAATGTAGTAGCCCATTAGGCCCCCCAAATGGGGAACTGAATTTGCTACTTGGGGTTCCCCTCAAGTCGCGGGCTGCGCATTATACCGACCTCGGAGCTCCGGATTGGCCTGCTTCCGGAAGTAGAACGTCGAAGTGCCACGAACCGAATTGCTGATGAAGTTTTCGTTCGTTTCGAACCTTCTGACCCGAAAAGACTCGTGAACCGTTTCGACAGACGAAGCCGTTCCGACGGTCCACGACGCGTCACGCTCGTCGTCTCAGTTCTGGCGGCGATCGGCTACCTGACGTTCCTGCGGCCCGCGGAAGGATTGAACGCCAAGTCCGTGAAATTGACCGCGCTAGCGGCGCGGCCCGCTGCGGACGCCTTTGGCAGAAGCGGTGAGCTCAGGATGCGCTTCGCGCTCCCAGGCCTGCCGGTCGACTATCCGATCGAGGTAGAGGGTGGTCTCGATCTCGTCTCGTACGCATGGATTGCGAAGGGCGATTCTGTCCCCACCGGACAGCCGCGCTCGCTAGTCAATGGGCTCGTGGCGCCTGATGCACCGGGCTTCTACACGCTCCAGTTGACCCTCGACGGCGAGCGCAGGGTCGTGCCGGAGATGCCCTTGGCCGTCCTGGTACCGCGCTCGGATAAGAAGGGCTCGGTTCTCAACGGCTACAAGATGGGTTTCTACCGTGGGGACCGTGCCCGTCGAAGCGACCCGGAAGCTCCGATCGGGTTCGTGAAAATCGACACCACCGATCTCGATCTCCCGGTTTCGTCGCACTTCCGGCTCTCCGACTTCCTCACGAAGGACAACCAGAACACCTGGCCCCGTTACGCGGCCGTCGATCCTCGCCTGCTCGACAAGGTGGAACTGGTCCTGAGGGAGATCTCCACCTGGACGGGTTCCCGCACGGAAGATCCGGTTCCCTTCGAGATCCATTCGAGCTTCCGGACGCCGCAGCACAACCGCCTGGTCCGCAGCGCAGCCCGCGACAGCCGTCACCAGTTTGGTGACGCGATCGACGTGGCAGTGGACGCGAATCGAGACGGCCGGGTGAATTCGAAGGACACAAAGCTCGTCACCATGGCGGTCGACATCGTCGAGCGCGAGCATCCCGACCTGGTTGGCGGCATGGGCGTGTACGCTCGGAACAACTCGTACATCCACATTGACGCCCGCGGCATCAAGGTTCGCTGGCGGGGCTAAGCGAGTCGAAGAGTTGAAGAGTTGAAGAGTTGAAGAGTTGAAGAGTTGAAGTTGATAAGCGAGTGGGGGAGCGATGCGGTTTTACCGCTCGCTCCCCTTGTTTATTCAGTTCCTTTGCGCTTTGCGCTTTTCAACTCTTCAACGGCCAGCGATCTTCTCGAAACCGACCGTTACCAACGGGTCGTAGGGTACCGCATAGCCTCAGGCCCCCGTCCCATGAACGAGTCCCTTCGCGACCGCATCACGCGTCACCTCGAGCCGCTGTCTGACGAGCGCGGCTATCAGGTCCTCGACTACATCGAATTTCTGGAGTCGAAATACGCGGCCTCAGCGGCTTCGCCTCCCAGCCTCTTTCAGCGATTCACCGAGGGAGTTGAGGACACGTTGCGAGCCGGCAAGGTCTCCACAACGGCAATCGCTGAGACCATGGGTCTCCTCAACAAGGCTGTCGGCGTGCTCAATGATGTAACGGCCGCAGGGAAATCGGTGGCGTCAGACATTGCGACGGCAGGCAAAAATGTCGCCTCGGGTGTCGCGGCTGCTGCAACGAAGGCCGCTGAGGCGGCGAGTGCCGCCGCCACTGCCGCTGCCGCTCCGCCCCCACCTCCGGCTGCACAGCCGCCGACCCCTCCCACTTCTCCAGCAGCTGCACCAGCGCCCCCGCCCCCACAGCAAGGAAACGCGCCCGCCCCAGATTCCGGCTTCGCCCCCGACGGCGGCTGACCTCTGGCCCCTGGCCCCTGGCCTCTGACCTCCGGCCTCTGGATGGCCTCTGGCCTCTGGCCTCTGGCCTCTGGGCTATTAATTTTTGCCATGGCAACCAGAAGTTCTTCAGAAGCGTCACGGCCCGCGAACCCGGAACAGGGTAGCGGGCCGTCGCGCATCAGCGAGAACGGAGCTGGCCCGCTCCTGCGCGTGCGCGAGGCGATGGCCCTCACGTTCGACGACGTCCTGCTCCTCCCGCGTCATTCGCCCACGCATCCGAAGGACGTAGACACCACCAGTCGTTTTACGAGGGGTATCCCGCTCAACGTTCCGCTCGTATCGGCTGCGATGGACACGGTCACCGAGTCCGAGATGGCGATCGCGATGGCGCGGTCCGGTGGGATCGGCGTTCTGCACAAGAACATGTCGATCGATCGTCAGGCGGCAGAAGTCGATCGGGTGAAGCGCTCCGAAAGTGGGATGATCCTCAACCCCTACGCGCTTTCACCTGACGCGACGTTGCGCGAAGCCGTCGCGCTCATGACGCGCTTCAAGATTTCCGGCGTTCCGGTGGTCGACGGGCACGGACGGCTCGTCGGCATCATCACCAATCGTGACCTGCAGTTCGCGCGCGACCTCGGGCGGCCGATCCGCGAGGTCATGACATCGGCGGGACTCGTCACGGCTCCAGTGGGCACAACGCTCGACGAAGCCGAGCGCATTCTCGGTGAACACAAGATCGAGAAGCTTCCTGTCGTCGATAAGGACGGCGCGCTCAAGGGACTCATCACCGTCAAGGACATCCACAAGCGGCGCCAATATCCGACGGCCAACAAGGACCAGCATGGACGCCTGCGCGTCGCGGCGGCGATCGGCGCTGGGGGCGACTATCTCGATCGCGCCCGTGCCCTCGCCGACGCAGGGGCCGACGTCCTCATCATCGACACGGCGCATGGACACTCGGAAGGCGTCCTGGGCGCCACCGCCAAGGTGCGCGATGCCGTGCCTAACGTGCAACTGATCGCCGGCAATGTCGCGTCGCGGGAAGGGGCGGCAGCGCTGGTCGAACGTGGCGTGGACGGCGTGAAGGTCGGCGTGGGTCCCGGTTCGATCTGCACCACACGCGTGGTGACGGGTGTGGGTGTTCCCCAACTCACCGCGGTCATGGATGCGGTGGAGGGCGCGGGTGACATCCCGGTCATCGCCGATGGCGGCATCAAGTATTCGGGCGACATCGTGAAAGCGCTCGCCGCCGGCGCATCGTCGGTGATGATGGGATCGATGCTGGCCGGGACCGAGGAAAGTCCGGGCGAATCGTTCCTCCTCGAGGGCCGCCGCTTCAAGATGATTCGCGGCATGGGCTCGCTCTCGGCGATGCAGGACGGCAGTGCCGACCGATACTTCCAGGAAGGCGAGCTGTCGCCGAAGAAACTCGTCCCCGAAGGCATCGAGGGGCGTGTGCCCTACAAGGGCCCGGTCGGCGACGTGCTGTACCAGATGATCGGCGGCCTGCGGAGCGGGATGGGTTATGTCGGCTGCGCCAACATCCACGAACTTCGGACCGAATCGGTTTTCGTCCGTATCACCGCGGCGGGTCTTCGTGAATCGCATCCGCACGACGTGACGATCACGCGCGAGGCGCCGAATTACAGCCTCTGACGACAAAGGGCTTTGACTTCCAAACGGCGCTGACTTCCAGAAGGCGCTGACTTCAAAGCGCGGTAGGCGTTCGCGCCGGTTGGCGGTGTTTTACGCTTGGCGCTGTTTGGAATTTCGCGGTGTTTGGGCCTCGCGGCGTCTGGAAGTTTTGCGCTGGACGTCTGCGTTGTCCGAAAGTCTGCGGTGTCTGTAAGTTTGCCCCTTCCTTTACCGCCGGAGTACGCAGATGGGCCTTTGGTCCAAGAAGAGCATCACGCAGCTGATGGCGGAGACCGAAGGGGATGGCGGTCCGACGCTGAAACGGACGCTCACCGCGAGTAACCTCACGCTCCTCGGCATCGGTGCCATCATCGGCGCCGGCATCTTCGTGCTGACGGGGCAGGCGGCGGCGCAATACGCGGGCCCCGGTATCGTGATCTCGTTCGTCATCGCAGGCATGGGCTGCCTGTTCGCGGGGCTCTGCTACGCCGAATTCGCTTCGATGATTCCGATCGCCGGCAGCGCGTACACCTACGGCTACGCCACACTCGGCGAGTTCATCGCCTGGATCATCGGCTGGGACCTGATTCTCGAATACCTCTTTGCCGCCAGTACGGTGGCCGTCGGGTGGTCTGGGTATTTCACGGCATTCATCTCCGCGCTCGGCATCACCCTTCCGGCTCAGTTTGTGGGTGCGCCGCTGGCCGTCGAGGGAACGCACACACTGGTGCGTTCACAGATCTGTATCGATCCCGCGTCAGGTGGGATCGCAGTCGACGCCGTCAGTCACACGCCGGTCCGAATCGAGGATTGCGTTGCGCAGAATTTCCAGATTGGAAACGGGATCCTGAACGTTCCGGCGATGCTCCTCATCGCCCTTCTCACCACGCTGTTGGTGATCGGCATCAAGGAATCGGCGCGCTTCAATAACATCGCCGTGGTCGTGAAGATCGCGATCGTGCTGCTCGTGATCGGATTTGGTTTCCAGTACGTGAACACGGCAAACTGGTCGCCCTTCATTCCGCCGAACCTTGGCGAGTTCGGCCAGTTCGGCTGGAGCGGTGTGTTCCGCGCGTCCGGCGTCATCTTCTTCGCGTATATCGGATTCGACGCAGTATCGACCGCAGCTCAGGAAGCAAAAAACCCGCAACGAGATCTTCCCATCGGAATACTCGGTTCGCTCGCGATTTGTACCATCCTGTACATCCTGATGTCGCTCGTCATGACGGGCATGGCGAAGTACACCGAACTTGGTGTTCCGCATCCGGTGTTCGTTGCGATTCAGGCCGCCGGTCCGGCGCTCTCGTGGCTCGGCTATCTCGTCAACATCGGAGCAATTGCAGGACTCGCGTCAGTTGTGCTGGTCATGTTGATGGGCCAGCCACGCATCTTCTATTCGATGGCGCGCGATGGATTGCTTCCGCCGGTGTTCGGCAAGATCCATCCGAAATTCCAGACGCCGTATCTGGCCACCATCATCACGGGTATCGTCGCGATGCTGGTTGCCGGATTTTTCCCCATCGGCCTGCTCGGCGAGCTCGTGTCGATCGGTACGTTGCTGGCGTTCGTGATCGTGAGTGCCGGCATCTGGGTGTTGCGAGTGAGGAGCCCTGAGCTGCATCGTCCCTTCCGCACACCGATGGTTCCGTTCGTCCCGATTATGGCCATCATCATTTGCGGTCTCATGATGTACTGGCTGCCGAGCGATACGTGGTTGCGGCTCATCATCTGGATGGCGATCGGGCTTCTGATCTACTTCCTGTACGGAAGGCACCATTCGAAGCTGTCACGAGGTAAGTAAAGCCGCGCCGGCTCCGGTCGACTGGTTACTTTTCAAGCGGCGCCCTTCGGGGCGCCGCTTTTCTCATTCAACTTGAAATGTCCAAGTCGTCGTTTCTCGATATCCCGCGCGCGCGGACCGATGCGATTCAGCGCATCGCCCAGGCACTGAAAGACGTTCCTGTCGTTGCGGTCACGACCCACATCAACGCCGATGGTGACGCGGCCGGTTCAGTCGCGGCCATGGCTCGGCTGCTGCC
>Ga0209485_1000387_pt1 | contig 13157 bp, 14 predicted proteins | sample NCAS100_FD_187516 | JGI IMG/M metagenome (GOLD analysis project Ga0209485, IMG submission 187516) | Agricultural soil microbial communities from Utah to study Nitrogen management - NC AS100 (SPAdes) (version 2) | ecosystem: Environmental > Terrestrial > Soil > Agricultural land | place: USA... | reverse complement strand
TTAATTTTTTATTAGTGCACGTGCCGTTTTCGTACAGTATAGCATCTACCATCTGAAGAACCCATACTATTGGAGGTATAGAAAGTATTATCAAAAGAGTAAAAATCCACACTCCAACGGGTCGATTCATTTAATACATAAAAGCCTATTGAGTATTTAGAGCAAAGGAAAGATTATTCGGAATTATTTACCTTGTTGAATATTTATATGATTCCGATATTTAGGAAGGATAAACTTTTTGCATTTCCTAGGAATGTAACTGCGTATGGACCTCTTCGATAAGATTAGTTAATCTTACCGGCTTCTGAAAAAATCCGTTGTCTTGCTCATCGTCAACAATTGCAACTAATTTAACGAGTGACAACGGAACGTCTCATCTTGCTACCACTCCGTGATTTCCAGTATTCATCTATTATATGAGACGTGCTTCCTAATAACACTTTGTTATTGAGATATATTGTTTACTATTACCAATTGATTGAATCATAAAACCAAATTATCAAAAATATTGCATTTATACTAACTTTTATCAAAGAAATGTAGTTTTACCTATCATTGGTCACTGTTAGCATACAAACTTAACAACACTGATGGGATGGAACTGGAAATCACATCCCATCATTCCTACATTGTATTGTAGTAATAATGATTAAGATACAAAGAATAATAACAAGTCACCGGTGGGTGATGAATGGAACTCTACTATCCCACCGGCGGGTGTATAATGTCTGTGACGTTACCAGTCAATTAGCAACAAAATATAAAATGATTTTAAATCTTATAGAATAATTCAATCGCAATAGAGTCTATAACATATTAAAACATTGTTGTTCAATTCTATTTAATGAAAAACTATACTTATCTTAGCGCTGTGGCTATAGCATTGGCGTTTGCATTGATTTATTCGTCAGCCGCTTACGCTCAGAACTGGACCCCTAACGCTTCAAATGCAGCGGGAAATGCAAGTGCTGCAGTAAACCAAACTGGTTCGGAATTAGGGAAGAATGCCAGTGATTTAGGAGGAAAAATCATGAACGGGACTGAAGACGTGGGCAAAAAGATCGCCGGTGGCATAGGAAATTTCCTTGGTAACGCCAGTGAAAAACTCACGAATGCCTCAAAGTAACCTTTCTCTTCCAATATTTTTTTAATATATTCAGATAACTAGTTGAATTCTATTGCGATCCCTGTTACTTGAAATCTTCCTATTAAGACATGTTGTGTATTAGTTATTATAGTATGAATCGTGAGGTAATGTCGGCTATTAAACGTCAAATTCCGTTTCTAATAGGCGGTACAATGACTGGAATAATAATGTCTTACTTCATAGGCTTCGCTGTGACCATGATTGTTAACTCTATAATGTGGTATCTGATATCGCTTCTTGTCTATAAACTAGTTTGGAAAAAGAATGGATTAACGGATCAAATGGTTCTTTTGAAATATGTCCTAACTAGAGCAAAACGACAAAAAACTATGCTAAGAACTAGTCAATAGAAGTATGATGTATTACAGTTAATAGACGTTCGCAAAAATAATTCTAATTTACCTTAAAGTAGTATCGTTGGAGTTGGATTAACAAACTATTTCGGCTAGTATAGTATTATCGCTTGGTAAACTTTTAAGAAAATCATCTACAGTACCACTCGTATTTATTACTTGATTGGCAGACTTTGTTAGATTTTCATTAGTGCAGGTGCCGTTTTCATAAAGTATCGCGTGACTAGGTTGAAGATAGAGGCTCAAAAGAATCAGAGAAAAGATCCCAGAAATCATACAAAGCCAAAACTTTAATGGCATTCTCATTTTTAGACTGATGGGAGATATGGAATGAATGCTAGTGTATTATCGTAATTGCATGGTACCCAGAACCACACTTTGGACAAGAGGCATGATCACATAAACATTCTGTACAATACTTATTGGCATCGTAGAAAATGGATAGAGTATCAGAATAAAGACATTTCTCACAAGTCACGAACTTGCTGCATCGTTTTGAATCCAAATCATGCATTTAAGGTAAGACTCACATTACTTAATAGGACAACATAGTTTAATATCTATAATTAGAATTTCTAAATAAGGGGATTTGCAATTTTTCAAAAGCGACTTTTCTTTTTTATATTATCAATTCTTCGGCATAAAGAGCAATTTTCGCTTTGCTTACAATCTAAATTCAGTATCAAGAAATTTACAAGATTTTTTTCTTTCCACCAAATACATGGATTCGCCTTATAATCAAGTTGATTGCTAAATAAGACAGTGCCGATGCGATAATGGAAGCTATCAATGCCGCCTGTATGGGGTGATAATTAATTCTCAATAATTCCAGTAAAATGAAAAACCGAGATACATTGTTAATAATGTCAAATATGGAATCCGCAAATATCATCTTCATTACTACTTGTTTTAAAATACCCAAATTCAGTTTCCCGCTAAATCTTTTTGTATATTTTTTCTTATGATCAAGATGGAAAAGAATAACAAAAATTACTTTTGATGAAATGAACCCGGCAAGTACAGTTAATGCTGAACTAAGAAATTCATCAGCAGAATAAATATGAGAGTAGTATGCAACAAATAGACTGATGACAAAGCCCACGATTCCTGAAAGTACAAGATTCTTGTTAAGTAATATTGTATTTTTATTATTTAGATAGAATTTTGTGAATAATGCCAAAGTCTTGGATATTTTTAACAATCAATAGTGATAGAACATAAAATGATTTATCAGTATACAAGTCAAATTAACTTATAACTCTTCAAAGTGTTGAATTACTCATACTGGAACACTTCAAATTTAGTCCTCGTTTTAGATCATTCAATTATTTTTTATTTTTCAAACCCGTGACAATTGCAATCAGGAAAATCACAGTCGGTCCTTCCACTATGCCAATCTGGCATATGGTTCTCTCTTTTATGGTGGCAATAGGTGCAAACTTCTTGCATGCTCATATTCTAACGCTACTTTATCTCACAGTCACCAAACTCATGGTCGCCGTCGGCTGGGCTAAACGTTCCTATCCTGTCAATTCCTGAGCCACATCTAAAGTAGTCTCCACCTGGACCGCCTCTCAATGTGTCGTTACCAGGTCCGCCATACAGACGATCATCACCTTGTCCACCATCAAGAATATCATTTCCTAATCCACCATACAACGCATCATTTTCAGTTCCGCCGAATAGACTATCTCGATCAATTTCGCCATTCAATTCATCACTCCCCGGTCCCCCGTCTAAAGTATCGAATCCACCTCCACCTGTTAGGTAATCGTTTCCATCAGAACCATTCAGCAAATCATTGCCTTGTTGTCCTTCGATTTCATCACTACCCTGCAATCCGTTTATTATATCGTCTCCATTGTATCCTCTAATATCATCATCAGTTGCAGTTCCTTGCATAGTATCAGCACCCTGTGTTCCCTTTATGTCAACTCCCCAAGATCTTAAGATAATAAAATTAATTCCAAATATACCAATTAACACAAAAACTGTTATCACTGTCCACCTTAAAGATAGATTAGTCATGTTTTGAATGAATCACTTTCTGTCCAAGGATAGGTTGGACATTAAAACTTATATAAATTATTAAGGCCGGTTTTAGTCTCAATGAGTGCTGTAGCAAATGTTCGACCAATATGGAGACCGCCGTCTGGATTATTGTGAACAAGAATCTATGACTTCATGGACTGACCGTTATCAAATTATTTCTCGAGGAATAAAGGTAACTTTAGTTTTGTTCTCCAAAAATTCCCGAAGGTCAGTACCATTACTTGAGTCTGACATCATCGTATCGCAAGAATGATCATCAATACAAATTTCAGTAATACACTCTCCTCCCGGACTACATTTCAAAGTCATGTTTCCTCTAAGTTGAGCGTTGGCATAATCAGTTGTCTGGAGATTTAGAAAGATAAGCATGTACATGCACACAGTGAGAGATATCAATTGAAAACTATTTGAGTATATTATCAGTGATTAGACCTATTCTATTATGATCTACATATTATTTATCTAAGTGCAATTATTGTGTGCCGAATATTGGCGATATTCTTGACAGGGTGTCAACCTCAGCGACAATGAATCATTACTGGTGGGACTAAAGCGGAATGCTCTAATGACCTGAATCCCACCAGCGGAACATAATCATTTTTTTATTGACTACAAATTGGAGAACGGTTAAATGGCGAATGGCGGGACCTGATTTCAAATTCTGCGGGTCCCGCCAATCTGGACTCCTGACGTTATTCTCATTAGGCCAACAAAATATAAAATAATTAGTACTATTACGTAGTAAAAATACTACGAATTCCCACCGACGGTTATATGATCCTGTGTTAGTTTGCCTTATTTACAGGAGGTAACAAACTAAAAAATACTCAGTTGATATAATTTCAATCGATGTACTGTAGAGCCATAAATCTATTGCATAGGTCCTCATCATGAACAGGGCTGTTACAATATTCAACTATTGATGCGTTTCCACCGCGAAGTTCTACTAAGGATTGATTCCAAAGCGCGTTATAGTTCTCAACTTTATATGATTGGTTAGTTAATTGAATCTGTGAGTAAACCAAAAAACCGCCCAATACTATTGCCCCTATAATTAAGATTATTAATATTGGCTTGCGCGCTAGTATGCCAGGTATGGTAGTACCGCCAATTCTCTTTTCAACTTTCTCTGGTGTATCCTGATCTCTATTAACTATAGTAGGCTCATGTTCTGCAATGTTTTCGGGCACCATGGTATCGCTTGGCTTCTCATTAGTGTCAACCATTTTCCCTGCTTCTTTTCGAAGGTTTTCCTGTGCTTCTCGAAGGTTTTCCTCCGGGTCTGTAATCGGCGGATTCTCTTCCCCTGATCCGAGATCTCGATTATCTTCCTCCGCTTTTTTGATTATATTATCGTCTTCGTTTTCTGCCATTACTAAATGAATGAGCAACAAATATTAAGAATAAGTAATGAATCCCTAAATTTAAAAACTAAATTTACGTGCTTGAAAGAAAAGGTGCCCCATTCTCTGACCAATAAACAACAATATATCATGATTTTTGATATTGTTAAAACATATATACTCAGACTTTAATTTGCATTAATTCATGCTTAAAGAACGTGCGAAAAATATCCTTGATACTCTAGGCAGTGGATTTAACGCATTGATGGTTTTCAAGCCAGAAAATATATTCTACCTAACTGGTTTTTGGGGTGAATCTGTGGCCTTATGCACCCATGACGGGATCAAATTATTTGTTCCCAAATTAGAAAGCACTAGGGCCATGAATGAATCTAAATATTCGGAAATTATAACAGCCGAGCGTGGGGCTGGACTCATTAAATCAGTAATACCCTACCTACCAAAACACAGATTCTATTCTGATTGCAGCGAGTATGAAACAGTTCAATCTATTTTACCATATACAGATAACAGTAAATTTGTCATAAATGAATATCCGTTCCATAACGCAAGAATGTTCAAAGATGACTCTGAAATTCAGAAAATCAGGAGGGCATCAGAAATAATTGACAAACTATATCAAGTATGTAGCGAGGAGATAAGTAAAGGCGTAACTGAAAAACAACTTCAGGCAAAGTTACTATATGAAGCTATGAAACTTGAAGGAACTTCAACGTGTTATCCATTTACTTTGAATCCCTTCATAATTGCTGGTGGGGCTAATAGTGCCCTGCCTCATTTCGAAACTTCAAAGAGAGAATTTATCGACGGAGATTTCATTGTTGTTGACTTAACTCTAAGGTATGATGGATATATTTCTGACGCTACCCGTACCTTTGCGCTAGGTAATGTTAGCCATGAAATGAGTCAGGTGTATGAACTAGTCAAGAAGTCCCAACAGCAAGGACTCGAATGTGTAGAACAAGGAGTTGAATGTGGAAAAGTAGACACTGCTTGTCGCAATTTAATTTCAAAAAGCGGTTATGGCGATAATTTTATTCATTCTACAGGTCATGGAGTTGGCTTGGAAGTTCATGAACAGCCATGGATACGTCCAAACGAATCAAAGAAATTATCAAAAGGTATGGTTGTAACTGTTGAACCCGGTATTTACATATATTCGAAGTTTGGAGTCAGGATTGAAGATACAATTTTGGTTAATGAAACAAGTAATAATGATTTAACTCTTACCAAATTTTCCAAAGAGTTACTAATTTTGTGACTAAAACTAATCAATCAATGAATATCAAGCTTTTTGCAAACAATCTCTATTAATTGACTTGCTATCTCCTTCTTCGATCGAAGTGGAATATGGATTATTTCCCTTTCTTTATCTATTATGTAGACCTCATTTGTATCAGATCCAAAATCACATCCTTTTCTTGATACATCATTTGCTACTATTAGGTTACCATTACACTCATCAAGTTTATCGAATGCTTTTTTTATTAACAGTTCTTTTGAAATTCCATATTCAGCTTTGAACGCTACCAAAAAAATATTTTTATCAAATTGTTTTATTTTATCGACAATTTTTGGGGTTGGAACAAGTTTAATAGTTTTAGTCCCATTTCGAGTATCCATCTTATTAGGTATCGTCCTATTACTATGTGATATCGAAAAATCAGCTACTGCAGCAGCATGAAAAACAACATGCTGTTTTTCATCCAAGATTCTATCTTTCACAGTTTTTAACATTTCCTCAGTGGTCTTGATTTTTATATTTTCCATTCTTGGATCATCTGGGATATTCAAGGACCCGTGACCATAAACAAAGGTTACGTTGAAACCTTTATCCAGACATTGCTGTGCAATATTCATTCCCATTTTCCCAGAACTCAAGTTGGTTAAGATTCTGATTGAATCAATATATTCAACAGTCGAACCCGCTGTTACCAAGACATTTATTTTCGACTTCATTCTTGCCTTCGGTGTTGTAATTTTATTGATTACAAATTGTACCACCTTATCGGCAGAGATTACTTTCGCTTTATCCTCTGTAATTGATGGTTCTAAAATAGATACGCCTAATGACTTTAGTTTTTTGATATTTTCCATGATGATGATATTTTCATACATGGCCTCGTGCATTGCGGGAGCAATTACAATAGGTATTCCTGATCCAAAAGCTACACTCAACACAGTTGTTACTGGATTATCTTCAATTCCATTTGCAAATTTCCCCAAAGTATTGGCTGTGCACGGATACACGATTACAATATCGGATTTACCATAATTGGCAAGAGCAATATGTTCCAAGTCTGAGGTTAGTTCAGATACAGTTTTGTTTCCAGTGGCCCAATTCATCATTTCCTCAGTTAGTAATTTGGATTTGGTCGACTTCGACATTACCGGAAATACTTCGGCGCCATTACGCATCAGTGTCCTGCTGAGGTCTATTGCCTTGTAGGCAGCTACACTGGCTGTAATACATAGCACAATTTTCTTTCCTTTCAGAATATTGCTTTGCGTACCAATAATTTCCTTTGAAATATGTTTCTTCTTTTGAGAATTCTCGTTTGAATTATTCATATCAAGCCCTTTTTAGCATTCTTTCCAGTTTTGCAAATTCTTCTTCCGTCATGTGATACATATGTTCTTCCTGTGGGAACTTTCCAGATTTAACTTCAGTTTCGTATGCCTCTATAGCATTAAATATTTGTTCTGATAAATTGAGATATCTTTTAACAAACTTGGGCTCAAAATCTTTATACAAGCCCAGCATATCGTGAGTTACAAGTACTTGCCCATCTACATGAGGACCACAGCCAATCCCAATAGTGGGAACATTTACGCTTTGTGTAATCACTGACGCCACTTCGCTGGTAACTTTTTCAAGAACAATACTAAAAACTCCCGCTTCCTCTAAAACCTTGGCTTCATTTAACAGTTTAAGTGCATCTTCTGCTGTTTTCCCTTGTGAAATATATCCATGATGTAATGGAGTAGTCTGGGGTTTCAATCCTATATGTCCCATTACTGGAATTCCCAAGTCAGTCATATTTTTGATAATATTGACAATTTCCAATCCGCCTTCAAGCTTGACGGCGTCGCAACCACATCTTAAGAATTTTAACGCGTTTTTTATTGAAATTGACTTTCCCATTTGATAAGATCCAAATGGCATATCAGCAATCACAATTTGTCTTGTTATCGCATTTACTACCCCTTTACAAAAGGTCAACATTTCGGTCATCCCTATTTTTCTTGTCGAATTGTATCCCATCATGACAGTTGCGGCACTGTCACCTATCAAGACCATGTCCAAATTAGTCTCATTGCAAATGCGAGATAAGCAATAATCATACGAAGTCAACATGGTTATCTTCTCTTTATTTTTTTTCTTACTCAGAATTTCAGAAATTGTAATCTTTGATTTTTTTTGTATGGACATTTCAAACTCCTCTCCTTATCGTTATCAACGATTTGTGCATATTTTGCATGTTATCAAAATTCTTAATTTGTTGTGACAAGTAGGATCTTTCTCTATTAACCAATTGTTTTGAGATCTTTATCATATTTGGCATTGCACGTACAATATTATCAACTATAGTCACATTAGATGCTATTGCCGTACGTGATAGTGGATTAAGATCGATAGAAATCACCTTCTTGCCCATTTTCACTAAACTCTCGGTTCTATCACCATCTTCAAGCGCAACAAAAACAGTATCAGAATTCATTATTCCATTCTTATCGACAAATTTGCGATTACTAGAAATATACCGTAAAGTGGATCTTAATTTGGCGTCCAATCCCAATACCTCATTTGCGTCTTCTTTTTTTAGCATCCTTGCAATTGCTTTGGATCTAGTCAAACTCTTGTGAAATAGATTTACCTCAATCTTGGATTTAGTAATATTACTCAAGTTAACTAAATCTTTTGCACATAGGGCGGCCGTGTTACCATTTACAGAAATAACTGGCTTACTTGACAGCAACAATAAACAAACTGCCACTTTCTCAGCCTCGTATGCATATTTTGTAGTCTTTTCCCCTAGTAAATAATCAAAAGCCTCGCCTCTGCCATGAGCAATCAATCCTTCTGGAACTACAATTCCATTCCTGAAACCCTCAACTAGTTTTTCTCTTATGATCAGCGATTTTGCCCTGGGATGTGTAGGAGGTATTTCATGTATCATGCTTTGTAATTAATCTAGCACCTTCATTTTCAATATCAGAAACAAATAACCTCGAAGGATATTTTCTTGAAATCTTTCTTATTTCTTCTAGCTCATTTTCTTTCACGATTGTAAAAATGGTCTGTCCAAATAGAGCCGCGCTACTATGAAAGCCATTCTGTGCTAATCGGTCCATCAAGCTATTACAGGTCTTGTCTACAAATTTCAATGATTGTGAAAAATCATAAGAAAGATCTAGGAAATCTACAATTTCTTTTGTTTTCAGAATCTTCATCATCATTTTCATACATTCATGATTTGAAATTCTTCCTATACTTTCTAAGAAATATTGGGTAAAAATAGGGGAAAAACAGAAAATCGCAACCTTGGAATTATTTATTTTTAGAACTCTTGTTTTCCCAATGCCTGGAGCACCACCTTTTAATCTAATGCATAATCCTCCATAATACTCCGACAGTACTGTTCCTAAACCCGTCTTGCAATGTATCTCCGCCTTATGAGCTATCTGAGCTGATTCGATATCTGAAAGACCCAAAGAGAGAGCGTGGTTGAGCGCATATGATAGACTTAACGCTCCCGATCCACTTGTACCGAGCCCATAACCTATCGGTACATCAACCTGGTGATTTACTTTTACAAAGTACTTCTTTCTCGACTTTTTCAAAAGCTCGTTTATTACGAATTTTGAAACTATTGCGTCTTTAGAAATCATACCGTTGATACTAATCTTAAAATTATTCTTGTTATGAGGATAGAGTTCCACCTCGGTCGTAACACCCTTGCTAATAGAAATTCCGGCTCCAAGAGAGCCATGTTTCACAATTGAATCATCACTGATTTCGCTATAAAAGCCTGTGATGTGACTCGGGCTGTATGCCTTTCCGATAGATATCGTTGGAGCTATTTCTAAAGTCATCTGGAACATAATATAATATTTCCAAAAATATAAGAATAATGTTTAATTAATTTATATGCATTTAAATATATTATGTTTCAAAACGAGAGGCGGCTGCAAAAAATTGGGAGCAGTGTCCTCATGTCATTACCAGCTGAATGGATAAAGACAATGGGTCTCAAAAAAGGAGATATTCTATCGATTGAAAACAATGATGACAACTCTATTACGATATTTCCGGCCGCCGATAGAAATAGTCAGACCAAGGAAATAGCAATTCATCTACTTGATCTTTCACATGACAAATTGATCAACCAGATTTATGGAGCGTACTTGTTAGGTTATGATATCATAAAGATTGTAGGAAGAACTCAGATCGATTTTGAAGATCGCGAAATAATAAAAAAAGCAATGAGAAATTTGATTGGGCTGGAAATTGTAGATGAAGATGGCCTAAATATGACCATTCAATTTCTACTCGATGCACATTCTCTGAACGTCTCTAAAATATTAAAGCAAATGAGCTCCATTGTCAGCGGCACGCATAAGGATATAGTTAATGCCATGAAAACAAGGGATGATGGAATAGGTCTCCTTGTTAGGGGAAGAGATGATGAAGTAAACAGACAATACTTTTTGATTGTTCGATTGATTAGAACCGCAATGATGGATCGTAGACTTGCTTCTAGTCTGGATCTTAGTAATATCGATATATTGGACTATAGAATTGCTGCGAATCACCTAGAAAATGCAGGAGATCTAATTTCGAGACTATCGTCTCAATTATCAGGTTTTCTTGACGAAATAAAATATGAAAAAATCATCGAGGCAAACTACTTGATTTTGGAGATGCAGGAAAAATCCATATCAGGATTCATCACCAAGGATACTGAAAAGTCTTCTCATGTAGTAACTCTCTTCAATAAGTTTGATGCAATATCTACATTCATAAAAAATGATTATATAAAGCTTGAAGAAAATTACCAATCTGTGCTGAAGATTATAAATATTATATACACAATGGATGAGATTGCTAGATGCTGGGTTGATATCGCAGATTTAATAAAACCCGATTATTCCATTAGGTAGAAAAATAATGTGCCAATTCATTTGTGCGTGATCGTGTAAATCGAGAGTAACCCTTCTAGCTTCTTTTTCACATCCACATCCATTTTCAAGAATTGATTTGTAAAATGCGAGTCTGCATTTGACATAGTAGAATATTTATATTCATCGTAATCCTATTATTTTCATTCCACGAAAGACTGTTTATGGTAAATGTCCAAAATGTAGGACAAAGAGTCAGCTAGAAGTACTATCAAGTAACCCCGGGAATGAGAAATTTAGATGTAATATGTGTTATAACAAATTTACAATGGATGAGCTCTAACAAGTGGTTTACAGATATTGGCGATTTGATGTTTTCTTACGCTAGTCCTAAATAAAATAATTCTTTTCGAGCTTATTCGTTCTGAAAATACCATATTTTTAATATTGAAATAGCTGGACATGTAGATCTATGTAAGTTTGGATACCGCAGATGGATCTTTAGATGACGGACGTAGGATTATTGAAGAGAATGACATGTTTGTCTCTAAAAAAAGATCAATGCACGATTCATCGTTTCGATATCCTGTAAGAATGGGAGAAGAATATGATGTAACTATCCTGGACATGAGTAGCAATGGTGATTCGGGTGTTACAAAGATAAGAGGGTTGATTACTTTCGTAAGAGGTACTAAACCTGATGATAGAGTAAGAATCAAAATCACAAAGATCGGGAAGGGGTATGCCCGAGGGCAGTTAATTGCATATTTAGATTTGAAGTAAGATTTGATTGCTAAAATGTGGCTATATATCTATTGATTTTACTGGACAATATTTTAATCAAGAGCAAGGAAGCTACTAGATTACTACTTTTTAGTAAGATTATCGTTACTAGTTGTCTTGTGAATCAAGCATTTTAGGATGTTCTATCCTTAATTCTATTATCATAAGATCCTATTTCAAAAATATACCTTTTTGAATTTGAAAACAGTTGTTATGTTTAAATCTTATCTATGGATATGTTTAATGATACTCTCCAAAATGATAGTACAGCTCTCCAATGTCTAGTAAAAGAAAATGATAATTTTACTGTCTATGCGTATCAATCTGTTTTCTATTCATGTCGTACAATCCTATATACTAAATGGAAAGCAAGAATTAATATAGAAGAATCCTATTTAATAGAAACATAAATGCAAAAAGAAGAGATGCATATAAAACAGCAATGAGATTTATTATCCAATCTATTGTGCTTGTAGTGATTAGTTGCACGATGATGGGGACAGACTCCTATATAGATAGGTTATATGCGTTTCATCAAAACTACCCTGAATTTGATACTGAAGAGGAAGTAGAAGAAATTTATGAAGTCTTGAAAAATGCTCCAAATTTTGAGTCAAAACTCATGCAGATAGAAAATATGACAGATCTTATTAATGCTGGCTGCAGTATGAATATGGTCATGTCAGTTGAACCATCAGAATCCGATACTGCGAAATCCATGTTAGAAATATGCGATAATGAAGTAATAGCCATGAAGATGGAATGTGATGAACATTACGATCTCATGAAATATTGTAAAGACAAAGACCACTTTATGATGGATTACATAATAGAAAGGAACTTGAATGAAAACCTGTCTGGTGGAGTGGCTTCAATTTCTCCTAATTAAGTTTAGCTTGAACTTCATTTACGAATATCTCTTACCATTTAGAAGTTCGATATACTAACCCTGCTAAGTTATTAACTATTCTTTTGAATAGTTACGTGAATGAGTCCTATTGATAGTAATGACAAACGAATACTCATACTATCTTGAAATAAAGGTTTAATTTGTAGAATTATTAAAGCTAGATATGGGAATTTTTCCGGGGAACTCTCTTTTTTGAAAAAGTTGGAACGATCTCATAAGGTTTTACTTCTCCTAGCTAGTGTGATAGTTAAGACATTTCTGATGGCGATAGTTTCTAGTTATGTATTTTGTGGAAGTATTAATCCAAATGTCCTATTTTACAATTGTGTAGAAAATGTTCCATTTGTAGGCGGTAGCATAGCTGCAGTCGCCATTATCGGGATTCTGTTTGGATACTATGTTTCAAAGCTCAGAACGTTTGATTC
>Ga0209485_1000383_pt1 | contig 13207 bp, 8 predicted proteins | sample NCAS100_FD_187516 | JGI IMG/M metagenome (GOLD analysis project Ga0209485, IMG submission 187516) | Agricultural soil microbial communities from Utah to study Nitrogen management - NC AS100 (SPAdes) (version 2) | ecosystem: Environmental > Terrestrial > Soil > Agricultural land | place: USA... | reverse complement strand
GGTGAGCGCATTCATGTCGCGTCTTCGGGAACCTCCTCTAAATTTCGATTACCCAATTGCAGCCAGGTTAATTCTCAGACCTGGGCCATTCGCAAAAGCTCGGCAGTCTCCTTTTAAAAGTCCGGTGAAGGGTTGCGTTGCCCTAAAGTCGAGATACTGCTCTTTCCGTCGTTCAATATTTGTCACCAAAAATAACCACAGAGGCACAGAGGTTACACAGAGAAGAAGCCGAGTAAATGACTTTTGGGGCAAAGCCGTGAAGGGTTGCTTTTCTTTGGGTCCATAGTTCCTCCAAGGGTGGGGTGCAACCATGCGCAAGACGATCGCGATTCCTAAATTGAGATTTCGGCCGATAGCCGAATTGACAGAAGAGCTATCGGCCGTCTTCCTCGTCTTCTCCGTCAGGTTTCTTTATCCCGAACTTCTCCAGACGATACTGAAGCGTCCTGAATGTCAACCCGAGAAGTTTTGCGGACTTGGTGATGTTATAGTCCGTTTGTTCCATCGCCTGAGTGATGAGGTTGCGCTCGACATCCTCGAAGTTGATTCCCTCTGCGGGCAACTTGAACGCGCCTTCCGCGGTTGGGCCAACGTCCTGACGTACCTCCGTAGGCAGATCTTCCAAGGTGATCTGATCGTTTTCGGCTAACAGGATGGCCCGCTCGATCGCCGACTCCAATTGCCTCACATTGCCGGGCCAACTGTAGTCAAGCATGACTCGCCGCGTATCGGCAGTCAGACCAGTGATTAGGCGCGACGTGTTTCGGGTGTGCTTCTTCAGAAAGTAATCGATCAGCACCGGAATGTCGTCTCGACGTTCGCGCAGCGGCGGTACGTCGATCGATAAGACGTTGATACGGTAATAGAGGTCATCGCGAAAACGGCCGTCGCTGACCATCGCGCGCAGATCGCGATTCGTCGCCGCAATCACGCGAACGTCGACCGCTATTTCATGCGTACCACCAACTCGGCGAATCTTTCGTTCCTGGAGCGCGCGCAGAAGTTTTGCCTGGATGCCGACGTCCAGCTCCGCGATCTCGTCGAGAAACAACGTGCCACGGTCTGCGATCTCGAACAGACCCTTCTTCTCCGCGTGCGCGCCCGTAAACGATCCCTTTTCGTGCCCAAACAATTCCGACTCGAGCAGGTTCTCGTTAATCGCCGCACAGTTGACCGCCTGAAACATTTCCGTCGACCGTGGCGACTGATTATGCACAGCTCGCGCGATCAGTTCCTTGCCCGTACCCGATTCGCCGCGAACCAAAACTGTCGAGTTTGACCGCGCAACTTTGAGGATCATCTTCTTGACAGTTTCCATCTTTGGCGACGCGGAAATGATCTCCACGTCGATCGCGTCGAGACGATCGAGCGCGCGGTTTATGGTTTCAAGCAGTGCTGCCTTGTCGTACGGCTTCTCAAGGTAGTCAAACGCGCCGCGTCGCAACGCCTCCTTAGCCGACTCGATCGAACCGTGGGCCGTAAGCAGGATGACGATGATTGAAGAATCGAAAGCGAGCAGGTGTTGCAGCAGCTCGATGCCGTCCATGCCGGTCATCTTCAGATCCGTCAACGCCAAATCGAAACGTTTCTCTTTAGCAAACTTCACTGCTGCTTCTCCGGATGCAGCGGTGGTTACGTCGTAACCTTCATCGACGAGGATCATCTCGAGTATCTCTCGCTGCGATTTCTCGTCGTCAACAACCAGTATGTTCTTCCGTGACATAGTCAGTTCTCTTTAGCCGGTAAGATTATCGTGAACGTTGTACCGCTACCTTCCTTCGACGCGACGCTGATCGTGCCGCCGTGATCGTCAACCGCCTTCTTAACAATTGCCAGGCCCAGGCCCGTTCCCGTTTCCTTGGTAGAAAAATAAGGTTCGAAAAGCTTGGAGATGTCCCCTGCCGGGATGCCGCAACCGCTGTCCGTGATCTCAACCTTCACAGACTTCTCGTCCGAGTTTGAGATTTTGATCGCGATGTTGCCGCCCTCGCCGTCGATCGCCTCGGCCGCGTTAATAACCAGATTTGTAAAAACTGAGCGAAGTGATTCCTTATCGCCCAGCACCTTCGGCAAAGGACCTTCCTCGACGATCTTAGTTTCGATGCCGCATTCTTCCATTCGCCCTTCAACCAACCGCAGTGCATCTTCAGCTTCAGCACGGAGATCGAGATCCTGCAATTCAAGTTTTGACGGGCGTGAATACTTCAGAAAGTCAGTGATGTGACGATTGATGCGCGCGACTTCCGTCTTTAGTTGATTCGTGAGCTGGATAAACGTCGCCTTCTTTTCGGCATCGGCAGGCGAGAATGACGAGCGAAGATGATCGAGCGTGAGATTGATGTAGTTGAGTGGGTTTCGAATCTCATGCGCGATCGCGGCCGCAAGGCGTCCGACCACGGCGCCTTTCTCAGCTTGATGTAACTGCCCTTCAAGTTCTCGCGCGCGGCCGAGCTTTGCGGTCATCTCGTTGAATGCCGTCGCGAGTGTGCCCATCTCGTCAGCACGATCGGTTGGCACTTGCACGTCAAAGTTTCCGGCGGCGACATTTCGCGCTGCGAACGAGAGATCTTTAATAGGACGCGTGAACCGCCAGACAAAGAACCCGGTGATGAGTGTAGTCACAAACAACACAGCAAGCGTTAGCAACGCCGAACGGGTCGTTTGTTGCTCGAAGACGTTGGTCAAAATGTTTGCTGAATCGAGGACGACGATGATGAATCGGCGTCCATGATCAGTCTCAACCGGAAAATAGAACGCGCCCGCTTCGCCGAAGTCAGAGGTGGTCGAAGGTGGAACCCAGGAGGGCAGTGGTTGTTCACCCTCACCGCCGGGCGGGACCACACTGCGCAACGGCAAGACCTGAATATCTTTGAAATTAACGTAACGAGTTGATTCGTCTTCGTTCTTCTGGGGGATGTATTCCGGCTCCAGGCTGTCTCTGATGTTCCCAACGTCGTCGACGACCATAATATTCCTGACGCGAACACGCTTGCTGTTCAACAAAGGTTCGCGCAGGTCGCCGATGATCTCGTCAAGATACCTAGCGGTCGTTAAACTCTTCAGTCCGATACCGATGCCGGTCATGATCGCCTGTTCCTGCTCGATGATCATTCGCGCGTTTGTTTTCACTGCTCGAAGGTTGAAGTAGTACTGGATGCCGAGCGTGAGCCCGAGCATCAAGGCGAGCAGCAGGAGCAACCGGGCACGAAAACTTTCGACTAAAGCAGGAAATCTCATCGCGACACTAAGAGGAATGAATCAGGCTCGCTGGTTGTCGCTCCACTCGAAAACCGGAAGACAGGCAACCCTTGCCGGTTTTCGTGCATTTAGCGTTCCAGTGAAATATGTATAATCGGTTACTTTTTTATTGCCCACAACTGCCGTGCGATGTTATATTTGCGTCGGCCTCAGATCAATGTCCCCAGAGGCCGCCGTTAGGGAAAACTCTTCCCACCCTCAATGTTGCAGTAGACGTTTGACACAATGTAGTGAAAAGAGGCGTTTTTTGAGGAAGCTCAGAACTGCACAGAAAGCTTTGTTTGAGGAAGGGTTGGCCAAAGTCGGCAGCCGGAATTTCGACTCCATTTACAGTCTTTTGTAAGTATCCCAAAAGGAAAGGTGTTTAGGCCTGATGAACCTGCATTTCCATTCCCCTAAACGAACCCGGCTCGTTTTTCTTGCAATTATCCTCTGTTCGCTTGTTTTTTCCGGAACAGTTTACGGGAAAAAGAAATCTTCTTCGGGCCGTAGCGCCCGCTCTACCAAGACTAAAAAAACCACTGCCCGCAGCCGCACGTCTCGACGCGGCAGCAGACAAGTGGCGCGAAGTTCGCGACGTCGCGGCGGTCGTCTGTCCGCGCGTGAGGTTCGTCGTCAACGAGCACTTGTAGCGCGCGAACAATCGAATTCTATAAGAGCACTGCAGCGTCGCCTTGGCCGCTCGCTCACAAAACGCGAACTGCGTCGCATGTCTTCGCGTTCTCGTCGTGCGATGCTCGCGGCGCGTCGTCGCGCTGAAGCCGCCCGCCGGGCTGCAATCGCGCGTCAACGAGCGATCGATAATGCACTGCGAAATGAAGTGCAGGCATTAATCGCGAGGGATGACATCACCGGTGAGGACATGGAAGTTCGCCGTGTGGCAGTGAACGCGTTGGGCCATCACGCCGGTACGGTCGTGGTGATGGATCCGATGACCGGTCGCGTTTACTCCGTTGTGAATCAGGAGTGGGCACTGCGTCGTGGATTTAAGCCCTGCTCGACTATTAAGTTGGTCACAGGTGTTGCCGGACTGGCAGAAAACGCGATTCCGGCTGTCGACACGGTAGGTGATGGATACCGAATCGATCTGACCTCCGCGTTGGCCCATTCGGACAATCCTTTCTTCCAGCAGGTCGGCACCAAGATCGGTTCAGAGAAGATGGTCGATTATGCTCGCCAGTTTGGCCTTGGTGAGAAGACCGGTTTGAATGTTCCGTTCGAGTTTCCCGGCAGGCTTCCGGAAATCACACCGGGCGAGATTCAAAGACGTATGTTCTCGCACGCCGATGGTTTTGAAGTAACGCCGCTTCAGTTAGGGACCATGGTTTCGGCGATGGCAAATGGTGGCCGACTGCTCCAGCCTCAGATTGCGCACTCGCAAAAAGAGCTTTCAAAGATGAGTCCGAAGGTCCGCCGCCAGTTGGACGTCACTTCGGAAGTTTGGCAACGCATGGTGCCGGGTATGGTCGGCGCCGTGAACTATGGCTCGGGCCGCAAAGCTTACGATCCGACGCAGACCGTCGCCGGTAAGACCGGAACTTGTATCGGTGAAGGCGGGTGGGTTGGTTTGTTTACCTCCTATGCTCCGCTCGCGAATCCGCGTCTCGCCGTCGTGGTTATCGCGAAGGGAACCGATGCTCGTCGTCACTTCCCGGCAGCAGTCGCGGGTGAGATTTATCGCGGGCTGAACCACCGTTTTGGTACTGCGATTAACCTTCAGGTAGCGACCACGCTCGACGATGAAGAAAAGGAAGTCGCCGACGCTGAAGAGGCTGCTGAGCAGACCGCCGATTCGATCGCCGCGGAAGCGCCCGAAACCAGTGTAGCGACTCCAGCCGTGAAGCCCGCTGAAGTAAAGACGGCAACGCCGGAACTACGTAACAATCAGGTCAAACCAGTGCTAATGCCTTTGGGAAAGAAACCCGAAGCGCAAAAGAGTACGCAACCGTCAACAACTCCGGGCGCCGCCGTTCCCGCTGACCAGCGTCCGCGCCGTATTCAACCTTAACCTTAATCATTCCGTTCCCGAGTTCGATTGGCTGCGCCGGATGCGAAACGCTCCGGCGCAATTTTTTTCAAAGGTTTTTCTATGGTAAGCGCGCATGTCCTTGACACAATTTGCCAAGTTGCAGGAATATTGCGAGCGTTCTACCCAAAGTTTCTAAAACATAAGAGAACCGCATCTCCCGCGGATGCAATAATCGGCAACCGGTATCTCTATCGCTCGCATCCTAAAGTACCTGTGCGGCGTTCGAATAACTGGAGCCCTCTGCGCGACTGTTGAAAAGATTTTGGAGGTTTCGACAACTAATGAAAAAGATAATGATGTTTCTAACAATCGGGGCGACAGTCGCAATGCTCGCTCTATCGGTTGCGGCACAGACCCAGCCCGCTGCGCCTGCGCCGGCGGCTGGCACGGCCCAGGATACGTGCCCACCGGAAACCCGGGACGCGCTCTACAAGACGTTCACTGAAAACCGCACTAAAGATCAGAAGGCCGCGTTCGAAGCTGGAAAGAAATATCTGGACTGCAAGCTTGCGGCGCCGACCGAAAGTCAAACAAAGATAATCGAGTACTTGACCCGATGGGTCACCGCTTACGAAAAGGGCGACCGGTGGAATAAGTTCATCGATGAGCTCTACAACAAAAAGAACTATCCTGCAGCCTTCAAGCTTGGTGGCGAGATCCTGAAGGATGAACCTGACAACACCAAAGTTGTGGTTCACCTTGCTGCGAATGGCTATCTCGTCGGTCCGTTGAAGAATCCGCAACTGACAGCCGAAGCCGTTGACTATGCCAGGAAGGCGCTCGCGGCGCTCGAAGGTGGCAAAACTATTGACGACTGGACGCCACTTCAGAATCAGGGCCTAGCGGTTGCCTATATAAACTACACCATCGGCTCGTTCACCGTCGAAAAAGAGCCGGCGACGGCTCTGAAGCACCTGATTAAATCTGCACAGGTTGAGACGCCGCTGAAGAAGTCGGCTTTCACGTATGCCTTGATTGCAGGCGCCTACGAAACTGGTCCTTATGCCACACAGGCAGAGGCGTACAAGATTTTTAAGGACAAGGAAGAAACTCCCGAGAGCAAGCTCGCGCTGGCAAACATCCATCAGGTCGTCGACCGTATGATCGATGGTTATGCGCGCGCTGTGGCCCTTGCCGGAGCCGATCCGAATTTGGCCACTCAAAAAGCTGCGTGGGCTGAGAGCCTGAAGCAGTGGTACAAGTTCCGCTACCCAACCGAGCCTGACACTGCTGTTGACGCAATGGTTGCGAGCATCTTGTCCAAGCCACTGCCGCCTGAACCGACTCCATTGGTTTCGTTGCCGCCGACTCCGGCGACGACGACCGGAACACCAGCGAGCGGTACTTCGACTGGAACTAACAACGGAACTGGTAACGGCGCTGCGACTCCAGCGAAACCGGCTGCGACTCCATCAGCGACGCCGGCCGTGCCCAACACCAAACCGGCGCCAGTTCCTCCCAAGAAACCAAGACGATAGACTGACAGCATTCTCCTTCTTCAACGCCGGAAGCTTAGTCACCTAAGACAAGCTTCCGGCGTTTTCGTTATAATCCTGCACGCTTTGAAACACCCCGAAACGATTCCTGACCTCGATCTCCTCGAAACGGTTCTGAATTACAACTTCAACGATCGTGCGCTACTCGAACGTGCGATCACGCATCGTTCCTGGGCCCATGAGAAAGTGGCACCCGGCGCAGATCTCGAAGCGCGCAAACTGCACAACGAGTCGCTCGAGTTTCTTGGCGATTCAGTACTCGGCCTCGTCGTGGCTCACTATCTTTGTACGAAGTATCCCGGAGGGACCGAAGGCGAGCTGTCTCGAATGAAGCACCGATTGGTCAGCGCGCCGACCCTGGCCAAAGCGTCGCAGGGACTTAAACTCGGCGAGTTTCTTCGCTTCGGACGCGGAGAAGAGAAAAGCGGCGGGCGGCAGAAGAACGCGCTGCTGGCCGACGTGTTTGAGGCCATTACGGGAGCGATTTTTCAGGACGGCGGACTGGAAGCGGCGACGCGTTTCGTCTGTCATGCATTGAGAAACGAGTTGGCGGTGGCGGATCCGCTCTCGGCCGCGAAAGCCGACTACAAAACGATGCTACAGGAAAAGCTTCAGGCTGAACGGCGGCCCGCTCCTCGTTACACGGTGATCGAGACGCTCGGTCCACCCCATCAGCGGATCTTTCACGTGGAAGTCTCATGGGACACCGGGAGGATCCAGGGTGAAGGTCATTCAATCAAAGCCGCCGAAGCTGCGGCAGCGCGCGCGGCTCTTGAAGCGATGAAGGTCCAGGAAACGACGTCCCCGGAACCGGATTCCTAAAACCGACTTTGAACGATAAGTCCGTTTCTCTGTGTAGCCGCTGTGTGCTCCGTATCTCTGTGGTTGTTTTTTCGAACGATTCCTGAACCACAGAGGACACTGAGAACACAGAGAACAGGTTCGATAAGGAATTTTTGAGCAAAGCTCCTTAAACCCTTGTAATGCGATTCTCGTAAGCAACTTGACCGCTGCGATCAACGTCTCTAGGATTGATTTTTAATGGCGACCAACCCAACCACTGACAAGGTAAAGACCGGCGAACCGGACACTACGACCGAAACCAAACGTTTTTCGTTCTCGCGGATCTTCAATCGCAACGGCCACGAAGAACAGCACGTGCCGCCGGTAAAGCCGAAAGGACCGCCGAAGACTTGGCCGCGAGAATATTTCGAGTCGGCAGTGGTGACGGTGATCATGGCTCTATTCGGCATGACCTTCATCGTGCAGGCCGTCAAAGTCCCAACCGGATCGATGCAGAACACAATCACTATTGGCGATCATCTGCTGGTTAACAAGTTCATCTTCGCTCCCGGTGACTCGCTTCCGTTTCTGCCGCAAAGAGAGATCCGCCGCGGCGACATCATTGTCTTTAAATATCCGGGTAATCCGTACAACCCCTCACGAGACAATCGTGCGGACAACAGGCCAATACTGACGAACTATGTGAAGCGCGTCATCGGCTTGCCGGGCGACCGAATTCGCATCGAAGGACAGAACGTCATCGTCAACGATCAGGTTATTCCGGAACACCGGATCGAAGCGCTTGAGCGCGGCGATAAGGATCCGTTAACGGTTGTCAATGAGGCAGAGCGTAAACCGGAAGAACTCTACGACGTCTATTACAAGCCGGGTGAAGAGATGACGGTGGGCGACGTGTTTGACGGCAAGGACGAAATCACGGTGCCGCCAAGCAGTTACTTCGTCATGGGCGACAATCGTAACAATAGCGAGGACAGTCGCTACTGGGGCTTCGTGCCTCGCGACCTGGTGATTGGCCGCGCAATGTTTGTGTACTGGTCTTACGATGAAGGAGCTCCGGCAAGTGGATGGGGCATCCTTGCCGATTTCTTCGTTAACACTCGCTGGAGCCGCACGGGCACATTAGTCAGGTAGTTACCATTGAAATCACTGGCAGTTAATGCTTTTCGTATCGCGCTACCAGCGTGTCTCATTGTCTTCACAATCGGCGTATCCTCTGCTTCAGCTCAACGCAAGAACCCAAAGAAACCAACGCCCGCGCCGACTCCAGTTAACGAACTGGCAAAGCTTCGCGACGATTACATCAAGACAACGAACGAGTACAAAGCGAGTCTCGAGAAGCTGATCGCAATCTACGAGAAGAACGTGAAAAAGGCGAAAGAGAAGCTGGACCAGTCGAAGAAATTATTAGAAGAGGGACTCATCTCACGCGTCGAGGTTGAAAAGTATGAGCTTGCGGTAGACGAAGCGCAGGAAAAGCTGGACGGCGCGCGACATCAGTTGAAAGAAGCGGATGCGCAGATTGCAGCGGTACTAGTTGAGACTGAAGCCGAGAAGATGATCGCCAAGAATCTTCGACTCGCGAGGCAGCGACTCGTGCGAACCGGTTCCTTCATTCGCTTCACGGGAACTTCCGGTTGGGGCCTCGGCCAGGCCTGGAAAATTCAGCGGTTCTTCTCGGACTCTTTCAAAAAGCAGTTGCCGGTAGCGGTCTTCGGGCAAGGCGCGATTCACGAACGCTGGCGGTTGGACCATCGTAACGCGATGGACATCTCGCTTCATCCAGACAGCGCTGAAGGGCAGGCGCTTTTGAGTTTTCTACAGCAGAACGGAATTCCTTATTTAGCTTTTCGCTCGGCTATTCCCGGCACGGCGACTGGTCCACACATCCACATCGGCAGGCCGTCGCATCGTTACTGAGCATCGATGAAACTCATCACCCTCCTACTACTTTTGCTCGCACCAACCGCGGCACTTGGATCGCAAATGAACGGAGCAGCGAAGTCTTTGAACGAGAAACAGGCATCGCACTTCGCTGCCCTCGCGCTGAAGTGCGTCGCGCGCGAGTTTCCCAACAAACCGGAACACGTCATCAACAATGCGAGCGAGGTAAAGAGTCCAAAGGGGCTGCATCCTGCGTTTTATGGCTGTTACGACTGGCACTCGTCAGTTCACGGCCACTGGATGCTGATCCGCTTGTTGAAGTCGTTTCCAAACCTGCCTGAGGCGACGTTGGTCCGCAGCGCACTCGATGCGAACCTGACCGCGGAAAACATTCAGGCGGAAGTCGCATATATGCTCCAGCCGAACCGGCAGTCGTTCGAGCGGACTTACGGTTGGGCATGGGCATTGAAATTAGCGGAGGAGTTACAGACGTGGAACGATGCCGACGGTAAACGATGGTCGAGGAATCTTCAGCCGCTCGCCGATCTCGTCGCCAAGTCGTACCGAAATTTTCTTCCGAAGCAAACCTATCCAATTCGCACCGGAGTGCATCCCAATACTGCATTTGGATTGGCCTTCGCTCTCGACTACGCGAAAACAAGCGGCGATCGTGAACTCGAATCGATCCTAAACGAACGTAGCCGCACTTATTTCGCCAAAGACGTTAACTACCCAGGAGGCTGGGAACCCGGCGGCGAGGACTTCTTTTCCGCCGCGTTGATGGAAGCAGACTTAATGCGTCGAGTAATGAAGCCGCAGGAGTTTGCGACCTGGTTTCATCGCTTTCTGCCGGGAGTCTCGAAGGGCAATCCATCAGCGTTGCTGACTCCGGCCATCGTGACGGATCGAAGTGATCCCAAGCTAGTGCATCTTGATGGTTTGAATCTCAGTCGTGCGTGGTGCATGCGGAGCATAGCGACCGCCTTGCCGGCTAACGATCCGGCGCGGCGCGCGTTGGCTGCCGCAGCCGAGAAGCACGCTTCAGCCGCGCTGGCGCACGTGGCGAGTGGAGATTACGCGGGCGAACACTGGCTCGCGTCATTTGCCGTCTTTTTGCTTTCTACCGAGGCTCCTTGAAACTTAGCTCCCGCAAAGGCGCAAAGCTAAGGCACGAAGCCAAGCCCATCAAGCGGAAAACTTAGCGTCTTTGCGCCTTTGCGGGAAACTCTCTCCCGCACCGCAAGTCTCCCCGCTTTTCGTCGTTCAGTTACCAGACCTACAAGGCCGCCATGTCTCGAAAGGCCTGATCTCTGAAAAGTGTGACCCGTCATGAAAACAATCATTTTGTCCATCGCCGTCTTCGCGTTCCTGCTATTCAACGCGGCTGCTCAACAATCGGATTATTTACAACTGCGAGCCACCGCCGAGAGAGAATATTCCCAGCGGTCGTACCAGCGTGCGCATGAGATCTATGCGCAGGTAGATAAGTCGAAACTAAGCCCGTCCGAGCTTCGTTGGGTCGAGTTTCGTCTCGCCGATACTTTGTGGCGCGCGGATGTGGCCACGCAAAGCTCCGACAACACCAAGATCGAGGAAGCGCGAAAGCAACTCAAGGAACTGGTCCGCGCCGCGGAGAAAGACGTCGATCGTGATCTTGTGTGGGCGGAAGCGCAGCAGTCTCTGGGCGATTCTTTCTGGATGCGACGCGACATGAACTGGGCCGTTGCCTGGCCTTACTACGAACAAGCGCTTGACTGGTGGGCCGGTCAACGTGATCTCGAGCGCGCGCGTGCTCGTTATCTAGCCATCATCCTTCGCGCTTCGTCAGCGCCGAATGCGAACGACTATTACGTCTACACTTACTACGGCAACAACATTCCGCTAAATGTTCTTGAGAACGCCCTGAAGATTAGTAACACCGCCAACGATCGCTCCTATTTGAACTACTTGATCGCAATGACGATGCGTCACGTTGGGCACGACATCGGAACACGCCAGCGAATTCCCGATTACTTCGACGAGGCGCTGACCGCTGGCAAGCAATCCTCCTGGTACGACGACGCGCTGTTTCATTACGCGCAGTGGATGCACGATGTTGGACCAATGCGCGAGATCCAGGGGCAGTGGCAACCTCGACCTGATTACATCAAGGCGCTCGAACTTTATCGCCGGCTAACGACAGAGTTTGCCAAAGGCGAGACCCGCTATTTCGATCAAGCCATACAACAGATAAGCTCGATTACGACGCCGTCGCTCAACGTCGGTGTGTCGAATATCTTTCTGCCCGATTCCGAGCTTCAGTTTCACTTGAATGCGCGCAACGTTCGACGCGTCAGCTTTGCGCTCTACGCGATTGATTTGACACGTGACATTCCTGCCGGCGACGCGCTCGACACGGACGAAGGCGCCGGAGAAATGGGAAGCTGGATTACGAGAATTTCTATTCGCGGAAAGCAACCCGTCAAAACATGGACCAAGACCGTCGATACCGCTGATTACAAACCACTATCAGAACAGACGCGCGTAGACGGAAAGTTGGCAATGGGAGCGTACTTGCTCGAAGCGACGGGCGATACCGCGACCAAAGCTCGTGATGTCCTGATCGTGTCCGATGCAGCGCTCGTTCTGAAGTCGTCCGGCAAACAGGCGCTCGCGTTCTTCTCGAACGCGCTAACCAGCGCTCCGATAGCCAACGCCAACCTCACCTTGTGGGAACACTCGTACGAAAACGGTTGGCGCTGGCGTCGCTTGCGGGCTACGACTAACGCCGAAGGACTGGCCCAGTTTTCGTTGCGAGACCTTGCAGGGTCGCGCAACTTGTTCATAACTGCGGCCTCCAGTGATCGGCAGGCTTTTACCACGGGCCACAGTTATCGTCAGCATGATTCGCAAGACTGGCGTATCTACGCTTTCACCGATCGCCCCGCGTATCGTCCAAAAGAGAAGATGCAATGGAAGATCATCGCGCGACAAACCCGAAGCGGAGCGTATTGGACGCCGGCTGACCGGGTGATTCATTACGAGATCCAGGATCCGCGCAATACTAAAGTTGCGGAAGGGAAGGCGACGCTTAACTCGTTTGGTAGTGCTTGGGGCTCGCTCGAATTAGGCGAGCAGTTTCCGTTGGGCCAGTATCAGATTCACTTCTGGGACGATAACAAGGCGCACCACATCGGCAGTGCAGCGCTCTTCAGGCTCGAGGAGTACAAGCTGCCGGAATTCAAAGTGGCGGTAAAAGCTCCAGAGCAGGATGGGAAGAAAAAGGCGTTTCGGCTCGGCGAACAGGTCGAGGTCGATATTCAAGCCGACTACTATTTTGGTGGTGCGGTGAGCAATGCGGCCGTCGAAGTGGTGGTCTATCAAAATCCTTTTTATCACTACTGGTTCCCGCGGCGCGATTATCCCTGGTACTACGACCATCTGGAACAGGCGCGTTACAACTACTACGGTCGCGGACAGGGACAGGTTATAAAGCGAGAGACAATCAGAACCGATGCCACCGGCAAAGCGAGGCTCACGTTCGATACACCGCGTGAAAACTACAATCAGGACTTTGAATTTCGCATCGAGGCGCGCGTCGTTGATTCCTCGCGGCGCGAGATCGTTGCGAGCGATAGAGTGCGCGTCACGCGTCAGCGGTACTACGTCTATCCGCGTCCGGAACAAAATCTCTACCGCCCGCAGGACAAAGTCGCGGTCGATATCAAGGCAATCGATGCCAACGAGCAGCCGGTCCAGA
>Ga0209485_1000381_pt1 | contig 13248 bp, 14 predicted proteins | sample NCAS100_FD_187516 | JGI IMG/M metagenome (GOLD analysis project Ga0209485, IMG submission 187516) | Agricultural soil microbial communities from Utah to study Nitrogen management - NC AS100 (SPAdes) (version 2) | ecosystem: Environmental > Terrestrial > Soil > Agricultural land | place: USA... | reverse complement strand
TCTTGTAGAAGGAACATCTTGGTAATCAGGTTTAATCCACTTGTCTGTTTTTCGAAGGTTGATCCATAGCTGAAATCCATGCAACCTTCCACCATTTTTGGAGAATTCCTTTTCAGGCATTTCCGAGTGAACCAAACCCGAGCCTGCCGTCATCCACTGAACGTCACCGGGTCCAAGTTTGCCAGAGTTTCCCTGAGAGTCTTTATGTTCAAATCTTCCCTCAAGCATGTATGTAACAGTTACAAATCCCCTGTGAGGATGTTCGGGAAAGCCTTTACTCTCATATGGTAACAAGTCTAATGGACCCATCTCATCTAAAAGTAAGAAGGGATCTAGATTTCGAATAGACCCTGAAGGGAAGGATCTATGTACCACAAAACCATCACCTTCTGGAGTTTCATTACTTTTTGTCACAAGTTTTATTGACCGATAATCGAAATTCGTTTCATCAGAATTATCTATAACATTACTGCTCTCTTTTCCATTTTTTTCCTTTTTCATATTATATATTAAATAATATAATATTTAAGTAAGGTTGTGTTCAATTTTATTCTGACAGGGTTAGTTGAGCATTCTGACCATAGTCGTGCTTTGATACAGTTTTAAGTAACTTCGCGCAGGTATTCTTGCCATATAGAAAATAAATATATCTGAATTCCAGAAATAATTCCAAATTATCCGGAAATTAATTGGAACCTAGTCCAGCACTATTGCCATTGCTATAGGATTTGTACCTCTAATCTTGTTAAAGGATCTAATCAGTGCTGTTAGAAAGCCGTATTTCTTATCAATCATGGAAAATACAATTGACGATTCTTTAGAATCAGCAAACTTTGCTTTGCCATCAAACCAGGTTCCTTTAAGGTTTCCACGAATATCGCATGGCGCAATCCTAACATGAGGATTGTTCCTGATTCTCTTTACCTTGCCTGATTTGGAATCAGTTCTAAAATAAATAATATCTTGGTAAATAATGAACCAAATGGGAGTTCTAACTCCGGAGCCATTTTTCTTGAAAGTTTCAATGTTAATGTACTTGAAGTTTGATAAATGAGATAGCTTGTCTTCAGACATGTATGTTATGTGGTACATAGAATGGACTTATTAGTGATTTGAAATACGATACTAGGAATAGATGATGAAACCTTTATCTTCTACATTATCTTTAGCTGACCCGTTTCTACATCTCTAATTTATAGAACGTTTAACCCAAGTGTCCCATTGCTTTTTTTAGATCTTCAAATACCATTACTGGATGGAACTCAACCTTTGCACCAATGTCCTGAAATAATGGTTCAGCAATGCTAGGTATCATGTCAACACTATCAATGTTAACTATGAATGCAAATGTTCTATCGCCCCCAGCCTCAAAAAAATAAGAAGCCTCCGGATTAACTTTCTTCATATACTCTTCTAGATTTTGCATAAATTTTGGATTCTTTATCATTTTATTGCCTGCCTCTGTAGGAATTTGTGCCCTTACTAAAAATCTCATAATTCTATTCATATTGCATGATATAAAAATTTTTGATCAATATCAAATGTATATTCTGACATGCACTTCCGAATTTCGATTAATCAAGACCTATAATCAGTTGAATCATATTGTTTTAGCAGGCATGCGCTAGATGTATTCATAGCATGAATCTTATCTTGAAGGGTATGGTTTGCTCGCGATATCGAACAAATACTAGAAATGCAATATTACAGAATACGTTTACCATTGTCATAATCCATAATATATCGTATCTGCATACAGTAAGTTCAATATATGCAACTTTTGTAGCAAATATGTACTATGCTCGATGATCTTTTCAAGGGGAGGGTCGATGGTAAGAAACCTCGTCAGGAAGGATTGACACTTACTGTGGATAAGCTTGAATCATTTGACAGAGAAAATTTTGAGATCTTGGCTGCATTTATAGACCAAATCAAGATCTACAACACATATCCTTTGTTAATCTCCAATAATCTTCTTCAAAAAAGGATATCATACTATCATAATTTTGACATTAAAGTTTCAACTGGCAGTACGCTTACAGAATATGCTATATCAGAAAATTCTCTTGAAAAGTACATTAAAGAGTGTGCTAAGATGGGATTTGACATCATCGAGATTGGTGAAAACAACATTGACATAGATATCGACAAAAAGAAGAAAATATCTAATTCGATACTTTCCGCAGATTTGACATTTAACTGGAAGATCGGAAAAAAAGATCCTAGACATCAGATTGGAATTGATAACACACTTTTGAGGATTGAAGATGTCATAAAAGTTGGTGCAAAAAAAGTAATTCTAGAAGCAAATGAAGGTGTTAGCGTCGGAATATATGATCAAAATGGCTCCGTCATTTGGAATTATGTCGCTGCGCTTACAGCAAAATATCCACCAAATACCTTTATTTTTGAGGCTCCCCTTCCAACTCAACAATCTGCATTGATAGCAGAATTTGGTCAGCGGGTGAATCTTGCCGAAATCAATATTGATAGCGTCGCTTCTGTAGAATCTCAAAGACGTGGATTTCTTTCCAAATCCTCCTTTGGCATGTCATTCTCTCAAAAGGAAATAGGTGGAGGTCCTGCATCAAAGTTTATCTATTATCTAATAAAAACAAGGAATCCAATAGAACAGGGCGATCTTATCGGTATTACCCATTTGCCTAGAAGGACGGTTCAAAGCGCCATTGAAGATTTGAAGAATCAAGGTTTCATTATAGAACGAAATAGTTTGGATGATAGCAGAAGGAAGGTGTATTACCCTGTCAAATCTGAGTGGTTATAATTATATCAATATGTAAATATAATTGGTAACTTATGTGTTAGATAATCCAATATCATATCAGTTCTTCAAAAGGGAACAAATGAGGTTGAAATACATGAAAATAAAAAAGTATTATTTGTTCCAGACCATCTATTTTATGTACTTTAATACCATACTCAAGTTGTATTTTTTACAATTTTCTTATAATTTGTGACTATGCAAGCTTGAGCATTATCTTTAGCTGAGCAATTTCCTCAAATATATAGAAATTCAAATGCGAAAGATGCAATGAAGATGCCTAATATGCGCATTAATTAGGCTCTAGACTCAATTAATCCTATCGTACAGGCCAAGGACGTGTATTCCTCAAATTCCGGCTGATAAACTGGCATAATTTGCGCCTAATTCTAGAATTATACGTATTTGCAAGTATTCAAATATGCTTTTGATTAGGTAGGAGGCATGAACAAGAAATTAAAAATCATGGCAGTTGTGACTACGTTACTCATTGCAGGATTTATTGTAACGCCGTCACTCTCAAGTCATGCGAACGCGCAGTTAACACAAAAAAAAGTATTTAGATTGGGATACTTTCCTAACATAACCCACGCACAGGCAGTCATTGGGGTAGGAAATGGAGACTATCAAAAAGCTCTAGGAGATAATATAGAGCTTAAAAGTTTGACGTTTAACGCAGGCCCGTCAGCAACAGAAGCTCTACTAGCGAATCAAATCGATGCGACTTACATAGGTCCAAATCCAACCGTTAATGGTTATATTGTTTCCGAAGGTAATGCAGTGAGAGTAATATCTGGAGTCGCAAGCGGAGGTGCCGTATTCATAGTAAGAAATGATTCTGGTATTCAATCCTCAAAAGATCTTGGGGGTAAAAAATTTGCGAGTCCGCAAATAGGTAACACTCAAGATGTCGCATTGAGAAAATATCTACTTGATAATGGATACAAAACAAAAGATAAAGGTGGAAACGTTGAGATCCTTCCTGTGAAGAATCCCGATATCTTAACATTATTCCTAAAGAAAGAAATTGATGGAGCTTGGGTTCCTGAACCATGGGGTGAAAAACTTATCAAGGAAGGTAATGGCAAATTATTTTTGGATGAACGAACTTTATGGCCGGGAGGAAAATTTGTTACCGCAAACATAGTCGTCAATCCTGAATATCTTAGTAACAATCCTGACGTGATAAAGAAATTCTTGGAAGCTCATGTAAACGAGACACAATGGATTAACAGCCACAAAGAAGATGCACTAAAAACCTTCAATGTTGAGTTAAAGAAACTAACAGGCCAAACAATCCCAGAGGATGAGCTCAAGGAGGCCGTCTCGAGACTGGAGCTGACATATGATCCCTTGCAAGAAACTCTAATAAAGTCAGCAAACGATGCCTTTGAAATAGGTTTCTTGGGAAAAACAAAACCTGACTTGGGAGGTATTTTTGATGTGAACATACTTAATGAAGTACTTAAAGAAAAAGGACTTCAGAGTGTCGGAAAGGCACAAAATCAAACATCAACTACTGGTAACGGATCTTCAACAGCAGTGACAACATATTTGCGCAACGATCAGGCATATATTGAGGCAATATATGGAGGTGCTGGTGTGCAATGAGTCACTGATTAATCTTATGTCCACCCAGAGGTACTAGTTGATACTGAATGGTTAGAAGACCATTTACAGAATCAAAAACTTAGATTAGCAGAAGTAAATTACGATGCCTCTGCTAATTACGAATTAGGTCATATCCCCGGCGCTGTATTGATAGATTGGAACCATGATATTAATGATAATATGAAAAGGAACATAATAAATAGAGCACTTTATGAGAATCCTTTATGAGAATCTTTTGCAAAGAATAGATAGGCGTTAGAAACGATATAGTGATCGTTTTATACGGAGATTTTGACAATTGGTTTTCAGCATTTGCATTCTGGGGGTTAAAGTATTATGGTTATGAACAAGTTATGTTACTGAATAGAGAACTTGATAAATAATCCAATAGAAAAATAGGGAAAAATACCCAAAGTCTTGCCGCTACATTACAAACGTTCTTGTACTCATAGTAACGGAAAATCTACTTGGGTTCTAGAGTTACACCGCAAGAATTAGGACCTGCTTCCAAATCAGGCATTTGCATGTCATCAAAAGGCAGTATTCTTTTGTTGATTTCAATAATTGTCTTGTAGTTCATTGGTCTTGATGGCAAGGTATCGGTAACCTGATTAACAAATTCATCCTCATTCATGGAGAGTAGTTTTATTTTTTTCTTTAGTAAACCGATTGTTTCAGATATAAGTTCTGCATGTTTTAGCGCAATTGAAGTTGCATTAAAGTGAGCAGGGAGAATTAAGGTATTTTCCGGCAAATTGACTATTTTTTGATGATACGTTTGGTATAACAACGCAGCATATTTCTTGGCTTCTTCTCTCAGGTCAGGTCTTCCTACACTGTCGACAAATAATGTATCTCCAGTGAATAAATATGAAATTTGAGGCTTGTCTTCTGTAGCTTTACTTGCATCAGTACTATTCGCATATTTTAACAAAAACGACATACTACCGTTTGTGTGGCCTGGTGTGTGAATGGCTTTAAGTGAAATTTTCGGCGATATTTCTACATTATCTGCGTTATTTAGATAATGGATTTTGATTTCTGTATTTTCACTATTGTATTCTTCCAAAGAGCTAAAGTGTGCCAGAGCTTCCACATTCTCTTCTTCAGTTATTGTTCTGGTTAACTTTGCTACTCCCGAAACATGATCGGCATGCTGATGCGTGTCAATTACCTTTATTATTTTCAGCCCATTTTCCCTAGCAACACTCAGAAAAGCCTCATAAATTTCGCGACTAGGATCGATGGCTGCAGCAGTATTATTTTCTTTTGAGGATACTATATATCCCATACATCCTTTTGAGATTCTTCTTATCTGCCAGATTCTAAATGGAGCTTCAATTGCAACCGGAACTTCGGCAACATCGTAGACCTTATTCCAGCCGGCCATTCCACCCCTAACACTTTTTACATTATATCCTAGTTGGTTTAGCAACCTTGCTGCCATCATTGACCTATTTCCATGAGCACAGAGCGTAACAATTTCTTGGTCTTTTGGAATCTCTTTTAGCAAATTGGGATCGTTCATGAACAAACGATCAACGGGGATTAACTTGGGATTTTGATGATTTTCATAGGATAGTTTCCAAGCCTCATATTCCTGGGGCGTTCTAACATCCAGAATAAAAATATTCTCATGATTATCTATTTTCTTTTTTAGTTCTTTAGGTTCTATCTCTTGATTATTTCCTGTAGTTTGGCCATCCATACATGATAGTAGAAAACTAATCATATTTGTAGGTTTGAATTCTAGCTACAAACAAGGTTCGGGATATAACCAAAACCAAAATCAAAGCTCGAACAAAATATTCATAATTTGAAATTTTAAATAAATATTAAAGAGTAATGCCCAATACTTGAGCATTTATTGTGATGCTTATGAATATCTTAAAATTCAGCATTTATTATTTTATGATTAAAAGGTCCTGATTAATTTTGAACGCCACCAGAGATCTAAAACAAGATCATGTCCTAATTAATCGTCTTGGTAAGATAGCAAAGGAATGTTCTGATTTATTATACGGCAATGCAGACATTCCAATAGAAGATATCAAAATAGTTTCGATGCTTATCCATGAATTCGTAGATAAATTCCACCACGGTAAAGAAGAGAAAGCGTATTTTCCACAAATGAAACATAAGAATAATTTTTCTCAAGATATCCGAAACTTCTTGATAGAGCATGAACTTGGTAGACGCATAGCAAAAATGTTATCCCAAAGTCTAATATCTTGGAATGGTGGCGCTGATTCAAGAGAACGAGTTGCAAGATTCTTGAATGCGTATTCAGTTTTCATAACCATACATACCGAAAAAGAAAACATGTTTTTCGAACTAATTGAGAAAAAAGCTAGCCTCTCTGAAGAGGAACATTCATTATTGTTGAAACACTTTGAAACTTGTCATAATGATGTAGGAGGCAAAGTTAGAGTGGAACAGATGACAAGACTGATAGGATGCCTTGAAGAAAGAGAATGGATGAAAAGGTAATAATGCTATTAGATGTCAGGTAAAATTTAGAACAAAACCCTGAAGAGATAGTGCAAAACATATAAAATCCAATTGACCACTAGTAATAATGCAAAACAGGATAAAGGATTGCGTTTTATTATTTTTGCTTATGTCCATAGCTCTATCGGTAACCTCATTAGGTATACTAGTGCAAAATACTTACGCGCAAGACCAATTGAGTAATAATACAGAATCAAATGTAACGATTAGTAAGGATATAGTCAATACTCAGACTTTTGACAATTTGAGTAATTTCTTTGGCACTCCAATGTTTTTTGAAACCAGTCATAACAGTATAGGGTCAATAACAATTAGTACGACTCCTCACAAGACTCAAGATTCCTATACTGCTACAGGGGTTTTGAGGGAAGTTGGAAATGTTACGGAGATGGCTACTTTTGTAACAACTCATTTGGCAGATGGTAAATCAACTAGTGTGGGAAAAGGAAATTTTACGACCTCTGATGGCGATATTGCTAATTACACAGGTCAGGATGTAGGAAATACAGATAGTAATGGAGTTGAAACATACAAAGGTATCCAGATTTTTAGTAGCAATCCAGAAGGTAAGCTTGGATTCTTAGATAATGTAATTGGAATTTATGTCTACAAATACTTGCCAAACGGTACAACAACGGGGACTATCTGGGAATGGAAATAGTCTGGATATTTTTATTTGTCTAGACATCATATTTAATTTGAAAGAACTGTTCAAGTGATATCGATTGGATAAACAAGACTATGATAATTCCAAGGCAGAAGAATTCGCCTCAAAGATGTTTCAATTCCTAAATAGTGGAATGTTGTCACTCATGATCAGCATCGGCTACAAGACAGGCTTGTTTGATATTATCTCTCAATTGAAGCCTTCGACAAGTCAGGAAATTTCACAAGCAACCCAGCTTAATGAACGATATATTAGAGAATGGCTAGGTGCAATGGTAACGGGAAACATCATCGAATATGATTCGTTGACAGAAAAATACTTTCTCCCCAAGGAGCATTCTGCCTTTCTGACAAGAAAATCAGGTATTGACAATTTAGCTGTTTTAGCACAATATGTTTCACTAATGGGTAATGTAGAAAACAAGATTGTTGAATGCTTTAGGAATGGTGGCGGTCTTCCATATTCGGAATACCCAAAGTTTCAAGAGTTGCAAGCAGAAGAAACTGCAAGAATTTTTGACAGCAAGCTAACCAATCAGATATTACCATTGATTCCTGAAATTGACAATAAATTGAATGATGGAATTAAAGTACTAGATATTGGATGTGGACGAGGTCGTGCCATTAATCTAATGGGAAAGGCATTTTCCAGATCCGAATTTACTGGTTGTGATATTTCTCATGAAGGAATATCATCAGCAAAAGAAGAAGCCAAGAATATGGGATTAACAAATGTCCAATTTGAAATTAAGGACGCGTTATTAGTTGAGGAATTAGGCAAGTTCGACCTCATTACTGCGTTTGATACTATCCATGACCAGGTTCAACCAACTAAGGTCCTAAAGGCTATAAACGCATCCCTGAATAATGATGGTTTTTTCCTAATGCAAGATATAGCCGCTTCAAGCAAGGTGGAGAAAAATATTGATAGTCTGTTGGCTCCTACACTATATACGATATCTACTATGCACTGTATGTCAGTTTCTCTTGCCTTTGATGGAGAAGGTCTTGGTACAATGTGGGGTAAAGAATTGGCAGTAAACAAACTTACAGAAGCTGGATTCAAAGATATTAAAGTGAAGAACGTAGAGGGAGATATCATGAATTACTATTACGTGTCAAGAAAATAACGATAAACATCATTCTCTATGAAAAGCAAGAGCTCGGAAATATTAAACCAGGGTTATCTATTCATGGAGAATTCATCACTGATCTCTATTCAGAGTTTCTTTTTCAATTCAGAATTTTTTAATCCACATGACTGACATCTGTATGATATTATTTTTTCAGTCTCCTTTTCGAGTATCAAATTCTCCCCGCAACATGGACACTTCATTTTTCTCTGATATTATGAGCCAATGTGGTTTATGAATCATATTGTCCACGATATATCGTAGGCCAAATTCAAATTTCAGGTTCTATAGTTTCATGTTTATCTCTCTAATTAAGCAAGCAAGGCGCTCCATATGGCTACCTATCCAATAGATCTTGTTACACTGGCAGCATTTATAGAAAATGTCCTTAGTATGCAATAATCTAACTGGAATTTTATCCTTTATCGAATTCTTATCAATAATTGTGTCTAATAAGCCGTTACAGCAAGTACAAAAATGGGGTAACTCTTGTGAATTGATATACTCAATATCTAAGGACCTGAAAATAGTAACAAGGTTTTCTACTTCTGTCCCTTTATCCATAAGAATTGCATCTAATCCCTTTTTCTTACATCTTCTAAATAAGGCCCTGTCACTTGTCAGAACTATTCTGCCATAATATTTTGATGAATTCAAAATATCCATGTCGTCAATTTTGGATTCGTAAACTGTATCAAATCCAAATATTCTCAATTTCCTCGCTAATTTGCCAAGCATGGCATCAACGATGAAAGAATATTGATTGATACTCCTTTCCATTAATTGGTAATACTAAACAAATTCATATTAAATAATATTTCTCTGACTTGGGTTTTTCCAAATAAAATTCATTTTCAGACTTTATTTACAAATTAATCATTTTTCTTAATCGTTCATTTAAAATTGTAAACTACTTGTGTGTTAACTCTATTGATCTGGTGACCTTGCAACGGCATCTACGGTATATGTAACAGTAAATGGCTCCCCGCTAGTTTTGTGAAATATAAGGGCGCTTCCAGTAAATTGTAATGAACCCGTACTTATTGGTGTATCGGTAACCTTCACTGGAGTATCTGTAAACATTGTCATTGTTGAAATCGCTACTGTCATATTATTGGGTAGTGTTGCATGATATGGCTCTCCATGTTCTGCATCTATGGTAGATTGAGGCTTATAGAGATGTAGAACTTCAATTTCTATAGGCTTACTTGCAGTAAATGTTACTATGCCTGTCCAAATTTTGCTATCGTTTCTTAAGGGTAGTGCAAAGACTATCTGATGAGGTATTTTACCATGAGGTGTCACGGTAGGAGACGCTGGATTTGACATTTTCAGTTTTTTGGCCAACAAATCTTTCTTCAGACAACGTAGAGTTGGAGACCGTGATTGCTGCGTTCAATTGAGTTTGGGACCCAATTGCAACTAGAATGGCGAAAATAATGACAATTGATGGAAATACAACTAGTACCTTATCCATATAAATCCAAAAAGGAAATCAAATAATAATTGTTTCTATCAGAGTTGCTAACTTTCCCTAATTTTACACTAGAATTACAAAAAAATAGAATTGCAACATCGTCATTATTGAGACTTCAAATTCTAGTTTGACTTCAAAACCAGATATTATCTAGTTGAGTCCTCTTACGGAAGGCAATATGGGTAAAGTCTTCATTTTTATTTCTACATCCGTGCCAGTGCAAGATAAATGCCGGGATGCAAATAACATCGCCTTTTTCTATCATGACAGTTTTTTCAATTTCTATATCTGTTTTAGTAATGTTCTCGGGATCAATCATAATCCTTTTGGCGAAAACTACAATGCCCTTTCCTTCGGTGGCTATCAATACTTGATCTGACGCATGTATGTGGGGTCTAGTCCTGCAACCATTTCTAAATGTCACATGATACATTTCCTGTTCATTTGAATCATTATTGTCCAATACATTCTTAATTATGAAATCTCCAGTGAACTTGTCCTTGTACTTTTCATTTGGTTCTTCCTTTATAGACATGAAACTTTTTTTTTGCATTGTCTTTCCATGTGATATTCACTTATAAAAACTAGTGTAGAATTATAACTATGTATTATTAACCTAGATCTTAAATTACAAAGACCAGTGATTGCAATTCATAAATGAAAATGTAGAATTACATTAAATAATATTGGTTCTAGGCAGCATTTTTATAAAAATGGATAGGGGTATTTTCTAGTCGAATATGTTACCACTAGACTCACATATTTAGATGCTTGTCGAGAAATGACAATGTTCTATCCCATGCATCTTTGGTTTCATTAGGCGCGTAATTATCACCAGAAGGATTTGCAAAAGCATGACCAACTCCCTTGTAGATGTGTATCTCATTTGGTATGCTGTTGGCGTTTAATGCTGACTCAAAGGCTTTTACTGTGTCAACCGGTATAGACGTATCTTGATCTCCAAATATGCCAAGTACTGGCCAATTTATTTTTGCAAGAGTTGCATTGTCCGTTACCAAACGACCATAATATATGATGGTAGCTGATAGAGGATGATCCTGACTATTCAGCGCAAGCTGTAGTGATTGCCCTCCTCCAAAACACCAACCCAGTGATACTATTTTATCTGGATTAACGTTTGGGAGTGAAGTAAGGTATTTTATAGCTGATTTCAGATTAGCCGTGGCCATATCTTGGTTATCCCTGACATACTGGGTAAGCTCAGATGAACGGTTTCGATCAATAGTAACCTCGCCTTTGAAAAGATCGACAGCTAACACTACGTAACCGCTCCTAGCTAAAAGATTGGCCATGTTCTTGATATTGTCATTTAATCCCTTGTTTTCATGGATCATAACCACTCCAGGAAGCGTTTCATTATTCTCACTGTTGTTCTCGTTTTGCGTGATAGGATGTACGAGATATCCAATTGCTTGATCATAATAATTTACGGTTTTATTTTGTAAATCAACATCGGCGTTAGAGGCATCTAATCTTGTAAGATCCGTAACATTCGTTACTACATTAGAAGACTGAGCTGTTACCGAACTCACAAAAGTGCCAGACATTGCCGCTGAACTAACTAGAACGAATAGGAAAAAGAAACTAGGATATATTTTATTCACGAATGAGATTACACGATATCGCTTATAATTTTTATGCATGCATGATACATCTACCAAACAAATAAATGAAATTTTTACATCTAATAATCTAATTTTCTTGAAGAATTAGCAAAATTGGTAAAAAATGAATCAAAATGAATTGACCTAGCAATATTACTAGTACAATTAGAAATCCAATGAATTTTACCACTTTATGACATCGATCGCTTTTAAATTTTACCTATCGTTTATTGTATTATTCGGACATTATCAGATCCATGTCTGTCTATTTCCCTTTGAATATTAGGATTCAGGAGTCAAGGACTGTACGTTCATTGCATTATTTTGAATGGAGACGAACCATAAGTTTGGATAACTCATCGACTGCCAAATCTGATATTTTGGAATCAACCTCTATAGTTTTTTTGGCATTTCTTATCGGATCAAACTTAGTGTGTCCCTCTCTTATTAGTCACTTGTGTTTTAAATTATGATTCTTGGAATTGAGATTATGGGCCGAACTGTACCATAATATAGAATGGCTTCTGAAAGAGGGGAAAAGAAAATGGATGTTTCTCTATAGATAGTCAAATCTATTGTAGATAAAATCAAATATTAGTTGATATTAATAACACTATGGCAGTTTTGTGTATACTATCTGGAGAGGGGTTTACTAAAGAAATGTACGAAGAACTAAGAAAAGAAGTTGACTGGGAAAACAATCAGCCCAAAGGCGAAATATTTCACGCCATCGGTTTTGATAATTCTGGAGGATATCACGTAGTCGATATCTGGGAATCTGAACAAGATTTTAACAACTTTATTACAAATAAAATAAAACCTGTTATGGACAAGTTTAATGCGCCTATGCCAAAGGGACAAATAGTTCCAATTTATAATGCTAAGGCTTTCCAAGAGATTGACTCATTTAGATCAAGTAGATAGTCCTATCCTCCCCTTTTCTGTGACTTGCATTTTAAATCCTCACAGGTTAATTGATTGTATGACACTTGATCAAATTTTACTTAAAGAAATAAAGGATTCTGAACTGTGGCTTTCTCGTACGCATGAAGAATCTACTTACAAACGAGATCTCAAAAAAAGGATTGAACTGATTAATTGGGTTCTTGGAAATATGAAAAATCCTGAAGTTGAAATCTGTAGTCTTCTAGAATCAAGAATGAATGAAACGATACAGGAAATAAAGAAGAAAGATTCTATATTTGAATCTGATATTTTAGATATTGAATTACGAATTCTGGATTGGATCTTCTACCAAGTATGTAAAGATCAACAAAAGAATTGGGAAAAGAGTTTGTTGGGTTACCAGAAATAGTAACTTTTTGTAACTTGATGCCCCAATTGAAGCGTTAAATAACTTGTTGTAGTGAATTTATCATGACTGAAGACAATTCTGAAGACAGTTTTGATAAAGTGAAAAAAGGGCTTAAAGAAACCGCAGAA
>Ga0209485_1000378_pt1 | contig 13464 bp, 8 predicted proteins | sample NCAS100_FD_187516 | JGI IMG/M metagenome (GOLD analysis project Ga0209485, IMG submission 187516) | Agricultural soil microbial communities from Utah to study Nitrogen management - NC AS100 (SPAdes) (version 2) | ecosystem: Environmental > Terrestrial > Soil > Agricultural land | place: USA... | reverse complement strand
CACCCGGAGCCGCGCCCGGCGCACCAGCAGGCGGAGCACCAGCGCGGCCGCCAGCAGCGCCACCTCCACCACCGCCACCGCGACCGGCAGGCGCCACGATGCCGAATTCCTTGTACAGATTGTCAACCAGCGGTTGACGCTGCGCCGGTGGCGGATCGCACTTCACGTAGGTCGCGAACGCCACGACCTGGATCACGCCGCCGTTTTTCTTGAGGGCGAGCAGTTGCTCATCATCCATGTTACGCGAGTGATTGCAGATCGCGCGCACCCCCGAATGTGAGGCGATCACGGGCGACTTGCTCAACTCGAACGTCTGCATTGACGACTGCTTCGACGGATGCGAGATGTCGATCATCATGCCGACGCGGTTCATCTCGGCGATCGCCTGACGGCCGAGTGGCGACAGGCCGTTCCATTTCCAGCCCTGCGTCTCGCCCGTGTTCGAGTCGGACCATTGCGAGTGTCCATTGTGCGAGAGCGAGAGATACCGGCCGCCCCGATCGTAGAGCGCCTGGATGTTCTTCAGGTCCTCGCCTAACGGGTACGCGTTCTCGATGCCGATCAGCGCCACCTTGCGCCCGGACGCGGCGATGCGACGCACGTCGTCAGGCGTGAGCGCGAGCCCGATCCTGTCGGGCGCGATGGTTTCGGTCAGCCGATGGATCGCCTCGAACTTTTCGATCGCCTGGTCGTAGGCGCGCTTGTAGCCCGCGGCGTTGAGGGCCGTATCCTGTCCGACGTAGACAATGAAGAACGCCACATCCAGACCGCCCTCGACCATCTTGGGGAGGTTGACCTGGGTGCTGAGTCGCTGTGTGTAGTTCCGCTCGGCCGTGAAGTTCGCCGGACTGATGTCAGCGTGCGTGTCGAGCGTGATGACACGGTCGTGAATCGCGCGGGCACGGGCGATGACTTCCGCCGGGGTTTGCGCTTGGGCGATGGCGGCGCTAACGAGCAGCGCACCAACCGCTAACGGATACCGACGCACGTGAGTCCTCATTTGGAATGAATTGAAGTTGAACCACTCGCTGAAGTGAGTGGCTGGGCTTCTATCACACAAGGAGTCCGGAAACCCTTGACCACGGGGAACACTGAGAACACCGCGCATTGCAGTACTGTGCTCCCTGTGTTCCCCGTGGTTCGAATGTGTTACTCGTGCCGGATCGCGTCGATGGGACTCAAACGTGCCGCGCGACGCGCAGGGTACGTGCCGAAGGTGAGACCGATGACGATGGCCGCGATTGCCGCCACTGCAACCGTGCTCAGTGAAACAGACGCTGTGAGAAATGGCGCCTGGGAGAAACGCCGGATTGCGGTGGTGATTGCAAAGGCACCCGAGACACCCAACGCGAGGCCAATGCCGCTGCCCACGGCGGAAATGGCGACCGACTCGGCCAGAAATTGACGCAGGATATCCCGGTCGCGTGCACCCGCGGCCTTCCGGATGCCGATCTCGCGCGTGCGCTCGGTCACCGAGGAAAGCAGCACGTTCATGATGCCGATACCACCGACCAGGAGCGAAATGCCGGTGATGGCGCCCATGAACAGCTTGAACATCAGGATGCCGCGCGACAGCTGATCGAGGCGCGACTCATTTGTCGTGACCACATAACGCCGTTCCCAGGCGCTGTCGCGCGCGGCAAGCATCTGTTCGATCCGCTGCTTGAGGGGTGTGGTCTCTTCCACGACCGCTGACACCGCGACGATGACCGGTGGCTGTTCGAACGTGAGTCGGTCGGGCGCGGGTGGGAGCGCCCGCCGTGCGAATCCGACTGGCACGAACACTCGGTAATCTCCCGCTGGCCGGCGACGACTTCCAATGATTGGTGGCGGGGCGGGGCCCGGCTCCAGTACGCCAACGACTGTGGCCGTCTGTGTTCCAACCTGTACGGAATCGCCAACGACAAGTTGCCCGCTCGAATCGGGCGAGACGGCCCGCGCCAGGTCGTGCGACAGGACAACCAGCGATGAGTCGCCTGACGCTTCTTCAACCGTCAGCAACCGGCCGACGACTGCCTTCAATCGCGATGAGTCACTGAACTCCACGTCGGACGACACCATGGCCATCCGACGGATCGTGCCGGCGGCGTTGCGCACCTCGCCGCTCGTGCGGTTCATGAGCGTGACGGATTTCGTTCCACCGAGCTCGCGAATGCGCCGGGCATCGTCGACTGACAGTCGCGCCGGGTTGGCGAGCGGGAAGGTCTGTCCGTCGACTTCCTCGGTCATCTTCGCGCGGATCATGATCGCCTGCAGGTCGGTCGTCTGCTCGATCTGCGTGCGGACCGAACGCTCCATACCGTCCCCCACGGACAGCACGGCCACCAGTGCGCTGACGCCGATAATGACGCCTAACGTGGATAGAATCGTGCGCAGTGGATTGGTTCGTAACGTCTCGAAGCCAACCGAGATTGCCGTGGCGAGGGGAGCGATGGAGCTCACAGTAAGCAGGAATCGGGAACCAGGAAGCAGGAAGCAGGAATGGACTTGAGGGTCCGCGGCTGGCGCCGACGGACCCTCAAGATTCTAAACGTTTCGTTCCTTCCCTGCTTCCTGCTTCCTGCTTCCTGCCTCCTGCTTCCTATCCGACCGTCGCCGGCACCTCTTCCTCCACCGCCGGTGCTGCGACATCCAGTTCGTCAGCAAAGGCGATACGAAGCACCTCGCGCAGTGTCGACACCGGATGGAAGGAGAGCAGCTGTCGAACTTCTTCCGGCACGTCCTCCAGGTCCGCGTCGTTCTCGCTGGGAATGATGATGTTCTTGATTCCGGCGCGGTGCGCCCCGAGCACCTTCTCCTTCAGCCCACCGATCGGCAGGACACGACCGCGGAGCGTGATCTCGCCGGTCATGGCGACGTCACGACGCACCGGACGGCCTGCCATCTCCGATACCAACGCCGTTGCAATCGCGATTCCTGCCGATGGCCCGTCCTTCGGGATCGCACCGGCCGGCACGTGGATGTGCGCTTCCATCGCGCCATCGAGACGATGCGCCGGGATGCCTAACGCCGCCGCGTTGTTGGTGGCGTAGGTCAGCGCGGCCCGCGCGCTTTCCTTCATCACTTCACCGAGCTGGCCGGTGAGGATGAGCGACATCGGGCCCGGCTGGATCCGCGACGCCGTCTCGCCGTCCTCGGTGGACATCGGTGCCTCGCGGCGGCGGATCGACGCTTCGACGAACATGATGTCGCCGCCGACGGGCGTGTAATACATGCCCGTCGCCATGCCCACCTCGTTCTGCTCCGCCGCTCGTTCCGGATGTACCTTCGGCCGCCCGAGCAGCTCACGCACCTCGTCGGCATCAATGCGACGATCCTCGAGGATCCCGGTGTTCCCGGTCGCAACGCGTCGCGCCACCTTGCGGCACACCGCCCCGACCTGGCGCTCGAGCTGACGCACACCACTCTCGCGCGTGTAGTTCGCGACAATGTTCGTCACGGCGTCGTCGGTGAACGAGACGCCCTTGTCGTCCAGTCCGTTCTCCTCGAGTTGGCGCGGGATCAGGTATTTCTTCGCGATCTCGGCCTTCTCGCGTTCCGTGTACCCCGAGAATTCGACCATTTCCATGCGGTCGAGCAACGGGCCGGGAATGTTCTGCACGAAGTTCGCCGTCGCGATGAACAACACCTCGCTCAGGTCGAACGGGATGCCGAGGTAGTGATCCGTAAAGGAGTCGTTCTGTGCCGGGTCGAGAACCTCGAGCAGCGCGGCCGACGGGTCGCCCTGGAACGAGACGCCGAGCTTGTCGACTTCGTCGAGCAGGAAGACCGGGTTCTTGGTGCCGGCCTGCTTCATGCCCTGGATGACGCGGCCCGGCATGGCGCCCACGTACGTGCGCCGGTGCCCGCGAATGTCGGCTTCGTCGCGCGCACCGCCAAGCGACACGCGGACGTACTCGCGGCCTAACGAACGCGCGATGGACTTGGCGATCGAGGTCTTGCCGACGCCCGGCGGGCCGACGAACAGGAGGATCGGACCCTTGGCCATGGCCCGGGACTTTGCCTCACGAGCGTCGGTGATCGGACGGTCGTCATCGCCGTTGTTGCCCAGCGCCGGTGTCGCGTCCTCTTTCGGCGGTTTCACCTTGAACGCAGGGAACTCGCCGGTCTTCGCCACTTCATCGGCGAGTTGGCGCGCGCGCAGCTGGCGCACGGCAAGGTACTCGAGGACGCGGTCCTTCACGTCCTGGAGGCCGTAATGGTCCTCTTCGAGCACTGTCGCCGCGCGATTCAGGTCGAGCTGGTCGTCCGAACGGATGCTCCACGGCAACTCGGCAATCCACTCCAGGTACGTGCGGATGACCTGCGCTTCCATGGACTCGCGACCGGTGCGTTCGAGCCGTCCGAGTTCACGCTCCACTTCCGTACGCGCCTCTTTCGGCAGGTCGAGTTTGGTCAACTTCTCGCGAAGCTCCTCGACTTCACGCGACTGGTCGTCGTCACCCAGTTCCTTCTGAATTGCCTTCATCTGCTCGCGCAGGAACATCTCGCGCTGGCGCTCGCCCAGCTCTTCCTGGACCTGCGACTTGATCTCTTCCTGCGCCTCGAGCATGCCGATCTGCCGCTGGACGTGCACCAGCACCCGCCGCAGCCGCTCCTCGACGCTGAGCGTTTCGAGCAGCCCCTGTTTTTCGGGGACGGTAAGCTCGATGTAGCCGGCCACGAGGTCGGCGAAGCGACCCGGATCTTCCACCGAGTCGAGCACCTGGTGCACGACCTCTTCGGGAAGTCCGCGCTTCTCACCGAGTTCGGCGGCACGTTCCCGGGCTTCCTTGTGGAGCGCCTCGAACGCGGCATCCGACTCGCTGAGCGGAGCCATCTCCTCGGTAGGCATAACGACGGCGCTCAGGAACCCGTCGCCCTGGGTGTATTGCAATGAGGTCGCGCGCTGCTCGCCCTGGAGCAGGAGCTGTACGCCGCCAAGGCCCCGCTGGATCTGCCCGATGCGGGCGATGACTCCCATCGAGTAGAGAATTTCAGGAGCCGGTTCGTCGGTGTTGTCGCGTTGCGCGACAGCAAAAACGAGACGATCGCCCTTCAGTGCGGATTCGATTGCGCGAAGGGTTCCGGGTCGGCCCGCCGCAATTGGCGCGGTGAGGCCCGGGAAAATCACGGTCCCCCGCAACGGGAGCACCGGGAGCGTCTGTCTCTGTGCCATTCAGGTCAGGTCCTCAGACTGAGTCCACTCCGTGCCCCATCCGAGGCACACGAGTACCTACACCTTTTACGCACTTATTGGGCTGCTGAATTACGCCAAGGTGGCTGTCATTGCAACTTTTGCGGGCCATTGTGACGTAGTTCGAAGTGGCGGACTGCCGAATGCTGACCGCTGCCTTGGCTGGGACAGGGGTCAGAGTCGGAACCGGAGTCGGGGTCAGAGTCGGGACCGGAGTCGGGGTCAGAGTCCGACTCCGGTTCCGACTCTGACCCCGATGTTCGAATCGCTACCGTGACCGGTGTAACCGCACAGTGGATTTCGCTTTACGCTGCCCTAGATGAGTGCTACACTACTCGACTGCCCCGTCGTCGTACCCAGCCAGGCCCACCGCGTGCCCGAGCCAGTCGGCCCACCGACAGACCCAGATCTTCGAGCGCACGTCGAGCGAGTCCTCGCGGCGACTTACGAACTCGACCGCGAGATCGGGCGTGGTGGCATGGGTATCGTGTACAAGGCGCGTGACAGGCGGCTCAAGCGTCTGGTCGCGATCAAGGTGCTGCCCCCGGAACTGGCGTTCCGCGCCGAGATCCGCACGCGATTCCTGCGAGAAGCAGAAACGGCTGCCCAGCTCAGCCATCCGAACATCGTTCCCATTTACAGCGTCGACGAGCGGGATGGGATCGTCTACTTTGTGATGGCGCTGGTGGAAGGTGAGAACCTCGGTGCGCGGCTGCATGCAAACGGCGCCCTTTCACCCGGCGAATCGCGACGCATCATGCTCGAGGTCGCGCGTGCCCTGGCGTACGCGCACGAACGCAACGTCGTGCACCGGGACATCAAGCCCGACAACATCCTGCTCCAGTCCGGGGACGGACGGGTGCTGGTGACGGACTTCGGTATCGCCCGCGCCGTGACCGAAGGGGCGGACGCGCGGCTTACCGCCACCGGCATGGCTATCGGCACGCCGGCGTACATGTCACCCGAGCAATCGACCGGGGACCGGCAGATCGACGGGCGTAGCGACCTGTATTCGTTAGGCGTCGTCGCCTACCAGATGCTGTGTGGGGATCCGCCCTTCGAAGCGTCCAGTACACCAGCGCTTCTGGTGAAGCACCTGTCGGAACGCCCGGATCCAATCGTGTCGCGCCGGCGCGGCGTACCGCCCGACCTCGAACGCGCGGTGATGCTGTTGCTGGAAAAGGATCCCGATATGCGCTTCCCCAGCGCGGCGGCGCTGGTCGCCGCGCTCGAGTCGGGCAACGTGCCCGAGCTTCCGGCAGTCGTCGTGGCTTCGCCGTCCGCACGCGCGCCGCGGACGTCCCGCATGGCAGCGCCGGAGCCGGCTGACGACAGCGAATGGGCCGTATCGCGCGAAGAGCAAGCCCGCTGGTACGCACCGCCGGTCGTGAAGTTCAGGAAGAAACTCGGTCCCTACGTGATCGTGAATTCGGTGATCATCGTATCATCGATCCTGTTCGGCACCAGTCTGGTGTTCATCACGGCAATCTGGAGCGTCTGGATGGCCTTCCAGTACGCGAAGCTGTGGAGCGACGACTACGACTGGCACGACGTGCTGCGCGAACCGCGCGACCGGATGTTCTTCGATGTCGTGGCGGAATGGTTCGACAACGTCCGCGCACTATGGGACAAGAACAAAGCGGCTGAAGTCCGGGCACGGAACCAGACGAAGATGAGGCCCTCCAGCAGTTCGACGTACGGCGCCATTGCGGCGGCCAGCGCGCCACGGCAGGGGCGCCTTGCCGCGCCGGAGGCTGCGCGTCGCGCCGGTATTCAGAGCCCATCGGTTCGTCAGGCAGCCAATCACCGCGATGACATTTTGCGGTGGGTGGCGACGTTGTCCAAGCGTGACAAGTCGATCGCGGCGGATATCCCGCCGACGGCGCACGCACTGTATGACAACATCGTCGCGCTGGCGACGCAGGTCGCGACGCTCGACCGCGAAGTCTCACCGGGTGCGGCGGCCGAAGTCGAGTCGGAGATCAGCGCCCTCGAGGCGCAGGCGAATCCGTTCGATCAGCGCGCGAGCGAGGAGCGCGTGCGCCGTCTGGCGCATCTCAAGCGCCAGCGCCGCGCGGTGGCCGACCTCGAAACGCGCCGCGAGCGTTCGCGCGAGAAGCTCGAAAGCTGCCTTCTGGCACTCGAGAACATGCGGCTCGACGTCATCAAGCTGAAAGCGGGCAGCCAGACTCTCCAGCAGATCACCCTGGTGGCGGAACGCGCCAGGGAACTTGCCAGCGAAGTGGACAACGCGATGTACGTCGCCGACGAAATGTCGAAACTGAAGGGTGCTGGCAGCCGGGAGTCCGGTAGCGGACGTCGTTAGGGCGGTGATTACCCGATGAGCGATACGCTTCGCGACCGCGCGATCACCGCGTTCGGTGAGGACTACGAATTAGACGCCGAAATCGGTCGCGGCGGCATGGGAGTCGTCTACCGGTGCCGCGACGTGAAGCTGCGGCGCTTCGTCGCCATCAAGGTCCTGCCGCCCGACCTTGCCTTCCGTGACGAAGTGCGCGTGCGATTCCTGAGAGAGGCGGAAACCGCCGCGCAACTGAACCACCCGAATATCGTCCCGATTTTTTCGGTCGACGAACGTGACGGGATCGTCTGGTTCGTCATGGGAATCGTGGATGGCGAGAGCCTCGGCGCACGCCTGGTGCGCGAGCCGCGGCCGCCGTTCGCCGACGTGAAACGGATCCTGCGGGAGGTAGCCGACGCGCTGTCGTACGCGCATGCCCGCGGGATCATCCACCGGGACATCAAGCCCGACAACATTCTCCTCGATCGCCTGACGGGACGGCCGATTGTCACCGACTTCGGAATCGCGCGCGCCATCGAAACCGATTCGCGCCTAACGGTGACCGGCACGGCAGTGGGGACACCGGCGTACATGTCCCCCGAGCAGGCGATGGGAGAAGGCGAGATCGACGGCCGCAGCGACCTCTATTCACTGGCGGTCGTCGGCTACCAGATGCTGGCGGGCGAGCTGCCGTTCAAGGCGTCGAACACGCCGGCCATGCTGATGAAGCACCTGAGTGATCCGCTGCGGCCCATCCGGACCGTGCGGCCGGAGGTGCCTCCGGCGCTGGCGGCGCTCATCGAACGCACGCTGGCCAAGAAACCACACCAGCGCTGGCGCGATGCCGCCGAGTTCCGCGACGCGCTCGAGACCGTATCAGTGAGTGCCGCGCCGGCGGCGGTGAAACCCGCGGAGCATTCCGCGCCGTGGATGCGCCCCGCGATTCCGGCGGCGCCGCGGCCGCCACGTGCCGCCGACGATCCACCACCCGTGCGACTCCCGCGCCTGACGACGTCTCCACCGAGCGGACACCGCGATGCCGTTAGGCAACGCGAGCGTGGACTGGCGCGAGTGCCACGACAGAGCGGTGACGATCCTGGAGACCGTCCGCCGGTGCCATCGTTCATGCCCGAATCGTGGCAAGACGCGCGAAGCCAATGGGCGCGCGAAGGGAGTGGCAAGCGGCCCCGCGACAACCGCATCCGTGAATTCCGGCAGCAGCTCGCCAAGGCCGGCGTGATGGCGGCGACGCTTGGCACCGTCAACCTGATGTTCTCTCCGGGATTTCTCTGGTTCCTCTTTCCGACTGCCTTCTTTTCGTTAGGCGTCCTGCGACGCGCCGGCTCGTTATGGGCCGATGGCGTCCGCATGCGCGATGTGCTGGGGCCACAGGCAACGGAACAGATGGCGCGCGGCGAAGAGCCGGGCCGCTCCCGCTTGCCACGTCAGCTGTCGGCCAACGAACTCGCGCGGCAGCTGGCCCCGGCCGATGTGTTAGCGGGACCGTACGGCGAAAACGTGAGACGCGCCGCGTCTGATCGGGCCGCGGCCAAAGACGCGCTCGACAAACTGACGCCGCCGGATCGGGAGATGATCCCCGACGTGGCACCGACGCTTGATGCGCTGGCAGAACGGGTCTCCTCACTTGCCCAGGCGCTGCACGGACTCGAAAGGGCGGCGCCCCCGGACGCGATGGCATCCGTCGAACGTTCGATCGCCGAGGCGAAGACACGGCCGGAATCGCCAGAACGCGATCGGCGCGTGGAGATGCTCGAGCGGCAGCGAGACACGATCCTCGACCTGTCGAAACGCCACGATGGACTCAAGGAGCAGCTGGAGAACGCCAACCTGCTGCTCCAGAGCATGCGGCTGGACCTGCTGGCGCTGGGGTCAGCCGGCGTGCAGTCGGTGATCAACGACTCGACCGGCGCGACGCAGGAGGCACGGGCGCTTTCCCGCGACCTCAGGATCGCGCTGGACGCAGCGAAGCAGATTCGGACCGGCGCCTAACGGCAATCTCAGGGCAATCAGCACCTGCTTCTGACGCGGCAAGCAGTAGTTGAAAAGCGCAAAGCGCAGAGGACGGTCGGCTTGGCGTGCTTTGCGCTTCTCAACTTTGGGCTTTGAACTGACCTTCTTAACGCGGTATGGGCGCCGGTACCCAGCGTTCGCCGCCGATGCCCCAGCCGATCACGGCGCCGCCGAGGGCGCCGACCGCCAGGCCAACCGGCACACCACGCATGAAGTCGTTGGCGTCCGGGTTGATTTCCGGCATCGACCCCAGGCCGAACAGCACGGCGCCGGCGAGTGCGCCGAAGATCGCCCCGCGCGCCATCGCCCCGCGCGCCGTCCGTCCGCCGCTGACCTCGATCGCCGTGATGGTCGACAGGCGGATCGTGACACGGCGGAACTGGTCGACCAGCACCGGACCCGACTCCATGCCGAGTACCGTGCGCACTTCGCCGGTGTCGAGCACCATCACCGAGGCGTCCAGCGACTTGATACGACCGACATAGCGATCGGTGCGCAGGTCGGGCGCAAATACGCGAACCCGCGACCCGACTTCGGGTCCGCGGACGGAATCCGGCGTCTGGGCGCCGGCACTCGTTATGGTCGTCATCGCTGCAGCAATGACCAGGGTCGTAATACTGGATGTGCGCACATCTACCTCCGTACTGTCACTGCTGGGAACGAAGGACGCGTGCGAGAATGCCCGCGATCCGTTCCGGCGTCTCCTCTGGTGAAAAGTGGCGAGCGTCCCGGATGATGTCGAGCGGAGCGTTGGGGATCACTTCACGCAAACGGTCCAGAACGACGTGAGGTACGGCGGGATCGTCGTCGCTGGCCACGATATTCACCGGGATGGTGAGGGTTCGAAGGAGCCGCGTACACTCGGCGACGTCATGTGCGCTCAACGCCACGAGCTGCCTGAGGAATTGTTTCCAGCGCGGCGGTTTCTGCCAGGCGCTGAGATACTGCTCCACGGAGGCGCGGCCGCGCAGGGCGTCGCTGAACCAACGCGAGAGTTCAGCACGAAGCGCGGGGCGGCACCACGCCATCGGCGTCAGGCGGCTGAGCGGCATGAAGGCACGAAGCACCGCCAACGTCCCCGTCAGTGTGACGTCTCCGGCCAGGGGATGGAGCAGCGCGAGCTGCGACGCGCGCTGGGGAGCGATGGCCGCAATCGATGTCGCAATGCATGCCCCCATGTGATGACCGACGAGGAAGCATCGTGTTATGCCCAGAACGTCCATCAACCCCAACAACCGATCGGCATGGCCCCTGATCGAGAGATCCGCGCGCTCACCAATATCCGATCGTCCGAATCCGAGCAGGTCAGGCACGACCACGCGGTGCCCTGCGGGTAAGAGCGAGACCAGGTTGCTCCACAGATGACTACTGGTGGGAAAGCCGTGGATCAGGATGATTGGGTCACCCTGACCGCGAGTGCCGGCGGCGTAGTAGTAGAGCCGATACTGGCCAACCTCGACAAACTCCCCGCGCATTCGCCTCCTTGCATGGCGGTAACGGCGAGGGATTATGCGCGCATATCGTTGCTACTACAAGAGTTGCGCGCGTGCTCTAGCGTAGCTGCCTAAAAGAGCTATCGTTTAGCTGGCCAGATCAGCCGGTAGCGGCTGCGTTGTATCACTTTTGGTAACAACCAGTTACAAGCTCACTTGGCCTCTTCGTTCCTTCCCGACATTCCGCCCTCCGGGCACGTGAGCCCACCGCCGCCGGATCCGGTCCAGTTTCCGCTTGGTTGGATACTCAGTAACGCATCATCAGCGATACAGTATCGAGCCATTACGGACGTTGTTGGCCTTCCCAATGGAAGGGATGGGTATCGTGGGCTGTCGCTGGCTTTTCCACCGGCGTTGCGGCTCGCGATGGCGCAGGAAGCTGAGGGCACTTGGGGCGGTTCGATTTTGAGTGTGCCAGACGGCAATGGGGTGAGTAAAGTCGGGACGATCCCGGCGTACCGGCGCCTTCTCGAATACGGGTGGGACAAGGACTCACCCCCGCTGATCAAGGCGCGTCGAGTTCTCTTCCGGCTCCTGGCCGAAGATGATGACGCCGACCAGCTGTATGAATTCCGCGAGTCGGCCGGCGACGATCGGGACCTGATTCATCGGGCTCGCAACATCGTCCGCGAGGCGGCCGCCGCGGCGCTGGCGCACGCCGGCTACGAGGGGGATCCCCGCCTGCGTGGCGCAGCCCGGCGAATCCTGGCCCGAGTGGACGCCTACCTGAACTCTCCATTGGCCGAAAGGCCCTGGGTTCGCGTCGGAAATCGGCAGGTGCTGGCGGCCGAAGCCAATCTACCGTCGATGCAGATGCTGTCGATGATTGCGCACATGCCGCTGTTCCGCAGCGAAAATCACTCCCAGGTCAACCGACTGGTTGCCCATCTCTCGCAACCGTTGCCACGCCAGGAAGCGTTTCAGCTCATCGGCAATCACATCGTGGCGCAGCCGCATCTCATCCTCGGTGATCCGCTGTCGAGCCGGAGCATTGCTGATTCCGATGTGCCGTTCGCCCTGACGTGGCTTGAGTTGATGGCGCGCCTGGGATTCCTGCGCAAGAACGAAGGGTGGGTCAGCCTGTTCGAGCGTTTCCTCGACGACCGCGACCGGGATTTCGTGTGGCATCCCCATCGTGGCACCGCCAAGCCACAGACTTCGAATCCGGATGTCTGGGTGCACTTCCCGCTCGACGAAGGGTCACTTGGCGAAGATCGGTGGAGCGACGTGACGTTCCGCCTCGGCCTCATTGCCAGGCTGCTGGGCAGGCCGATCGAGCCCGTCTAACGGGTAAACGGGTAAACGGGTAAACGGGCAGGCGGGCAGACGGGCAGAACGGGCAGAGTATCCCCAGCGTGTTGATACCTAACGATTTGTATCCGGCAGGCGATCCCGTTGCTCGAGCTCGAGACCTCATGCTCGGGGCGGAGCGTGTGCGCGTAGTCGAGGGGGGATCCGCTAACGCGTTTCCGATCCTGCTGCTTCACGGGTGGGGGGCGTCGGCGTACAACTTCCGCGCCTTATTTGGGCCACTCGCCGAGGCAGGATTCCGGGTGATCGCGCCTGATTTTCGCGGGCACGGGTGGAGTGAAACGCAGCTCACCCGTGGTGCGTGGACTCGTCAGGCAACGACCGAATGGTTGCGGCGACTATTCGACGTGCTTGGCGTACGGGAGTGTGTGCTGGTTGGGCAATCGATTGGAGGGGCGGTGGCGCTGGATGCTGCCGCGGCGATGCCGGACCGGGTCCGCGGCGTCGTGCTCCTGGCGCCAATCGGATTCACGACCGTCAGGCGCGTGCTGCTGGCGCGGATGTTTCCGTGGGTGAGGTTCCCGACAACGCCGCGGTGGATCGTGGCGTCGATTCTCCGCGGTATCTATGGAACGCGAGGGCACTGGACCGAGCGTGACCTGGACGAATACTGGATCCCCCTCCGCCGCGGTGCGGTGGTGCGGGGACTTCTTCAATCGGCGCGCGAATTCGATTTTACGCCTCGCGATCCCTTCCCGCCTGGGAGTTGCCGGATTGTGGTCCGCTTCGGTGAACTCGACCGGTTGATTCCGCACGCGGTCGCGATGCGTCATGCAGCCCGTTTCGAGGGAGTTGACGTTTCAGTGCTGAGGGGGGTGGGGCATGTGCCGGCAGAGGAAATACCGGAAGAAATTGCGGAGCTGGTGCTCGGAGTAGCTAACGACCTAAGGGCGTGACCTAAGATCGTGTCCTAAAAGCGTGACCTAAAAGCGGAGCCTAACGGCGTGACCTAAGAGCGCCTCCAAGCGCGCGCTAAGAGCACGCCTTCAGAGCACGCCGTAAGGGCACGCCGTAAGGGCACGCCGTAAGGGCCCGCCGTAAGGCCCGCCGTTAGGGCCCCGCCGTAAGGGCCCGCCGTAAGGGCACGCCGTAAGAGCACCTTACTTCGCAATCTTCGTTACCTCCAAAACGGTAGCCGTTCCGAGTCCAAG
>Ga0209485_1000375_pt1 | contig 13493 bp, 7 predicted proteins | sample NCAS100_FD_187516 | JGI IMG/M metagenome (GOLD analysis project Ga0209485, IMG submission 187516) | Agricultural soil microbial communities from Utah to study Nitrogen management - NC AS100 (SPAdes) (version 2) | ecosystem: Environmental > Terrestrial > Soil > Agricultural land | place: USA... | reverse complement strand
GCTCAAGATTGCGTCCTCTCTCGAGGACCCGGCGGACATCGACCTCCAGGTGGCGGCACTGGAGTTCCTGGCGACACGACTCCCGGCAGGGCGAGTCCCGAACCTGGTGCCGGCGCGGGACGGGAACCGGGTGGTCTCGCACACGATCGACGGCGAGGACCACACCGCCCGCCTTCAGACCTGGCTCCCCGGCCGGCCGCTGGCCGAGGTCTCGCCGCATTCGCCGGCGCTCCTGCGCGGCATTGGAGAGACGTTAGGCGCGGTGGCGCACGCCCTCACCTCGTTCACACATCCGGCGGCGCAACGGGCGCTGAAGTGGGACCTGGGGAAAGCGAACTGGATCGGGGAACACCTAGGCCGGGTGGGAGATCGCGCGGTGCGAGAACGCGTGGAGCGGATCTTCGCGCACTATGTCAACGATGTCCGTCCGGTGTTGGAGGGGACGCGCAGAAGCGTCGTGCATAACGACGCTAACGACCATAACATCTTGATCGCTCGGAGCAACGACCACGCCAACGATTACAACATATCGGTCGCTCGGAGGGACGATGCCGCCACTGCGGCATCGTGTCTAATAGACTTCGGCGACCTGCTCGAGTCGCATCCGGCCTGCGACCTCGCCATCGCGCTCGCGTACCTGATGATGGGAAAGCCCGATCCTGTCAGCGCCGCCACGCACGTCATCGCCGGGTATCATCACTCGCTGCCGCTGACCGAAGCAGAAATCGCTCTCCTCTTCCCGCTGGCGCAAATGCGCCTGGCGGTCAGTCTCGTGAACTCGGCGCTGCAGGCCGAGGCGGCCCCCGAGAACCCGTATTTGCAGGTCAGCGCAAATGCCGCAGCGCGATTACTCGAGCAACTCGATGCGATTCATCCGCGCCTCGCTCAGGCCCGGTTCCGCGAAGCCTGTGGACTCTCGCCGTGTCCATCGTCCGTCGCCGTCGCCGATTGGATGGCCGCTAACGCCAGTTCCTTCGCCCCCTTGCTGGGAGCGACGCTGCCGGCCACCGACGTTCACGTCCACGATTTCAGCGTCAGCAGCCTGACAATCGGCTCGATCGATGACTGGCGTGACCAGCGACGCTTTTCGGCACTCGTCGATCAGGAACTTGCAGCGTCCCGTGCCCGCGTCGGCATCGGCCGGTACGACGAGGTGCGTGCCATCTATACGACGGACCTGTTCCGCGTCGAAGGCAACGACGGGCCGGAATGGCGCACGGTGCACATCGGCATCGACGTTGCCGCACCTCCGGGCACCGCCATTCACGCGCCCACCGCCGGGACGGTCCACAGCATCCGCAACAACGACGCTGCGGGCGACTATGGGCCAACGGTCGTTTTCGAACATGCCGCCACCAGCGAGCGCCCCGCATTCTGGACGCTCTACGGTCACCTCGACCGCGCGACGCTGGATCACCTGGCGGTCGGACAGCACGTGAAGGCAGGTGACGTCATTGGCTGGCTGGGCGACGTGACGGTGAATGGGGGATGGTGGCCACACGTCCACGTCCAGGTCATCTGCGACCTGCTCGGACGCAGCGGCGACTTCCAGGGCGTCGCCAGGCCTAACGAGCGCGCCGTCATGCTCGGCATCTCGCCAGATCCCACGCCACTCCTCGGGCTGCCGGCTACGGCACGGGCGCCGCGCCCGGCGAGCACCGCCTCATTGCTCGAGCGTCGCGCGCGCACGGCCGGACCGTCGCTCAGCGTGTCGTATCGCCGCCCCCTCCACATCGTGCGGGGCGTGATGCAATATCTGATCGACGCCGAGGGACGCCGGTATCTCGATGCCGTCAACAACGTGGCGCATGTCGGACACGCGCATCCCGACGTGGTGCGCGTGGGACAGCAGCAGATGGCGGCGCTGAACACCAACACGCGCTACCTGCACGACGCCATGATGGAGTACGCCGAACGGTTGACGGCGACATTGCCTGAGCCGTTGCGCGTTTGCTACTTCGTGAACTCCGGCAGCGAGGCCAACGAGCTCGCGATCCGGATGGGCCGGGCATTCTCCGGCGAGCGTGACATGGTCGTGGTGGAATCCGGGTACCACGGAAACACGACGACGCTGGTCGATGTCAGCCATTACAAGTTCGCCGGACCGGGTGGCGCGGGAGCGCCGGACTGGGTTCACACCGTCCCGATGCCCGATACGTATCGCGGCACTTTCCGCGAAGATGTCGACAACGCCGGCATCAAGTACGCGCAGGCCGTTCGTGAAGCGGTGAGAACAATTCGCCAGGCGGGCCGGCGTCCGGCGGCGTTTCTCTGCGAATCGATCCTGTCGTGCGGCGGACAGGTGCCGTTACCCGAAGGGTATCTGCGCGAGGCGTACCGGCACGTCCGCGCCGCCGGTGGCGTCTGCATCGCCGACGAAGTCCAGGTGGGACTTGGCCGCGTCGGGGCGCATTGGTGGGCCTTCGAGGCGCACGACGTGGTGCCGGATATCGTCACGATGGGGAAACCGCTGGGCAACGGCCACCCGTTAGGCGCGGTGGTGACGACGCCGGAGGTCGCGGCGCGATTCAGCAACGGGATGGAGTACTTCAACACGTTCGGCGGGAACCCGGTCTCGTGCCTGATCGGGGGCGAGGTGATCGAGGTGATCGAGCGTGAAGGGCTGCGCGCCCGAGCACTGGAAACGGGCGATTACCTCAAGGCGCGGCTCCGTGACCTTTCCGAGCGGCACGCGCTAATCGGCGATGTGCGGGGGGATGGCCTGTTCATCGGCATCGAGCTGGTGGCCGACCCTGAACAGCGCACACCGGCCGGCCCGGCGGCGAGCTACGTCGCCAATCGCATGCGCGAGCTCGGCGTGTTGATGAGCACCGATGGCCCGGACCACAACGTGCTGAAGATCAAGCCCCCATTATGTTTTGGAGCAGCTGACGTCGACTTCCTCGCGGAGTCCCTTGATCGGGTACTGGCAGAAAGTCCCGTAAAAGATTGAACCACAGGGGACACGGAGGAACACGGAGGAACACGGAGGACTGCAAGCACTGTTCACGTTATGCATTGCTGCGTTCTCTGTGACCCCTGTGTCCCCTGTGGTAAAATGTTTTGCGGGATCCGGTCTAGCGTCGATTGCCTTTCGAAGGCCGAACAAGCTAGAACTTCATCGCGGCGAGATGCTTGTACCCGATCGCCAGGCTCGCCATGGGATCCGTCGGGTCGTCGTGCTCGACGAAGTAGTGCTGGATTCCCGCCTGCTTCGACTGGGCGAAGTATTTGGCGAACGGAAGCTGGCCGGCGCCGACATCGACCATCGTGCCGTTGTCCGCCATGTCCTTCACGTGCACGCTGTAGAAGCGGCCCGGGTATTTGGCGAAGTACGCCAGCGGATCCTTGCCGCCTTTCACCAGCCAGAAGAGGTCCATCTGCATCGACGTGACGCGGGGATCACATTCCGCCAGCAGGATGTCAAATCCCGTCGTGCCGCCTAACGGTGAATGGTCGTCGGAGTGGTTGTGGAAGCCGACCTTGATCCCCGCCTTCGCCGCCTGCTCACCGGCGCGATTGAACTCCTCGGCGACCTTCTTGTACCCGTCGGCGGTCATCTCCCGGCGCGGAATCGAGGCGCAAATGACGTAGCGATGCCCGATCGTCGCTGCCTCATCGATCACCTGCGCAAAACGAGTCCGAATCGCCGGCATGGCCGCTGAGTGCGCCGATGGAGACGTCAGGCCATTCGCGTCGAGGATGGCGCGGATTTCCCTGGCCGGGCGGTCGAAGTACCCGGCGAACTCCACTTCCTTGTACCCGATCTTCGCGACCTGCTCCAGAGTCTGTTCGACGCTCGCTTTCATGCGCTCGCGGACGGTGTAGAGCTGGACGCCAATGCTGGAGAGTGACTCGGCGTTCGTGACTCGTGACTCGGCAGCACGGTGTTTCCAAAGATCTGTGGCGTTTGGAAGCGCCATAGCGCCGAGCAGAGCTCCACCAACACCGCTGGAGTGCCGCAGAAAATCTCGACGATTGAGGAGTTCAGTCACGATGCCTTTGCCGAGTCACGAGTTACGAGTTACGAGTTACCGCGCTCCACCCGGCTTCAACCGCTGCAACATGTTTCGCAGCTGGTTGTTGTTTGGCTGGATCGCGAGCGCCTTGTTGATGGCGTCGATCGCACCGGCGGTGTCGCCCGCGGCGACCGAGACGTTCGCCAGGTTCTGCAACGTTGGAACCGACTGCGGGAAGAATTCCAGGTTGAGCTTGAGAATCGCGATCCCTGCCTGACGCTTGTCGGGAAGCTGCGCGATCTGGTTGCCGGCTTCGTTCAGTGTGGGTTCGGAAAAGTCGTATGCCGCTGCGCCGTAATAGCGGAGCCGGAGCGCGCGGTACAACGCGATCGCGGAATCGGCGCCCTTCGCCTGCACGGCCTCGGTCAGCGCGGCACGCAGGGTGCGCGGCTTTGCCAGGCCATGATGACACGTCTCGCACGTCACTCGCGTGAGGTCGGTGAACGTCCGCCCCGTGGCCGGCAGGTATTTGCCGTTGATGTCGTTCACCATCTTCAACATCTCGCGCGCGATCTTCTTCGTCTCCTTGTCGTCGAGCGCGTAGTCGAGTTGCGGACCGCCACCACGTCCACCTCGTCCACCTGCCGTCGTATCCGCAGGCGCGGCCGCAGCCGGCGCTTCGGTGTGGCAATGTTCGCAACGCACGCCAAGCGCCATCGCGAACTGACGCATGATGGCCGTGACCTGGTTGCGCGGCATGTCCTTCGGCAGGACCTGCAGGTTCTTGGGCGGCTCACCACCGCGACCCTGCCCGGCAGGCGCAGCGCCCCCCTGCGCGGTAACGACGGCCGGAGTGACGGCTGCGAAAAGAGCGAAGGCGATCGGACGGAGAAGGGGCATGGACTGGACCTCGGAGATGGTCAGGTCAGTATGTTGGCAGCCGTGCCGTCTGCTGGAAAGGCCACAACCAGTCCAGAGGCCAGAGGCTGAGGAGAACTGCGCACTCCTTTGGCTTCTGGCATCTGGCCTCAAGCCTCAGCCCTATCTGTTCGACCCCCAATTCACCACCGGCAGCACCTTCCGTCCCGGCGGGTTGTCGCGAACGATGTTCAGCAGCCCCAGCTGCACGCCGCTCAACGACCAGGCGTAGTTTACCAGGCCAATCGTTAGGCCGTTTTGCTGCCCCCTGATCTGGTTGAAGGCGCTGACGCCGACACCCTGGAAGAGCGCGCCACCGGGGCGCCGGAAGCGAGCGCCGCGGTCATCGCCGCCGTCTTCCTCGCGAACCCGGAGCCAGGCACCGGCCACCATGAACCCTTTTGCCTCGGTGGACCCGATCACACCGCCTGCTATCGCCGCTCCATGAATCCGGGGCGCCCCGACGCCAAAGCCGTTCACGCTCAGGAAGCTGATCCTCCCGCCGGCGCCCATCCCGAATCCGTTGATGAAGATTCCGGTCGCATCTCCGCCGACGCCCATGCCGACGCCGTTGACCATTACCCCTGTCGCATCGCCGCCAACGCCCGCGCCGATGCCCGCGAAGGAGATGCCACTGAACCGTCCACCAGCGCCCATGCCGACACCGGTCAGCGCCAACCCCCGGAATTCCCCACCAACGCCCGCGCCAATTCCGCCGACCAGCAGTCCTTCGAACGCTCCTCCCACGCCGGCACCCAAGCCAGCGATCAGGGCTCCAGTGCCTCCGCCCCCTGCCCCAACACCAAGACCGCCGATCATGATCCCGGTGAAGCGTCCACCAGCGCCGATCCCGAGCCCTCCGACCGCGAGTCCGCTCATCTCACCGCCAATACCGGCACCGAGCCCTCCCACGATGATCCCTTTGGCACTGCCACCCACGCCGAAGCCGAGTCCTCCGATCGCCACACCTCCGATGTCGGTACCAACGCCCGACCCGAGGCCGCCGATCATGACCCCGCGGACGGAACCACCAACGCCGCTACCCAGTCCGCCGATGATTATTCCCGTCGCATCGTGACCGACTCCCATACCGAGACCGGCCACGCTGATGCCGCTGAATTCGTCAGTGACTTCGACACCGAAGGCTGCGGCGACGAGTCCCTTGAGGCGCCGGCCGCCCGTGGCCGGCAGGCCTAACGACAGCCCGGTGATGTCGCCGTGTCCGTCGCGGTACGGCGTCCAGATCGTGGCGTTGACCCCATTGACCTTCTCGAGCCGGCTGTCGCGGTAGTTGATCCGGAGTCCGTTCACCCGGCGGGAATCGCCAATCGAGATACCGACGCCACCGACCGTGAGGTCGAGGCTGCGTCGTGAGTCCTGGGCTTCGCCGACAGCGGCAAGAGTGAGAAGCGTGGCGAGGAATGTGGGTGCTGACCGAAGAGAGAGCACAGCGCCTCCGGGGAAGACGGAATCGGCTAGCTCTCTACGTCCTTGGTACGCACTGGTTTCGAAAAGGAACGCAGGCCGATTGCGTTCACACCGCTCGGCCCTGAAACTCCCGAGCATGCACCGCCTTTCATATTTGCTTTCTCTACCCATCGCGTGTTCCCCCGCGCTCGTCCGGGTGCCTGGATCGGCATCGCTACTCCTCGACCCCGCTCATGAGGAGTGGCGGAGATCGGCTCCCGAGGTCTCACATCTCCGGTTCGAAACGACCAAGGGGGTGTTCGTGCTCGAGCTCCACCGCGCCTGGGGCCCACTCGGCGCGGACCGGGTCTACAACCTCGCGCGGCTCGGCTACTACGACGACACGAGGCTGCACCGCGTCCGCGCGGACATCGCGCATTTCGGGATTCATGGCGATCCGGCGGTCAACGCCGTCTGGTCGAAGGCGGAGTTGAAGGATGACCCGCCACGTTCAGCGAACCGGCGCGGAACGTTTGCGCTGGCATTCCCGGCGCGGCCCAACTCGCGCACGACACAGATTTACATCAACAAGACGGACAACGCGCGGAGCGATCCCGAACCGTTCACCGTGTTAGGCACGGTGGTCCAAGGGATGGACGTCGTCGACAGCCTGTATGCGGGGTACGGCGAGGAGTCAGGTGGAGGGATGAGGCAGGGGCGACAGGGGCCGTTGCTTGCGGGTGGGAATGAGTTGATGGATCGCGTTTACCCCCGCCTAGACAGGATTCTTCGCGTTGTTGTTACCCCCGTCCGTTAAGAAGATGGATGTGGGACGTGGGATGTGGGATCGATCTATGTTCTCGTCTTCTGCCTCTCGTCCTTGAGCACCTTCCCTCCCTGCATCACCCAGCTCACCCGCTCCGTCGCCGTGATGTCGGCCAGCGGGTCGCCCGGGACAGCAATGAGATCAGCCAACCTTCCGGGTGCGATAAGCCCCCGATCGTCCCTGCCTAACACTTCGGCGGCCACCGTCGTCGCGCTGCGTAACGCAGCCAGCGGCGTCATGCCCATCTTCACGTAGACCGCGAACTCCTTCGCGTTTTCGCCGTGTGGAAAGACCGCGGCATCCGTGCCGAAGGCGATCTTCACCCCGGCCGCAATCGCCTTCTTGTTGCTCTCCAGCGCCAGCGGGAGGACGGTTTCCGCCTTCCGCCTGACGAGTGGCGGCAGCACCGCGAGGTTGATCCGGTCTCGCAGATAGGCCGTCGGCACATAATACGTACCATGCTGCTTCATCAGCGCGATCGCCTCGTCGTCGAGCACCGAGCCATGTTCGATCGACGCGACGCCGGCGCGGACGGCCGCCTTGATGCCTTCGACGCCATGCGCGTGCGCCGCCACCTTCACGCCGTGCCGCGCCGCCTCGTCCACCATCGCCTTGAGCTCTTCATACGTGTACTGCTGCGCACCCACCGGACCCTCGAGCGACAGCACCCCGGCCGTGGCGCAGGTCTTGATCACCTGGGCGCCGTGCTTGATCTGGTAGCGCACCGCTTCCACCACTTCCCACGGCCCGTCGGCGACCCCTTCTTTCGGCCCCTGTTCCAGCACGCCCGGCGCGAACCCGGTCACGTCACAGTGGCCGCCGGTGATGCCTAACGCGTTGCGCGATGGGACGACGCGCGGGCCGACCACGTCCTGCCGGTCAACCGCCTTCCCTAACGCCACGGTGATCTCCCCGCCGAAGTCACGGACCGTGGTGAATCCCGCCATCACCGTCGTCCGCGCATGCCGGGTGGCCTTGTAGGCCGCGTCGACACTGGTCTCGAGGACCGGCTCGACGAACGAGCTGGCGCCGATCTCCCCGCTCAGGTGCGTGTGCAGGTCGATGAATCCCGGCATCAGCGTCACGTCACCGAGGTCCATTACCCGGGCTCCAGTTGGAAGCGAGGGAGGATTCACCGCGGTGATGCGGTCGGCGGTCACGACCACGCTCACGTCCCGGAGCATCTGGCCACTCGTCAGGTCGAGCATCCGGGCCGCCCGTATCACGACCGGCGCCGCAGGCGGGGACGCGGGACCCTGAGCCGGAACCGGGGCAAAACCGGCGGCCAAGGTGATCGAAACTATGGACAGCCTGAGTCTTCGGGGCATGGCGGGGACTGGAGAAAAAGGGAGGCGCGGAACGGCCAAGCTACGGTCCCACTTGGACCTGTGCCACGGCACAATGCGCAGCAGAACGAACCGTTGCACCGGGCCGTCAGGCGGTGGCTGGTGCTGATGGCGCTCCCAGGAGTGTCCAACGTGACCCGCAGTGCTCCCAAATCGTGTAATCGCTGTGAGTTAGGCCAACTCATGCAATCAGAAGGAGACGGGAAGTTCGTCGGCATCCTCTTCTCTCCCAGTACGAGGCCGGATTGAGCCTGGGCTCGAGCGTAACGGACACGAAGACAGGTGAACGAGAAGCCACGACGATCTGGTCGGGGAAGCTCGAGGCCATCGATGCATTCCTGACGTTGTTCGCCAAGGCGGTCCGGCAGCTGCACGCGTATCCGGTCACGAGCCAGGTCTGTGTCGACGCCGTCAACACCTGCCGCACCCATCTCGCCTCGATCGACATCGCCGACGAGATCCAGTTCACCGTCACGCCCGACGCCCTGCTGGTGCACGAACGTCCCGTCGGCGACAATGCGTTCGTCAGGCAGGAGTTGGTGCGGCGCCTGCGGCGGGCGCGCGTCGCCGCGCTGACGGTGCAGCGCGACTGCACGGCCCGCGACCTCACGCGATGCATCGTCAACCTGCTCCGGTGCAGTGAAAGCGCCGACCGCACGCTGTCGGTCGCGGAAATGCTGGCCGACGATGGCGTGGACGCGGTGATGGTCGAGGTCACGCTGCGGCGCGAGGTGCTGCCGGTGTCGCCGTCCGCGCCGGCGCAGCGCGACCTCGTCGCCCACGAGCGCCGCCGGCGCGAAGAGGTGCAGGCCAACACCCGGACCGTCCACCTGTTTCCGCCGCATCGCGGCTGGATCCGGCTCGACCCGGCCGAGGTGTACGACTGGGTTTCACTCGCCGATCTCGCCATCCTCGTCGATGACCCTAACGACCTGGCCGTCATGCTCGACCGCCTGGTCGAGGAAGGCAAGCCGGGTACAGGACCGGATCCGAAGGCGCTGGAGCGCCGCTTGAGCAGCATGTCGGCACTGTTCGCGGGTCTCGAGCCCCGCCTGAGCCGGGTGATGTTTGCGAAGCTCGCGCGCGTCATCGTCGCGATGGACGCCGATCGAAAACACGAGCTGCTGAAGCGGATCATCCTTCCCACGGTGTTCGACGGCCGGCCCGAGATGCAGGTGCTGCACGCCTTCGCCGACGCCGACCTCGCGGAAGCGCTCTGCCTGCTGTTCGATCCGGACAATGGCGGTTCGGCGCTGGCATTTTCCGCCCTCGACCAGCTCGAGCTGGACCCGCAGCGGCGGTCGGCGCTGCTGCCGCTGATGGAAGACCTCATGCGGGCGCGCATCGACCCGGCCCTTGGCCTGGATGCGGCCACCGCAATCGCGCTCGACCAGCAGGCGCGCCGCCTGACGAGTATCGCGGGAACGGAACGGCGAAGCTTTGCCGAGCTCTCGGGATTCGACCTGCGCGTGGACGACCAGGCGCGAGCGACGATCGATTCGGTGTGCGGTGGCATCCGTGACACCGATGGGTTGATGGTGGAGTTCCTCTGCCTCGCCAACCTGATCGGACTGCAGCCAAACCCGGAAGTCGCGAGTGCATTCGTGCACGATGCCATGGATCACGCCAGGCAGCTCGTGGCGGCGAACCGGTGGAGTGACCTTGCAATCGCCATGGAACGGCTGGCGCAGGTGATCTCGCCCCTGCGTGAGCGCCGGCCCGAGATTACGGCGCTGGTCGACGCCGAGTTGAGCACATTCGCGACGCCGGAATTCGCCGCAGCGCTCCTCGCGCGGCATAACGACGGCGAGGCATCCCAGGCGCTATCGCTCAAGCTGATCGATGCACTCGGCTCATCGATCGCACCGGCGCTGCTTTCGCTCCTCGATACCGACCCCCGGTCCGCATCGGTTGCGGTGGGCCTCATGTGTGAGCGTGCGTCCCTGTTCGCCCCGGGGTTGGCGGACGGCCTCACCGCGTACTCGGGTGCAACGCGGGCGCATGTCGCACGCGTGCTGGGACACGGCGGTCCCGGATACGAGGACGCATTGTGCAGCTTGTGCCATGTTCGGGACGAGAAGACCACTCGTGAGGCACTGCGCGGATTGTCCCGTATCGGCACGGCGCGCGCGGCCGAACTCGTCGCGGTCGTGGCGCGCGGCGCGCGCGACTGGATGTCGACGGCGACGGTTGAAACGCTGCTGCGCTTCCCGCCCGAGACGGGAGCACAGGCGATTCGCGACCTCCTGAGCGAGCGATCCTTCGTCATGGCGCAACCAGCGGAAGCGTCGCGCCTTATCGGTCGGGTGGCGCACGTACGTGTCACCAACCTGGAACCGGTCCTGCGCGAGATCTGGTCGCTTCGCTATCGGTTCTGGAACCGCGCGCTCGTGCGCGCGGCGCGAGATGCAGGAGCGGTACTGAACCGATGAGCGCTACCCTGACGCCCATCAGCACGCCCGCGATCCCTGAGGGTGGCCCCGATCCGTTGATCGTGATGAAGGAGCTTGTCACGCTGCGACGGCTCGTCGGTCTCTATCCGACCGGACATCCGCTGATCGAGGACAAGCTGCGCGAACTGGATGTCGCGGTGCGGCGCCGGCTCGAACACGCGCCCTGGGTGCAGGTGGATGTGGTGCGCGGCGACGTGCACATCGACGGTGATTCCTATCGCCATGAGAGCCGCGCCAACGCGCACCTCATCACCGAGCTGACGGATATCGGCATTCACAGCATCCGCATCGAATCCGGCGTGACGGCCGAAGAGTTGCGTGCAACCGCCGAGTTCCTGTGGAAGTTCGATGGCGACCACGGTGGAGACGCGGTACGTGAGCGCCTGTCGCAGGCCGGCGTCCAGCACGTGTCACTCGGCCGCATCGTTCCGCTCGACACGAAGTGGCCGACACGTGCCTGGCCGGACGCACCCTCGGGGCCGATCGACCCGGCGTACGAGGAAGCGCTGGTGATGACGCAGGAATCGTTCAACCGCGTCTCGTCAGGCGGCGACCTCGATACCAATGCCGTCCGCGATACGGTGCAGATGCTCGTGACGCGCGTGGCCAGCAGCAACGCCGCGTTAGGCCATGTGCTGGCGGTGAAGCAGTATGAGAACCTGACCTGGTGCCACTCGGTCAACGTGGCGATGCTGAGCCTCCTCATCGGCCGGCAGATCGGGCTCGACGGGCAGCTGATCGTCGCCCTCGTCGAAGCGGCGCTGCTGCACGACATCGGGAAGACGCGCGTCCCGCTGGACGTCGTGCAGAAGCCGGGCGCTCTCGATCGCAGCGAACGCAAGTTGATCGAGGCGCACGCGGCGTATGGTGGCGAGATTCTGGCCGGCACGGCGGGGTTGCGGCCACTCACGCCGACGGTTGCGCTCGAGCATCACCGGTCCATGGTTGGTGGCGGCTATCCGGACCTGGGCGCCGGCATCATTCCGCATCCGATGAGCCAGATCGTGTCCGTCGCCGACGTGTACGAAGCGCTGACGGGTGCGCGCTCCTACAAGGAGCCGACGCCGCCGGAACGGGCCTGCGTCATTCTCGCCCGCATCGCCGGCGAGCAGCTGAACTCCTCACTGGTGAAGGCCTTCGTCAGCACGGTGACGTTCTTCCCGATCGGTTCATTCGTGCGGACGAACCGTGAGGAGATCGGCGTGGTCGTCCGGACGAACGCGGATGATCCGCTTCGTCCTGTCATCGCATTGCTGAGGCACGACCTGCTCGCCGTCACTGGAGAAGTTGACCTCACCGCGGCGAGCGGCGAAGGCCGTCATGTGGTGGAGACGATCCCCGCTCCGGAAGGCGCGCCGAGCCTTCGCGATCTTCTCGATCCTCCGTCGCCGCTCTGATTCACCGAGAACTCGCGCATTCGACATGGTGACCTCGTTCAGGAGGTCCCACGAATTTCTGGACGCGAATTCTCGCGAAAACCAGACTGATTGCTCCCGTGCCGAAATGCAACGCTCGGAGCCGAGTGGCACGAAAGAACATATTGTTTTTTGATTCGCGCAGATCTTGCTGGAGATTCGCGAAAATTCGCGTCCCAGGTTTGGCAGGTATCAGTGTCGATCAGGTTGCGGCCGCCGGCTGTGCATCGAGCGCCGTCATCAGCGCTTCGAGATGCTTCTGGACTATCTCCGGACGTTCGAGATCGAAGTGCGCGGCATCAGGTTCGATCACGATCGAATCCTCGCGATAGCGCTCGCCTAACCGTTTCGTGGTACTCTGGCTGAGCAGGAGGTCGCTCACGAAGTTTCTGTGTCGTTCATTGTCCTCGAACACACAGCGCACGCCGCGAACGTTGGCCGATGCCTCACGGTACCAGGTAATGAACGGCGAGTCCCCGCCCTCCTCGAACGGACGGACGATCTCACGGGCCAGGCTGCGGAGCGGATCCACCGCGCTCCGGAACTTGCGCAGCATGGCGACGAGGTACGTGTGCACCGTGAGCCAGCTATCGAGTTCGGTCATGGTTTCGCCCACCGCCCGCAGGTCGGCCAGCAGCCGTTCCGGATGCCGCGAGCTCATGCGCGCCAGCATCCCCGTGACGAAGCAGGTGTCGAGCGAGATGTTGCAGCCTAACGAGAGAACGCCATCGATGCGCGCGCCGCCGCCCGGCCGCGCGGCCGCAAATCGCATCACCGCGTCGGCGCCGGACGAGAAGCCGGCGAAGATGACCCGCTTCGCCCCCGTCCGGTCGGTCGTGTGTCGCAGGAAGTGGCGCAACAGCGTGAAGTGATCGGTCAGCGACAGCGTGTACCGGCGGTGTCGCATCGGCTCATGCGAGAACGGCGTCACGGCCACGCACCGCCAGGGCAGGACGCGGAGGTGCTCCTCATATTCCCCGGCATCGAGTCCCAGCGCCGGCAGGAAACAGACCAGCGTGTCAGAGCGCGCGTGGTTGTCCAGGTACTCCATCGAATCGCCGACCATGCGTGGATCGAACGCCTGGCGGTCGAGCCGCCGCGCGAGCCCTTCCGCGATCCGGAACTTCGATGGTGCGACCGCGTGCTCCTGCGTCGTGCCGATCATCTCG
>Ga0209485_1000372_pt1 | contig 13561 bp, 10 predicted proteins | sample NCAS100_FD_187516 | JGI IMG/M metagenome (GOLD analysis project Ga0209485, IMG submission 187516) | Agricultural soil microbial communities from Utah to study Nitrogen management - NC AS100 (SPAdes) (version 2) | ecosystem: Environmental > Terrestrial > Soil > Agricultural land | place: USA... | reverse complement strand
GCTCGGTCGCTGCGGTCTGCTTCAACGTGAAGGGGCCGGATCTCTGTTTCCTCGACCAACCTGGTCGCCTCGAGGACAGCGATCGGGAGATGTATCGGTTGATGGGAATCGAGCCGAAGCCATTCGAGCACGTTCAGTACTACGCGCCGTTCACGGCCCGGGGATTGGCGCTCAACACCCTGCGCTCGCATCCGGATTTGTCGCATAACGTCTCCCCCCTCACCTGGGGACTCACCGATGTTCTGCGATTTGCCCCCGTCTTATTGAACCGCGACGACGTCGATGCCAAGGCCGACGCGCTGATCGACTTCATCGGAGACCGGATCGTCGACCATGACTTCACCGACGAACGGCTCGCGAACGGCAAACGGTATCGCGTGCAGTCCTTTGCCGACCTCGAGGAGTGGTTCCGTGACCTCCTGGACCACATGGAGGAACGGGGGATTGAGGCGTGGCGCACGCACCATATCGCGACCATCAGGAAGATTCGTAACCGGCTCATAAACATCGCCCAACGCTGCAAGGGTCTGGTCACGGATGCCGGTGTCAGATCGGACCTTCCGTGGGGCACCTTCCAGGACAAGGCGGTGTACGTGATCGACATCGCGAATCTGGAGGAAGACGCCCAGGATCTGGTGTTTGCGCGCGTCGTCTCGCTCCTCAGGGAGCATCTCGAGCGTCGCACGCTGGGCGTGAATCACCTCATCGTCTTCGTGGATGAATTGAACAAGTACGCGCAGTCAGATGGCCCGGACACGCACGTCCGACGGATGCTACTCGATATCTCGGAGCGTGGACGGTACCTCGGTCTCGTCCTGTTTGGCGCGCAGCAGTTCCGGTCACAGGTCCATCGACGAGTCGTGGGCAACGCCGCCACGGCGCTGTTCGGCCGCATGGACGCGGACGAATTGTCGACGCCCGGGTATCAGGTGCTCGGCCCCGCCACGCGGACAAAACTCGCTACGCTCGACAAGGGACAGTTGATGGTCAGGCACCCGCATTTCACGCAGCCGATTTTCGTGCGTTTTCCCCGCCCGCCGGTGTTATCAGGGCGCGAAGGTGCTGACCGTTTTCCGCAGGCGGAAGAGCCGACGCTCAAGGAAGCGGTGCTTCGATCACTTCGTGTTCTCGATACGTCGATCCAGCTCAGTTTCGTGGAGGACGTGATCGCACTGTACGAGGAGCATGAGGTCCTTCGGGCGCGCGATGCCACGGTGAAGACGCGGCCGCAGGACGTGAAGGCGTACTTCAAGGCGCAGTTCCGCCGCATCATCCGCTCCGAGCAGGCGCCGGTGCAACGTGCCACGCTGCGTCCGACGCCTATCGACGACCCCTACGGGTGATCCCGGTGCGCAAAGCGAGTCGCTGGCAGAGCGTTTTGCACGGCGTGGTCGCATTGATGTTGATGCCGGGTGGATGGGGGGAGTACGCGCAGGGGAGTAGCGTGCTGCTGCAAGTCCGTCCCGGTGCCGGCGACACCATCCGGGTGCGACTCGACCAGACCGTGGAGATGACCGGTCCCACTGGCCTGGATGGCAAGCAGGTCGCGGAGTCGGGGACGCTCGTACTCCTCGCCACGCTGGCGGTGGAGTCGGTCGACCAGGAAGGGGCCACGATCGTCAGCGTCACCGATTCGCTGCGCGTGAATTCGCCACCCAATTCGGCGTCGAGCGCGGTGCTGGCCTGGGCGGCGATCGCGTCCAACCGCGCCGTCCGATTCCGCGTCGCGCCTAACGGTGCGGCGTACGTGCCGACCGGTCGCGGACGGTCCGCCCCCTCGGCGGCCGTGGCGTCGCACATGCCGGCCACGCTGCCGTCCCGCGCGATCGCGCCGGGAACGTCGTGGAACAGCGTCCTCCAGGTGCCGCTGGCGAGTTCCGTCGACCCGAAAGGCACGGCGACACTCGTGGCCACGTTCACGTTCGATTCCCTCTCGCGGTCGGGCGAACTCGCCTTCCTCTCGTTGCGCGGCCGGCTGACCAAAGCCGACCCGGACGGTGCCGCGTCAACAGACTCCCGGAGCCTGGTCGAAACGTCGGGCATCGTGGAAGGCCAGGTCATGCTCGACCGGCGTCGCGGCTGGATCACCGATGCCCGGACGACGTTTTCGCTGCTCTCGCTGGTCACGCCCGCGGATCCCACCAAGCCCACGGTTCGCGTGAAGATGACGATTTCGCAGTGGCTGAGGGCCATGTGAATCTCGATGGCGGATGGCGGATGACGGAGGGCGATGAACTGATGGCTGCCGAAAAAACCGCCATGTTCTTCTGACATCCCCCATCCGCCATCCCCCATCAGGCCACGGCCGTATATTCCGCCCGAAGAGCGCGCGGAATCCAATGACCGGATGCGTTTAGTCCACCTCTCCGATCTCCACCTCGGCTACCGCCAGTTCCAGCGGCAAACCTCCGCCGGGATAAACCAGCGGGAGGCTGATGTCGCGACGGTGTTCCGCGCCGCAATCGACAAGATCATCGAGATCAAGCCGGACCTCGTGGTCATCGCGGGTGACGTCTTTCACAATGTCCGACCGCCGAATCCGGCGATCCTGTTGGCGTTTACGCAGTTTTCCCGGCTCGTCCGGGCGCTGCCCGACGCGCTCGTCATCATGGTCGCCGGTAATCACGATGCCCCGCGGTCAGCGGAAACCGTCTGCATCCTGCGCCTCTTCTCCCCGCTGGGCATCCACGTCGTCGATGCCGAACCGCGCCGGCTGTCGTTTCCCGAGCGCGATCTGGCGGTCCTGGCGATCCCCGACACACACGCGCCGCGGCCCTCGCTCGAGCCGGACCTGGCGTTCGGCCGCAACATACTCGTTATGCACTCGGAGCTGCGCGGCATCATCCCGCTCTCCTCCGCCGATGCCGAGCGTGCCGCGCTGCAGGTCGATCCCGACGAGATCGGGTACGACCGCTGGTCGTATGTGGCGATGGGCGAATACCACATCCACCGCAAGTTGCACCAGAACGCATACTACTCCGGCGCATTGGAGTACACGAGCTTCAACATCTGGGGCGAGTTGCAGGAGGAAAAGGAGGCGCGGTTGAAGGGGAAGGGGATCGTCGAGTACGACCTCGACACGAAGAAGAAGACATTCCATTCCCTGAAGCCAGCGCGTCAGCTCGTCGATCTTCCCCTGGTCAGCGGACGCGGGGTCACCGCCATCTCGGTCGATGCCGCGATCCGCGCCAACATCGAGAGCTGGCCTGGTGGAATCGATGACAAAATCGTCAGGCAGGTCGTCCTCGACATCCCGCGCCACGTGGCGCGGGAGCTCGACCAGCGCGCGATGCGCGAATACAAGCGCCGGGCGCTCAACTTCCAGCTTGATACGCGGCGTCCGGACCTGGTCCGCCAGAGCGGCTCCGGCGCCGCCGGACGAAGGGCCTCACTGACCGATACCGTTCGCGAGTGGTTGTGGGCGCGCACGATTCCACCCGACGTGCCCCGCGAAGTGCTCGTGGACCTGGGGCTTCGCTACCTCAAGCAGGCGGAATCCGCGGAGCAGGACACGTTGACCGCGACGGCGGAGCGTCCGTGAGGCTGAACAGTGTCCACCTCACGAACTTCAGGCAGCACGCCGATACGCGCATCGAGTTCGACCTCGGCCTGACGGGAATCATAGGGCCTAACGGGGCGGGAAAGAGCACGGTCCTCGAGGCCATCGCCTGGGCGTTGTATGGCCAGTCGGCGGTGCGTGGCACGCGCGACTCCATCCGCAACGTCCGCGCCGGGCCGCGCGCCCCCGTGCGCGTGGAACTCGACTTCGATCTTTCCGGCCACCGCTATCGCGTGATCCGCGGGCTCAGTAACGCGGAGTTGTACCTCGACGGCGGCAGTGAACCGATCGCCACCACGATCACCGATGTCTCGGAGCTCCTGACGCGACGGTTAGGCATGACGCGCTCGGAGTTCTTCCACACGTACTTCACGGGACAGAAGGAACTGAGCGTCATGGCGGCGATGGCGCCCACGGAGCGCGCGCAGTTCCTCTCTCGCGTGCTGGGGTATGATCGCATCCGCGCCGCCCAGGGACTCGCGCGCGAGCGCCGCAAGCTGATCGGCGCCGAGATCACGGGCGTGAAGGGAACGATGCCCGATCCGCAGCAGGTGGAGGCGATGCTGCAGGAATCGGCGACGCGACGCAGAGAGGCGGAGCGGCGCCGCGTCGTGACGACGGCCGCCCACGCGAAAGCCGAGGAGACGCTCGCGATCCTCACCCCGAAATGGGAAGCGGCGCAGCGCGCGCGGGAGGCCCTGCAGCAACTGGTCGCCGAGTTGCGCCTGGCCCGCCAGGTGGCGGACGGACTGGCGCGGGAGTCGGAGCGACTCGAGCGAGAGCTGGCCGCGATCGCGGAGGCGCGCACGGAACTCGAGACCATCGCCGCGCAGCTCATGCCGCTGAACGAGGTGATGGACGAGTATCGCATCCTCGACGCCCTCGCCCGTGAGGAAGGACGCCGGAAGACGCTGGCCGAGTCGTTGCGGCAAGTGACCGACGAGCTGGCCGGCCTCAGGACTCGTCAGGCAGTGTTGGCGGCCCAGGCGAATTCCCAGGAAGACGTCGCGGCGCAGCTCAAGCAGCGCACGGCGGCCCTCGAGTCGGCTACCACGGTTCTCGAGGCGAGGCGCACCGAGTGGGTGCGCGATAAGCAGGAAGCGACGACCCGGCGCGACGCGCTTCGGCTGCAGTACCAGGATGTCAAGGCGCATCGCGACCGGATCGTCGATCTCGGGGAAGACGGCGTATGTCCGACCTGCCAACGGCTGCTCGGCGAACATTTCCGCGGAGTGCACGACGGCCTCGAGGAGCAACTCGAGACCATTACCGTAGACGGTCGCTATTTCTCGACCCGTCTCGAGCAACTCGAGAAGATGGAAGTGGAATTCAAGGAGCTCGAGGACCAGCGAAAGGTGATGGTCCAGCAGGTGAGCGAGCTCGAGCGGGCAATGACGCGTGCGCAGGCGGCGTCACAGGAACTGGGACTCGTGAGCCGCGAGCTGTCGCTCAAGGAGCAGCGTCACGACCAGATCGCAATTGAGCTGCGGAGCATTCCATCCGGATTCGACGAGCGTCGTTATGCAGAACTCGAGCGGGAACTCGACCGACTCAGTCCGCTCAACGAACAGGCGACGCGCCTCAGCGCCCGCGTCGATCGCGAGCCCGTGCTGCAGGCGGAATACCAGGATGTTTCACGCCGACTGGCCGATGCGCGCGCCACGGTGGATGGACTCACCGCTCGCCATGAAGAGACGCAGGTCTCCGAGGACGACATCCGGCGGCAGCGCCAGGAGTACGAGGAAGCGGTCGCCGCGCTCCGTCGCACGGAGCTCGAGCGCCAAGCGGCCATTCTCGATGAAGGACGAGCCGCCGAAGCGGTGTCGAACGCCGAACGCGCCCGTCAGGAGCTCGACCGCGCGCGGGAACTGCAGGCTCGCCTGGAGAGCGACCGGCGGGTGCATGAAGAACTCGATCGCGGCTACTCGGATCTTCGAAACGACCTGAACCTGCAACTGCGCCCCGAATTGTCCGACCTCGCGGCGGACTTCCTCGACGTGCTCACGGATGGTCGTTATGCGGAGCTGGAGATCGACGATGACTACAACGTCATCATGCTCGAGGCCGGCATTCCGAAGCCGGTTATTTCGGGTGGCGAGGAAGACCTGTTGAACCTCGTCCTCCGCCTTGCGATCTCCCAGATGATTGCGGACCGTTCGGGGCAGACCTTTGCGTTATTGATCCTCGATGAGATCTTCGGGTCGCTGGACGTCGACCGGCGGCTTCGCGTCGTGGGGCTGTTGCGACGTCTGTTGAGCCGGTTCGAGCAGATCATCGTGTTGACGCACATCGAGGACACGCGCGACGACATGGACCACAAGATCAACATCGCCCTCGACGACCGCACCGGGCATTCCGTGGTGCGGCAGGTCGATCTGGACGTCGTGCCGGATTACGATGATATCCGCGCCGAAATGCTCGCCGCGGGCGCCGAAACATGACGCTCGCCCGTCCGCCACGGCGCAGCAGTGACGCGACCGGGCCCGAGCGGGCGGATCACGACGACATCGCGGAATTGAACCGCGTCTTCAGCGACGCCTTCACCGAACGGTATCGCAAGGACGGCATGACCGGCGTGCGCGTGCCGCAGCTCAATCCCGTGATCTGGCGTTATGCAATGGACGACGCCGATGGCGGTGCGCTGATCTGGCGGAATGAACTCGGGGAAGTCATCGCGTTCAACATCGCCCATCAGTCGGGCGCCGAAGGGTGGATGGGGCCGCTCGCGGTGCATCCCGACTGGCAGGGTGTTGGACTCGGGAAGGCGGTCGTCCGGGCCGGAGCCGACTGGCTGGCCGCGCGACAGACGAACGTGATCGGCCTGGAGACGATGCCGCGCACGATGGACAACATCGGCTTCTACTCGACGCTCGGCTTCGTCCCCGCCCGCCTGACGATTACCGTGACTCTGGACGCGGCTTCCGCCGATGCCCCCGTTGCCCTGCTGTCACGACTTCCGTCCTCCACGCGCGAGGACCTGATCGCCGCCTGTTCGGCGCTCACGACGGCGCGGATCGACGGGTACGACTACGCACGCGAGATCAGGCTCACCACTGAACTCGGGCTGGGTGACACCGTCTTGCTCGATCGCGGTGGCCGGATTCGCGGCTTCGCGATCTTCCATTCCATTCCGCTGGTGGAAGGGCGACCGCGCGAGGAGCTGCGGGTGCTGAAAATGGTGGTGGAGCAGGAGGACGACCTGGACGAACTGACACGGCTCCTGTCGCTCGCGACCCGCCGCACGGGCACGCGCCGCCTGGCGATCCGGAGCCAGGGTGATTATCCCGCCGCCTACCGTCGCCTCGTTAGGCTGGGCGCCCGCGTCCGGTGGACGGATCTGCGGATGGCGTTGGCGTCGCATCCTGAGCCAGTCGCCGAAAGTGGTGTGGTTTATTCCAACTGGGAAATATAGAGCCATTCCTGATCGCGAGCGTTCAATAAAAACCTGTGACCCGGATTGCACGAATCCGGCCGGTCACGCGAATCAGGCGAGAACAACATTTGCGATGAAACGCCACGTACTGCAGCGTGGGGATGTCGCGACCGCTCGGGAGCCGCGCATATTGTGATTCATTCGTTCGTTACTTCTTTGTCGCGGTACTCGTTCGCATTACGATACGCCAGATGATCACGAACACCCCAACACTCAGCAGCAAACTTATCCACCCTGGCGCATCGAGAAAAAATGTTCCCACTGCCCAGAGTACGAGCATTACGAGTCCGGCGATGAACCACACATCCATAGGGACTTATCCTATTTGACCGGCCACGGTTGTGCCGGTACATTGGCGAGCAACGACAGAAAACAAAGGGGCGAAGAGACCGATTTTTTGAGCCAACAAGTCCAACGAGGGGACCCGACACCAGTGTCGACGTCATGCCCCAGTGCGGGGAAGGCGGAAGCATCGTGAGGGCCTTACACCTATCGTTCGGGCTTCAAAAAACACTCTTCGTTCCACTTGCGCGAGGGGGTCCGGATTCCGGACCTCCTCGTTTTTTTGTTTCAGGGGAGTTGCGCTTTGCACTGTGCGCTTTTCAACTCCTCTCATGCCCACCGTCACCGTCACGCGCCGTCTCACGTTCAACGCTGCCCACCGGGTCCACAATCCGGACCTCAGTGACCTCGAGAATGCCCGTTTGTTCGGGAAGTGCAACAACCCGAACTGGCACGGACACAATTACATCCTCGAGGTCTCTGTCCGCGGTTCGATCGAAGAGAAGACGGGCTACGTGCTGGACCTCGCGCGGCTCAAGGAGGTCGTTGCCGAGGAAGTCATCGACAAGATCGACCATCGGAACCTCAACCTCGACGTCGACTTCATGCGCGACGTCATTCCCACGACCGAAAACCTGGCGGTCGGCATCTGGCGGATTCTCGTCAAGGCACTGGCGCCGGCCCAACTCGTGCTGATCCGGCTCTGGGAGACCGAAAACAACCGGGTCGAATACGCCGGTGAGTGAAACCGCCCGTTGCCTAACGCGGACGCCATGACGGTGATCGCCGGGCCCCTCGAGGGGAGATCCGTGGCGGTCACCGGCGCATCGCGCGGCATTGGACTGGCCACCGCCCGCGTTGTCGCCGAGGCCGGTGCGCGGGTGTTCTGCCTTGCGCGCGCGAGCAACAGGCTCGACGACGCAGTCGCGTCGCTCGGGTATGGGGCGGTCGCCGTGCCCTGTGATCTCGCCAGTGCCGACGAGATTGATCGCGCGATCGCAGCCATCGTCACGGCATGCCGCGGCGCGCCCGATGGACTCGTCCAGGCGGCAGGCGTCTTTCCGCTCGCTCCGTTCGAGAAGACGCCGGCGACGGATTTCGAAACGGCCCTGCGCGTCAACCTGCTCGGTCCGTATCGATTGGCGCAGCCTCTCGCCGCGCAAATGCGGGAACGCGGATCGGGTCACGTCGTGACCATCGGGTCCATCGCCGATCGCAATACGTTTGCGGAAAACGTGGCGTATTCGGCCAGCAAATTCGGCGCGCGTGCGGTCCATGAGGTCATGCGTGAGGAATTGCGGGGGAGTGGGGTTCGCGTCTCGCTCGTCTCGCCCGCGCCCGTCGACACGGCGATCTGGGACGCGATCGATCCCGATCATCGTCCGGGTTTCACGCCGCGCGCAAAGATGCTTCGACCCGAAGCCGTTGCCGACGCCGTGCTGTTCGTCCTCACGCGCGCGCCGGACATCAACATCGACGAGCTCCGGTTGAGCCGTTCCTGATCTGAGCAGACCATGCTGTTGTCGCTCGTTGACTCCCTCCGATGCCCGGCGCACGTCGAAGAGGCGCCGCTGGTGCTGGCGGTGGAGACGTGGGCAGGACCGCGCGTAGCCGAAGGGGTCCTGGGCTGTCCCGTGTGCCACGCGCGGTATGCAATTCATCGCTGCACGGTAGACTTCACCCAGGGCCAGGGAAGCGTTAGGCGACCCTCGGCGACGTCCGAGGGCCAGAGTTTGCGCCTGGCGGCGCAGCTGGGGCTGAGCGAACCCGGGGGCATCCTGCTGCTCACGGGGCGGCACGCCTACACGTACGACGCGCTGGCAAGCGTTGTCGAAGTCACCTGCATCCTGGTCGACGGGGCAGAAACGACGTCAGCGAACGCCGTGAATTTTCTGCTGCAGGATCGCCTTCCATTTAATGACGGCGTTCTGCGGGGCGCCGCCGTGGACGAGCCCCGTGCCATCGAACCGTTTTTCGCAGACGTCGTTCGCTGCCTTGGTGAACGCGGTCGATTGGTGGCTCCGGTCCGGTCGGCGATTCCACGGGGCGTTCGGGTTATTGCCCGGGATGACCGGGAATGGGTCGGCGAGGTGGTGGATCTCACTCAACCTTTGCAGCTCCGCCGAGCGGCGAAACCGTAAGCAGTTCCAGCTGTTACGGGCGAGCCCTGTGGCGCGACAACAGCACTGTCACGCAACAAGTCGATGTTGTCACGCATCGGGACATGACCGAGCCACGACCGTGTCGAAAAAGTAACCATCTCGGGTTTCAATCGTCGTGCCCGCCGCTTCTCAATTCTGGAAGTACCAAGCGTGCCAACGACATAGGTATTAGAAACTCCATATTCGATCGCGGAGTCGATCGCTGTTCATGCAACATAAGTGGCCGCCACTGCAAGAGTTCCAGCCCTCCGCGTTTGCGGCACGATCTCTGCCAAAGTACTTGTGCCGCCGCGAATTCGGCTGCGAAAAGAGCCTTCATCCCAGGCGATCATCGCGACTCCACTGGGGGAGTCGCGATTGATCGCATGCTTGGTCGATGAAACTCATCAAACAACTCAGAGGTGCATGCGATGACGACGAAGAAACTCCCGCTGGCAGTAGCTCTCGCGACGTTTGCGATGGCTTGCTCCGACCCCACTACGCCGTTGCGCTCCCTTCCCGGGGACGCCCCCTCCCTTGCCGTCACTTCAACGATTACCGCATCGCCGCCGGTTCCGTTCGGAGCGATTGAGCTGTGCAAGACATCCAATGTCGCTGGAACGTTCACGTTCACGACCAGCACGACCGCCACCAGTGGCACGCGCGTCGACGACGGGACTCCGGACGTTTCGATCACTGTTGGTGCTGGTGGTGGCACCGTTTGCGAAATCGTCTATTCAGGGAACACTCTGCCCAACGCCGGCGGGTCCAACTCCTTCACGATCGTAGAGAACGCAAACGCCGCCACGCTTTCGAACATCGACGTCGTCCGCTATCTGCATCCGGACCCCACGTACGTCGCGCTCAGCCTCAGCGACACCGAGGACGAAGCCACACGGACCGCTGTGGTCAGGATCAACAGCGATATGTCCCGTCGGGTGACGTTCACCAACACCACCACGGTGGTAACGACCGGTTGCACCTATACCAAGGGTTGGTACCGGAACAACGGCTCCAGCACGGTAATCGCGGCTGACGGCCGGACCATCGCCCAGGTGCAGGCCATTTTTGACGCCACTCCAGGCAAGCCGGGCAGCGTAACGTTTGGTGGTGACAACAGCCTGCTCAACCTGTATCAGCAGCTCCTGGCAGCCATCAACAACCTTGGTGGCAATCTCACTGCTGGTCCGGCCTCTGTCGACGCTGCCGTCGCCGCTGCCCTCGCGGGCACGGGTGGAACGGGCCTGAACATCACGACGACCCTGACCCAGACGCAGATCAGCGACTTGACGGAGACGCTGAGCTCCTTCAACGAAGGATTGCTCGCCGGCTGGCCGCATTGCGACGACAACTAATCGAGTACGTTCGACTAGTTGAGCAATAAGAAAGCCCGGGTCGAAAGGCCCGGGCTTTTGCGTCTGCAGTAGTAGACTTTCCAGGAACTTGCCCGGCCCGACCAGGACTGGCGTGAACCGCATGCACGGCCCCGATCACTTGATCGGGGCCGGTGTCTTCACGCTACTCCTTGACGGTCACAAGCACGGGATCGGTCGCGTCGTACAGGGAATCGATCAGTGACTTGTAATTCTTCTCGATCACGCGCCGCTTCACCTTGAGCGTCGGTGTCAGCTCGCCACCCTCCACTGAAAAGTCGGCGCCTAACAGCGCGATCTTCTTCGGCATCTCGAAAGGCGCCAGCCCGGTGAGGTTCGAGCGGACCTCCTGGTCCATCTTGGCGTGAATGGTGGGCATCGTCAACAGCTGCGAACGATCGGTCCAGATGATGTTCTTCAGCTTCGCCCATTTCTCGAGCTGTTCGTAATTGGGCACCACCAGGAGCACCGGGAACTTCCGGCGATCGCCGATCATCACCGCCTGCGAGACGTACTTGTTCGTCTTCACCATGTTCTCGATCGGCTGCGGCGCGATGTTTTTTCCGCCCGCGGTCACGATGATGTCCTTCTTCCGGTCGGTAATGCGGATGAAGTCATCTTCGATGACGCCGATGTCGCCGGTATGGAACCAACCCCCGGCATCGATCGCTTCCGCGGTGGCGTCGGGCTTGTTGAAGTATCCCTTCATGACGTGCGGGCCGCGTGTCAGGATTTCTCCGTCCGTCGCGATCTTTACCTCCACTCCATCGATCGGCTTGCCGATGGTGCCGATGCGGAAGTTCGCCGGCGTATTCACGCCGATGACTGGTGACGTTTCGGTCAGGCCGTATCCCTCGAGAATCGTCAGGCCCGCGGCGTAGAAGAACTTGTTGATCTCGGTCGCGAGCGGTGCACCGCCGGAAACGAAATACCGCAACCGGCCACCCGTGCGCGCCTTCAGCTTGGAAAACACCAGCTTCTGCGCGAGCGCGTATTGGGCGCCCAATACGGGCCCCGGCGTTCGGCCGGCGAGCTTCTCGTCCGCAAAGCGGTCCGCCACCGCACGGGCCCAGAAGAAGATCCGTTTCTTCACGGCACCGCCGGCCAGGGCGTTCTCCAGGACCCGGGCGTACATCTTTTCGTAGAGCCGTGGCACCGACAGCGCGATACTCGGCCGAACCTCCTGCATCGCCAGCGGGACGAGATCGAAATTTTCCACGTATGCAATCGACGTCCCGGTGGTGAAGAACCAGTAATCGCCCATCCGCTCGAAGATGTGGCACAACGGCAGGAACGAAATCGCGACGTCGTTCTCGATAGGCACCACACGGCAGGTTGCCTGCACATTCGAATGAATGTTGTCATGCGACAGCATGACGCCCTTCGGATTCCCGGTTGTGCCCGACGTGTAAATGATGGTCGCAAGGTCGTCAGGCGCGACGGACATTGCGGTCCGTTCATAGTCGGCGGCGCGCTCCACCGTATCGACCGACGCGCCCTTGGCCTCGAGATCGCGCAGGGTCAGGTCCGCGTCGCGCCGCGCAGCTTCATCGAACGCGACCACGTGACGAAGGCGTGGAACGCTCCTGCGGATGCTGGCAATTTTCGCCGCCTGGGCCGGCGTCGACACAAAAATCGCCACTGCGCCGCTGTCTTCGAGCATGTACGGGATCTGCTCCGCCGGCAACGTCGCATAAATCGGAACGTCGGTGAAGCCGGCCGTGAGGCACGCGTAGTCCGCCATCGCCCATTCGGGCCGGTTTTCGGAAAGAATCGCGACCCGGTCCCCACGCTCGACACCAAGGGTCGTCAGGCCCAACGCGATTCGCCTGACGCGTTCGACAACGGTGGCGTGAGAAACCGGTTGCCACTTTCCGTCGACGCGCACCTGCATTGCATCAGGCTTGTTCCACTTCCGGGCCGCCGTGAAAAAGAGCTCGTTCAGCGTTCCCGGTGGCGGTCGTTCTCCAGCGCCGCGCGCGTACATCTACCGCAACCTCCCATTGGGGCTTCGGTATGTTCGCGTCAGCCCGGGCTGATGGGAAGAACCAGGCGCACGGGCGACCCGGTAAGCGGTTGTCCCTTGTACGAGGCGCGCACGGTAACAATGGCTGAGTCGGGAGCCACGAGGCCCGGCGCAATCCTGAGCCGGACGCGACGTGATGCACCCCCACTGGCGTCCGTCGTGTCGACGTACGACGGCCGTCCGTTGTCTCCGACGAGGAAAATCTGCGTCGTATCGGTCTGCGAGATCACTCGGCCGGCTGCTTCGAGCTGGAACGTGACGATCCAGGAGCGCACTCCTGTATCAGGCCGGGCGATCACGCGCACGCCGAGTGGTTGCGACGTGTTCGATGCCGGATTGTCAGAAAACACCCAGCGCAGCGGCGTAATCACGCCGTCAGCCACCAGGGAGCGCGGCGCACCTACGATCTCGATCTGCCTGACGACGCTTTGAACCCCTTCGGTCGACGCGATGATGCCGATCGTGCCGGATGCGGTGTCGTCTGCGACCAGGCGATCGCCGCCGACGACCCGAACACCCGGCCGCTCAACGAGGAACTCGACGGGTCCGGTTACGGGATCGCCGTCACCATCGAACAGGCGCGCCACCAATGGTGCGATCGCTCCACTCGCATCGCGAAGCGTGTCGCCGGCAACAATCGACGGCCACGCAAAATCGCCTAACTCGATTGCGACGATCTCGTCGGGATCCACCGAAAGGTCGATGCACGACGCCGCCACCAGCGTCGCTGAAATGATGCCACACCAG
>Ga0209485_1000370_pt1 | contig 13645 bp, 9 predicted proteins | sample NCAS100_FD_187516 | JGI IMG/M metagenome (GOLD analysis project Ga0209485, IMG submission 187516) | Agricultural soil microbial communities from Utah to study Nitrogen management - NC AS100 (SPAdes) (version 2) | ecosystem: Environmental > Terrestrial > Soil > Agricultural land | place: USA... | reverse complement strand
CTGGCGGCATTCTCCCTCCCGCTTCTCTCCTTGCTGGTGCCCAGGACGCTCGCGGTAACCGGCGGCCCCACGCTCGACCTCCGGGTGCTGGCCCTGGCCACGCTGCTGATCGGGGTTACCGGCCTGGGGTTCGGGCTTCTCCCCGCGATCCGCTCGGCCGGCACGGCGTGGAGCGGCGCGCTCCGGGAAGGCGCTCGAACCGGGGGAGGCAACAAGCGCCGGCTCCGCGACGTGCTGGTCACGGTGCAGGTCGCGCTTTCGGTGGTGCTGCTGATTTCATCGGGGCTGCTCATTCGTGCCGTCTGGCGGGTGCAGGCCGTGGATCCGGGCTTTGCGGCCGATTCGGTGATGACTTTCCGCACCGCCCTGCCCCGGCCCAAGTACGACAGCACCCACGTCCGCGGGGAGTTCTACCGCCGGGTGCTGAGCGAGGTGCGGGCGCTGCCGGGCGTGAAGAGCGCCGCCTACACCTCGGGCCTGCCGATGGTGATGATCGGCGGGATCGGTGGGATCACGGTGCCGGGACAGGACTTGGGACCCCGACCTCCAGGCGCGTCCTTCCGGTTCGTGTCGCCGGATTACTTCGAGACGATGGGAATCCCGCTCCGGATGGGGCGCGACGTCGAAGATGCGGATGTGCCCTCGCGACTCTGGGTCGCGGTAGTGAGCGAGTCGTTCGCGCAGCAATTCTGGCCCGGAGAGAATCCCCTCGGCAGACAATTCCGGCTCCGCCAGGATCTGCGCACGGTGGTGGGCATAGTCGGCGACGTGAAGTTCCGGGGGCTGGAGCGGACTTCCGAGCCGCAGGTGTATCTGCCGGCGGTTCAGGGTCCCGAGGTGATCCTGAGCGCTTACGACCCGAAGGACCTGGTGATCCGGCATACCGGCAGCTCGGCCGGATTGTATGCCGAGATCCGGCGGATCGTCCGTGCGGCGGATCCGGAGCAACCCATCTCGGATGTGCGGCCGATGACCGAGGTGCTCGGAGCCCAGACCGCCACCCGGGTAGCGCAGGTCCGGGTCCTGGCCGCGCTCGCGGCGGTGGCGCTGCTGCTGGCGGGGATCGGGATCCACGGCCTGCTGGCCTACACCGTGGCGCAGCGCTCCCAGGAGATCGCGATCCGGCTGGCGCTGGGCGGCGCGCCCCGTCGGATCGCGGGGATGGTGCTGTCACAGGGGTTCCGGCTGGCGCTGTTGGGGATCGTACCGGGAGTACTGGGCGCCTACGCGATGGCGCGGGCGATGCGGGCGCTGCTCTTCGGGCTCGATCCGGCCGACGCGACGACGATCGGGGTCGCGGTGGGACTGGTGCTGCTCATTGCCGGGGCCGGCTCGGTGATCTCGGCCCAACGGGCCACCCGGGTCAGCCCGATGGCCGCCATGCGGGCGGAGTAAGGTCACTCCTGACGCAGCGCACCGAGAACGTCCTGGGCTTCTCGCCATCGGGCTAGGGGGGCGTTGAAGCCCAAGCGACCTTCGATCAGGAGCGCCTGGTAGGCCGCTCTGCCTCTGTCCTCAGAGTCGTCATGGACTCCCCCAAAGTGTCTTGCCGGACTTTCGAGGATCGGTGCCGGAGTTTTGCTCCATGAAAAACGGTGGTTGTCGGGAGAAACCGAACCCCAACGGAGCCCCGCTTGGCAGAGATTGCCGGCGTCGGCTCTTCCGTAGGACCTAACCCTCTGTTACCTGGCATTCCTAAGTAAGAACACTGGATCTTTCACAGCAGCGCGTCGTGCTCCGAGCCAGGCCGCCAGACTGCCTATTCCCAAGACCGTTACGACCGATACCGCCAGGGATCCCAAATCCCACGGCGTCGTGCCGAACAGCAGCGCCCGCACCGCCAGGGCCAGCCAGAAGGCTCCCACCGAACCGATCAGCAGGCCGTACCCGCTCCAGCGCAGCCCGGTCCTCACCACGTCTCGCGTCAACTGCGCGGGTCTGGCACCGAGCGCCAGCCGGATGCCGAGTTCCCGACGTCTTCTCAGCAGGTCGTAGGTCATACTCCCGTAAATCCCGACGAACGTCACCAGCCCCGCCAACAGGGCGAACAGGGTAAGCAACCGGGCACTCCTCACCCACTGACCGATCAAATGCTCAAAACTCTCGGACATCAGCGACATCTCGATCTGCGTGCCAGGCGGAGCCTGCGCGGCGAGAACCCGCCGCGCACGGTCAACCACCAGCTTCCGCATACCCGGCTTGGCTCGCAAGAGAAGATAGGGCGCGATCGGGAACGATGCGCCTTGCGCCAACGGCAGAAAGAGCTGAATCGATTCGGCCTCGGTCAGCTCCATGCGGCGGCTGTCTTCTATTACGCCGACCACGCGTATGCACCGCGCCGCTGGCTTGTCGTCCTCCCGCAGGCACTTGCCGATCGCGGTTTGCCCGCCCCAGATCTGTGCCGCTCCGGACCGGTTGATCAAAGCCACCGGCTCGCTCTCCAGTACGTCCGCGTGGGTGAGCTCTCGCCCTGCGAGTAACCGCATCCGCAATGCCTTCGTGTAGCTCGGAGTGATGTATGACCAGGCCGCACCTCTGCCAGTGCTGGGGCCATCGTCGGTAAAGAGGGTGCCGCCCACGTATGTCTTGAAAGGCAGGCTCCGAGTCAAGGCGACCGCCTCGACTGCCGGATCCTGCTCCAGCACTGCGGTGACTCGCTCCCAGTACTGCTTGATCACTGCCTCAGAGGCCCCATCCTTGGCCAGAAACGCATAACCCTCCACGACATTGTCTAAATCCATGCCTAGCGGTGTCGCTCGGGCCCGTCGGCTGCTTTGCACAAACAGCGCGGCGCCATACAGCACAACCACCGCGAAGCCCAGCTGCAAGCAGTGGACGAGCATCGTCAGCTTACGCACTTGCCGGCCACCCCCGAGCCCGCCTTCATCCAGCAAACCCCTGAGATCGATGCGGGTGGCGCGGAGGGCGGGGAGCGCGGAAGCAATCGCGCCGACCAGGAGCGCCAAAACGACCGAATAGCCGAGCGGGCGATAGTCTATGGGCCCCTCGGTGTAGTGGATGTAGCTTGCCAGCGTCACTCGCACGATTCCGCTGCCTGCCTTGGACAACACTATCCCCAGCATCGCCCCGACCAGCGCCAGAGTGAGGCCTTCCACCACGCGCGTGCCCACGATGCGGAAGCGCCGCCCGCCCAGGGCGAGCGCTACAGCGGTGTTCCGTTGCTGGTCGAGGCCATGCACCAGGAATAGACTGCCGACGTTAATGGCTGTGGTGACCAGGACGACCAGCGAGACCGCCCACAGCGCCAACGCAAAGCGGATCTCCTTCTGAAAATCGAACGCGAGCGAACGTTGCAGCGACCAGAGTACGGTTGGACCGATCTGGGGCCGTGGCTCCAGACCATCCGCGTCTGTCAGCATAGCCACCTGCACCCGCTGCTTGATATCTGCGTCGCGTACGGTGGGGAGCTTCCGGATCACGACGGCCCAGACTGTGCCGTTGCGGTCCTCCTTCCACTTAGGACCATATGATTCCGGTCCAACGAACTCTGCCGGAATCCAGATGTCAGGGCCATCCAGCCCGAGCCCGTCGAACCCGGCCGAGGCGACACCAACCACCTTGAGCGGGAGATGGTGGAGGTCCACCGTCGCGCCGATGGCATCGGACCGACGGCCGAGCACCCGAGCCCAAAACTCTTCGCTGATCACTACCTCGGCCGGGCCACCCCCCGGCGCTGCCAGCGCGGATGCGGCACTAAGCATCCTTCCGAGCATGGGCTTCACGCCGAGCACTTCGAAGTAGTTGGTCGAGACACCCAGCACCCGAGCGCTGAGCACTTCCGTATTCAGCCTGATGGGGATCTTGCTTGGCCAAGTCCAGTAGGAGGTGACCTCGCCCTGACCGGAAGTCGCCTGAAGGATCACGCGGAGTTCCGGATAGGAAAATGAATTGCGTTCGACGGTCCTCGGTTGAGCCGGGGAGGCAAGCTCTGTGACCAGGATCCGGCGCAAGTCCTGTGGGTTTCGGACACCGGGCGGGCTTCGTAACACCAGCCGGTCCAGCACGGCAAACGCCGAGGTGCTGATCCCGATACCGAGACCTATCGTGACGACTACGGAGACTCCGTACCAGGGATCGGTCTTGATCGAACGCCAGAAGCGTCGCAGGGCTCCCCGCATTGGACCTCCTGGGTTGTCCGATCGGCAGGTCAGAAGGACGGCCAAACAGCGGCCTTCACAAGCATATCCTGAGCAGGGAGCTTTGTCGCTACCGACGGAATATCGGAGTATTTCCCCTCTAAACAGGGTGGACATGCTACGCACAAATCGGAACGGCGGGGGACGCCCTCCCCGGGTTCTGAGGTCTTGACAAATCCACAGACCGGCGCCACTGTAGTACGAAGTCTTTCGTACGAACACCAGTCCGAGCCCAACATGCCCCTGCCCCTGCCGACCGAAAGCGAGCTCGCCATCCTCCGGGTGCTCTGGGACCGCGGCCCCAGCTCGGTCCGCCAGGTCCAGCAGGCGCTCGACTCCCCGGTTGGATATACCGGAATCCTGAAGCTCCTCCAGCTCATGGCCGCCAAGGGCCTGGTCCGCCGGGACGAATCCGAACGGGCCCATCTGTACAAGGCCGCCGAGCCGAGGGCCAGGACCGAGGCCCGACTGGTCCGCAGGCTCACCGACCGGGCCTTCGGGGGCTCGACCGCAAGCCTGGTGATGCGCGCCCTTTCCGATAAGCGCGCCTCACCCGAGGAGCTGCGGCGAATCCGCGAGCTGCTGGACCGCCCGGACGGAAAAGGAAAATGACGGAATCCCTGGCCGGGCTCGCCTCCGTCCTCGCGCACCTGACCTGGCAGGGCGCACTGGTCGCGCTGGCCGCGTTTCTCGCGCTCCGCCTGGTGGGCCCCAGCGCCAGCGTCGCCCGCTATCGCATCGCGCTGGGCGCCCTGACGCTGCTAACCCTCGCCCCCGCGGGGACGCTGGCCCGGCGCGCCGGTTGGCTGGCGAAAGCTTCTCCAGGATGGGTCGCGGCGCTACCCGAATGGACTCGGCCCGAGCTCGCGCCCGCGAGTCCGGCCTCCGCTGGGAGCATCGGGCCGCGCACCCTGGAGGCGTCCGCACCGCAGATCTCCACCGCCGACACCGGCCCGATCGAGCGCGCCTGGCGCGCCGCCCTGCCGTGGCTCCTCGCCGCCTGGCTGGTGGGCGCCTTGCTGTCCCTGGCCCGGCTCGGCGGCGGGATCGCCCGGCTGCACGGGTTCCGCCGCCGCTCGACCATAGCGTCTCCATCGCTCATCCGGGAGGTGGAGCTGCTCGCGGGCCGGCTGGGTCTCGCCCGCATGCCGGAGGTCCGGCTCTCCGACGACGCCGGCATTCCACTCACCTTCGGCGCGCCCCGGGCGGTGGTACTCCTGCCCCGCCGCTTCGCCGAGGATCTCCCCGCCGGCCAGGTGCGGCTGGTGCTGGCCCACGAGCTGGCCCACGTTGCGCGGCGCGACTACCTGGTGAACCTGGCCCAGTGCCTGATGGAGGCCCTGCTCTTCTTCCATCCGGCGGTGTACTGGCTCTCCCGGACCGCGCGCGAGGAGCGGGAGCACTGCTGCGACGAGCTGGCGGCGGCGCTCGCCGGCAACCGGCACGAGGTCGCCCGAGCGCTGATGGCCCTCGAGGAGCTGGTCGGAGTGCATCGCCCGCGGACCCTCGCGCCGGCGGCGACCGGTGGGATCCTGCTTCGCCGGATCGAGCGATTGGTCACCGCCACTCCGCCCCCGGGACGTTTCCACACCATGCTCTCGCTGGGCCTGCTGGGGATCGCAGTGGCGCTGGGGGTCCTCGCTACCCCGGCGTCCGCGCGGGCCGGCGCCGCCACCCCCGCGTCGCTCCGGATCGCGGACGGCTATCCAGTGGTCTGGAGCGGCACGGTCGGTCCCCGCGAGCGGCTCCGGGTCCGGAACCTGGTGGGATCCATCCGCGTGACGGCAGCGGAGGGAAGCACGGCCACAGTTCGAGCCCGGGTCTCCCCCGAGCCGTTGTCAGACCTCGTGTTCGAGCCCACTCGCGACGACCTGGGGGTGACGGTCTGTGCGCTGCGCGCCGGGCAGGGCCGGTGCGACCGGGAGGGCTATACCTGGTTCGGTACCGCGGACGAGATGCATCGCGCGACCATCGACCTGGTGGTGGAGCTTCCCGCCGGCGCCGGCATCACCGCCGCCGGCTTTGAAGGCGATCTGGTGCTCGACGGAGTGAGCGGCGACGCCGAGGCGCGCACCGGAAGCGGCGCCATAACCGCGCGGGTCGCCGCCGGGCGGGAAGGCCGCACTCTGGAGCTCCACACCGGAGCGGGAGAGGTGAGGGTGGCGCTGCCGGCCAGCTTCGGCGGCACTCTCCAGGCGCGGCTTTCCGACGGCGCGGTTGAGCACCAGATACCGCTGGCGCCGATCGGCGAGATCTCGCCCCAGCGGATGCGCTACTTGCTCGGTCCCGGCGGCAATCGCATTCACGCGAGCTCAGGGAACGGGTCGCTGCTGCTCACTCGAAGTCCCTAGCACCAAGACCAACAGGAGCTGGACCATGATCAGCGCTTCGATTGCTCGAACGCAAGCCCGGCGTCTGTCCGTGGCGGCGGCGCTCGTCTGCACGGCGATCGCACCCGATGTCGTGCAGGCCCGGCAGGCGGCGCGATGGGCTCCTTTCCTGGGGGAATGGAGCGGGGTAGCCACCCGCCGTCCCGACGCCGGCCTGCCGGTCGGGGTGCGCTTCGTGGTGCGGCCGGCCGGCGACTCGGTCCGGGTTTCGATCTCGCTGCCGGAATCGCGGTTGGTGGACCTGGCGATTCCCAGCCCCTACAGCGACAGTGTGAGCGTGACGCTGAACGACGGATTGCTGCGAGCCGAGTGGACACCCGACATCGGTTTGGGCGTCATCGGAAACCTCGGCGTGCCCCGGGCCGATGAGCGCATCGAGCTCGCGGTGCGACGACGGGGCGACGCCCTTACCGGCGAGATCCGCATCACCTCCTACCGGTCACCGGTGAAGCTGATGCTGGCGGAGCCACCGCCCAGCGAGCCGGCGATCAGCTTTCACAGCGCGGGCGACAGCCTTCGGCTCGGCGGCATGCTGGTGCTGCCCCAGGGTCGGGGACCATTCCCCGCGGTGGTGTGGGTGACCGGCTCCGACGCGGACACGCGGCTCGCCTGGGCCTACGAGGCCCGGGTCCTCGCGGCGAAGGGCATCGCCTCGCTACTCTACGACAAGCGGGGCGTGGGGGAGTCCTCCGGCGCGAGCCACGACCTGGCCTCGTGGGACGACCTGGCCGGTGACGTGGAGGGCGCGCTCGCATACCTTCGCTCCCGGCCTGACCTCATTGACACCATGCGCCTCGGGCTGGCGGGCCAGAGCCAGGGCACCTGGGTCATCGCCAAGGTGGCAGCGCGGGATCCCGGAGTGCGCTTCCTCGTGAGCATTGCGGGGAGCGGCATTGGCGGCGCCGAGCAGGAGACCTATCGCACCGGGGCCCTCATGCGCCGGGCGGGGTTCCCCGAGGCGGAGATCGCGCGGGCCCAGGATTTCCAGCGCCGGAAGTTCGCGGTGGCGCGCACCGGCCTCGGCTGGGCGGCCCTGGACTCCACTATGCAGCAGCTGCGGGGCGATTCGGTCGCGTGGTTTCCGGGGTATGGAACCGGCGCGGGCGCGCGAACGCTCGCGTCGCTCCGGATGTATGGGGTCCTGCAGTTCAACTATGAGCCCACTCGCGACCTGGCGCGGATCCAGGCGCCGGTGCTGGTCCTCATGGGCGAGCGGGACGTGGTCTTTCCTCCCGCCCTCGTCGTGGAACGGATGCGCGCGGCCCTGGCGCGCGGCGGCAATCGGGAGATGACGGCCCGGATCATCCCCGGCGCCAGTCACGGCCTGGCGATGGTGCAGTCGGCGAATGGGCGCCCGTTCCGGCGGGTCATCAGCGACGAATTCCTCTCGATCCTCACCGACTGGGTCGTGGAGCGAGTGGAGGCGCGCCGTTGAGCAATGCCAACGGCGCCCGGATCATCGGCGGCTTCGCGTTCATCCGACCCGGCGGCAACGCTTAAGAGGAACCGGTATGCCAAGCCAGGCAAAACACGTTCTCGTCACCGGGGCGACCGGACAGCAGGGCGGCGCGCTGGCAGCCCTGCTGCTGAAGCTGGGTCATCGTGTCAGGGCCCTAACCCGGAATGCCGGCTCGCCGCGGGCGCACGCGCTCTCTGAGCAGGGAGCCGACCTGTACACTGCCGACGCCGAGGACCGCACGTCCCTGGAGAAGGCGGCTGCCGGAATCGATGCGCTGTTCGCGATGGCTACGCCCTTCGAGGGCGGGGTGGAAGCGGAAACCCGGCAGGGGATCAATATCGTCACGGCCGCGGCGACCGCGGGAGTCAGGCACGTCATCTACTCATCCGTGGCCGGCGCCGACCAGAACACCGGCATTCCCCACTTCGAGTCGAAGTTCCGGATCGAGCAGCACCTTCGCACCCTTGGGGTCCCGTTCACGATCATCGCGCCGGTGTACTTCATGGAGAACCTGATTGCGCCTTGGAACATCGGGGCGCTCGCCTCAGGCGTCTATCCAATGGCCCTGCCCGCCGGACGGAAACTCCAGCAGATCGCGGTGGCGGATATCGCCTGGTTCGCCGCCGAGGTAATTGCGCGTCCGGAGGAATTCGCGGGGCAACGGATCGACATCGCTTCCGATGAGCGGACCGGCACCGAAGCGGCCGCCACCCTGAGCCGAGCGTCCGGCCGCGAGATGAAATACCTCGAGGTTTCACTGGAACAGATCCGCGCCGGGAACGAGGATCTGGCGCTGATGTTCGAATGGATCGACCGGGTGGGCTACCACGCGGACATCGCGGGGCTCCAGGGGCGATACCCGAAGGTCGGCTGGCACAGTCTGCACTCCTGGGCCGCCGAGCAGGACTGGAACCGGCTGCTCACTTCGAAGAACAATCCCTGACAGTAAAACGCCCCCCCGAGTGACCTCGGGGGAGCGTTGGGCTGTCGGACCCCCTGATCAGGGATTCTTGGTGCCTTCCATACGCAGGCGGACCACCGAATCGGCCCCGGTCGTGGAATAGCGGGCCATCGTAGTCCCGACCAGCCTGCCGCCGACCAGGCGCACCACACTGGTGGTGGAGACCTGGACCCCCTTGCGGAGCATGCTCTCGTAGGGACCAACCGTCGTGATGACGCTGTCACCCGAAACGGTCGCGGTCATCGGCAGGGGATCGCGCCCCGGGATGTTGAGGGTCCAGCCTTCCGTAGTCCCGGTCAGGGTCATGGTATAGGTCACGAGGGTGCTGTCGCTCCCTTCCGGCATGGTCCTCATGTTCCAGGTGCCGGCGAGGTCAGCGAGGTTGAGGGTGGGCGCGGGGGGCGGCGCGGGCGGCTCGGCGGGCGGAGCTTCGGGCTTGGAACAGCCGGCCAGCACGGCAGCACTCAGGGCAAGGACGAGACGACGCATGACTCCACCTTCGTTGGTGTCGGGTTATGTGGCAGCGGATGACGGAGAACATACTCACTTCGCCCCGCTGCGCTACCGCGCCCCTCCGGCTCTCCCGCGCGGAACACCCTCGATCAGCCGGGCGGCCGGCGAGACCGGGACGACCAGTGGATCGCCCGGATCTTCCAGCCGCCGGGCTCGCGGGACATGACCATCAGCTCAGCGCTCACCGAATTGATCGCCCGTCCGTTGAGGGTGCCTTCCACTGTGCTGGTCGAGCTCGCCCAGGCAACATCGCCCTGGACCCGCACCGTAATGGGTCCCTGCGCACTCGTGACGGCCTTGGCGAAGCGAATGTCTGCCGGCAGATGGTGCGCCCGAAACTCGGCCCGGGTCTCCTGGCCGCCGCTTTCGAGCACCACCGCGTCGTCCGCGAGCAGGGCCAATAATCCCGCGCTGTCGCCTGCCGCCATCAGGGCATCGAATCGCTGGACCAGCGCCACGACCTCGCTCGAATCGCTGGCGGTACCGCCGGCGTGCGCGGCCACGACCCCGTTGGTCGATGCCATCACGAGGATGGCGAGCGCCGGAGCCGCCAGTCGACGGGGGAACCAATAATTCATACCAGCCTCACGGTTGTAGGTTACCGGGGACGGCCCACCTGGGCACGAAGCACTTCGAAGAAGTTCTCCACCACGACGAGATGATCGGTCCGGCTGGCTTCGGTGGTCCGGATCATTACGAAGCGCTGGCCGTCGGGCGAGACCGCGTACTGCGGATGGTTATCGTCGGTGACGAATCGGACCAGGGGAAAAAGCGCCCGCCGGGCACCGGGAATGAAGGTGGAACCCGCGGTGACCTGCATGACCATCTGAGTGTCGATCGTGGCGCCGGTGGTCCGGTAGAACAGCTCCCGTCCGGAATGGGCCCAGACCGGCTCCGCACCCCCCTGGGTGGAGATCTGCCAGCGCCCGTCACCGATATTGGGAAAGGGGCGGACGTAGACCTCGTGCGCGCCCGACTCGTTGGATACGTAGGCCAGCCAGCGGCCGTCCGGTGACAAGGCGGGCGCCGTTTCGTCCGCGCCGGTGGTGGCCAGCGCAATCGACGAATCGGCACCGAGCCGCCGGGCGTAGAGGTCCCGCTCGCCGGGACTGACGCCGGTCCGGTACAGCAGCCAGACCCCATCGCGGGAAAAGGTCACCTCTTCCACCTGACTCAGGCCTGCAGCCAGCGGGGTCGCATCCCGACTGCCGTCGGCCGGGCGCTGATAGAGCTCGCGACCGGCGTTGGCAGCGATCTGCTGGGTCACGAACGCCACCGAGCGGCCATCGGCCGTCCAGGCGGCCCTGAAGCTATTCCTTCCTCCCGCGGTGAGCATCGAGAACGGTCCCTGATCGAAGTCCTTGATGAAGAGCTGCGACACCAGGTCGCGGACGGTGATCGCCAGCCGCCGCCCGTCGGGGGAGAGCGCCGGATCGCCGAGCAGACCGACCACGCCCGGGATGGGCGTCGCCGCGCCCTCCCGGGACACCCAGACTCCCTGGAAGGTTCCACTTGTTCCGACGGCTCCGGCCGAATACCAGAGGGTCCCGGTCGCGGAGATCGCCAGGTCCACCGCGCCACCGCCGACCCGCACCCCGACGCCGTCGCCCAGCGATACCGGATCGCCGGTGAGCTGCATGCGGTCCTGATCGAACGGCGCGGCCATCAGGGTCCCACTGGCCGTGACGTACACCAGGTGACCAGAGCGCGCGTAGCGGGCGAAGATGCCTTTGAGCAGCACCCGGTGGGTTCCGGTGGCCAGGTCGAGCACCGCGAGCTCCTCCTCCGGGCCGCCCATCGCCCCCGGTCCGTGGTGACTCGCCGTGAAGAGGACGCCTCTGCCGTTGGGCAGCACATCGGGCCAGGAGTGCTGCAGCTCTCCCCGGGTCGAGTCCAGCCGGCTGATGCTTTCGGCCTTGCCCCCTGCCTCCGGCACCCGCATCAGGCCGCCGACCCCGATCCGGTCGTAGTAGATGTATCCATCGGAGCCCCACGCCACGCCCGGGGCCCCGACCAGCGAGTCGGTGATCACGGTGGCCGCGCCGCCCTTCAGCGACACGACCTTGATGTTTCCACCGGCGATCCGGTCCATGAACGCAACCCGGTCGCCATCCGGAGAGAAGGCGGGGTTAATCGCCCCATCGGTGCCCGGCACCGGCTCGGCATCGAGCCGGTCCCGGCCCAGCACCATGAGTCCGGTACCCCGCTCCTGGTCGGCCACGTAGACCAGCCGGGATCCGTCGGGTGAGACCGCGAGCCGGGACCAGGGATTGCCGGAGAGCCCTTGTCCTGCCCCGAGCGCGACGCGGTGGCGGGCGACCGGAACCTGCGGCTCGGGGCGATTTTGGGTCAAGACCAGCGCTATCGCCAGCAGGCCGGCCGTTACCAGCGCAGGGACGGCGAGGCGCCGACGCCAATCCTGGCGCGCCGGCTGGGCAGGTGCGACGACCGAGGTCCCAAAGGTGAAGCCGGGATTTGCCAGCGCGACGGCGAAGGCCCGGGCGCTGTCGAACCGGTCGGCGGGAAGCTTCTCAAGCGCCATGGCCAGTGCCGCCGCGATGTGGGGCGGCACCGACCTCCGCAGAGTAGTCACCGGCGCCACCGGCTCGGCGATGATCTTCATGATGATCTGCTGCGCCGAAGAGCCGGTGTGGGGCGGGCTTCCGGTGAGCATCTCGTAGAGCACCGACGCCAGTGAATACACGTCTGACCGCGCCGAGATCTCCTTGTCGGCGGTGGCCTGTTCGGGGCTCATGTAATGAGGTGTGCCGAGACTCATCCCGGTCTCGGTCATCCGGCCGCCGGCGGCGGCGCTCACCGCCAGGGCGATCCCGAAGTCGGCCACCATGGGTCGGCCGTCGTGCAGCAGGATGTTCTCGGGCTTGATGTCCCGGTGGATCACCCCGTGCCGGTGGGCGTAGTCGAGCGCGTCGGCCACGCTGGAGGTGATCCGGACCGCCTCCTCGATGCCGAGCTGGGTCTCCCGGTCGAGCTTGCTGCGGAGCGTCTCGCCCTGGATGTAGGGCATCACGTAGTAGAGGAAGCCGTCGGCGGAGCCACTGTCGAACAGGGGCAGGATGTGGGGATGCTGGAGCGCCGCGGTAGTCTTGATCTCGACCACGAACCGGTCGTTGCCGAGGACGGCGGCCAGCTCCGGCTTCAGGACCTTGAGGGCGACCTTGCGGTCGTGCCGGATATCCTGGGCCAGGTACACGGTGGCCATGCCGCCCTGGCCCAGCTCACGCTCGATGCGGTAGCGGTCGGCCAGCGCAGTGCGCAGCCGATCCAGCGGATCGCTCAATGGGACTCCGGGTCAAGCGGGACCCCTCAATGATACGGCGGGCCGGTCCACTTCGCCCGTACGACCCTCACCCGCCGAGGCTGAAACCTGGTGGTGGAGGCACTCGTATGGGCACGCCATACGTCTATAAGGCTGCCATCGGCCCTTCAAGGAGAGCGCCCGATGAAACACCAGAAGAGCCTGACCATCACGTCCCTGATCGCGCTCCTCTTATTCACCTTTCATTATGCCCACGATATCGTCCTCGGCATTGAACCCGGAGACATCAGCACCTACATCGGGGTGCTCATCACCGTCGCCTGGCTCTACCCCCTGGTGGTGCTTGCCGGACGGAAATCAGGGTACCTGATCAACCTGGTCTTCTCGCTGGCCGCGGTCGTCATGCCGGTCCTCCACATGAGGGGGGCAGGACTCCTCGGCCGCAGCCGCAGTGCCCTCGAGTTCTTCCCCGGCTTCTTCTGGGTGTGGACCATCTTCGCGCTCTGCGTCACCGGGGCCCTTGGCTTCCTCCTCTCGGTGCACGGGCTGGTAAGCCTGCGGCGCGGCAACCCTCGCTAGGGGTTTACACCAATGACGGATTTCTATTCTCGGACCGCGGCGGTCACGGGGGAGCGCTACCGTCCGAACGAGTCCCTTCGGCATACCGAAATCGCCACCTTCATGCGGGCTCCGCTGGCGGAGAGCCTCGACGGCCTCGACATCGGACTGGTCGGCGTTCCTTTCGATCTCGGCGTCACCCACCGGGCCGGAGCGCGTCATGGCCCCCGCGAGATCCGCAATCAATCGACGATGATGCGGAACATCCATCACGTCACCCGCGTCAATCCATACGAGCGCTGCCGGATCGCCGACCTGGGCGACGTG
>Ga0209485_1000369_pt1 | contig 13690 bp, 8 predicted proteins | sample NCAS100_FD_187516 | JGI IMG/M metagenome (GOLD analysis project Ga0209485, IMG submission 187516) | Agricultural soil microbial communities from Utah to study Nitrogen management - NC AS100 (SPAdes) (version 2) | ecosystem: Environmental > Terrestrial > Soil > Agricultural land | place: USA... | reverse complement strand
AACTACCGGCCCAGTTCAATGTCAACCAGGTGAGTGGCGCGATGGTCGCTGATTGGAACGTTTCCAATCGCGAACTGAAGGTTTCGTTCATCGAGGCCGTCGCGAACAATATGCGGTTTACGTTGAGCGGCGAGTTGCATCTTCCGCGGGCCGGACAATTGGACGTTCCGCTTATTCGTTTGCCTTTAGCTGAACGTGAAACTGGTGGCGTGGCTGTCGAAGTGCTTGGCGCTGGCGAGATCAAGGAACGAAGAGTCAACGGTCTCGAAGAAGCCGAAGCCGGTGAACTGGGCCAGTTGATCTCGAGCCGGCCGTCCCCGTCGCTGATCGCATTTCGCATGCTGCCGGCGGAAGGACAGTCACCGCGCACACTCTCGTTGAATGTCGCGCGCTACACGCCGCAAGCGGTGCTGGCCGCTAACGTGGACGAGGCTGAGTACAACGCACTAATCGCGGTGGATGGGAAGGTGTTGGTTCAATCGCGCTTCGCCGTCAGAAACAATCAGCGAAACTTTTTGAAACTGAACTTGCCCCCGACGGCGGTGTTGTGGAGCGCCATGGTTGCGGGTCGTCCGATTCGACCCGGACGTGGAGCCGACGGTTCGCTTTTGTTGCCGCTCGAAAAGTCGAAAAGTGGAGAAGAGGCGCCGGCTTTCGTCGTCGAGATCTCTTATCTCGATCGCGCGCCTTCGTGGTCTGACAAGGGACGGACGCGTCTCGCGCTCGTCTCCGTTGATCTTCCAATCTCGAAGTCGCGATTGCTGGTCCATCACCCACCGCTGTTTCGTTTATCGACGGTGCCCGGGTTGTCAGGAAGTTTTCGTGTTGCTGAGTTCGTAGAAGCCGAATCCGAGGCGCTGCGTTCCAACCCGCGTCCTGTTCAGTCGCAGGCCGAACGACGACCCGAAGAAATGACGTCTCTGACTCAGAACCTCGTTTCGAAACTGCCGGTTCAGAAACAGAGCGCCAGACCGGCACGCAACCTTCCACTGCGTTTCGCGTTCCCGCACTTTGGTCCTTCCATCTTTCTCATTTCGGAGCTGACCAGCGAGAACCAGATACCCACGATCGAACTTGATTTCTCCCGCAACAGAAAGAGAGGCGAGTGATGAAAGCATCATTGATTCTGATTCTGTTTCTGACGATCACGGCTTACGGTCAACACCGTAATTCGACAATTGACGCGGTACTACCGGCGCCGGGCAGCACCGGCACCGTAACGCTTTCACTCGCTGAATACGATCGGCTCGTCGATCTCGCATCGCGTAAACCAAAAACAGCTGATGCCGCGCCGTTGCCGTTTGTTCTCACGCGCGCTTCGTTCAAACTCAAACTCGTTAATCAAACTCTTGTCGGCACGGTCGAGATCGATGGCTCGTTACTGCAAGAGGGGAATGTGAAAGCGCCGCTTACCACGGGTCTCACGATTCTCGAAGCACGACGATCAGGAAATCAGCCGGGGAATCCGTTGCCGTTGATTCAGGAAGGACCAGCGCATGCAGCAATCCTGAGTGGACCAGGTCCGTTCGGAGTATTGATCGGTATCGCATCGGCTCTGACAATCGACGCCGGGCGCGCGTCATTTGTTTTGCCCGTCCCACTCGCAAGCACTTCGCTGTTAACACTCGAACTGCCGGGTAACCATGCAAATGTTCGCGTCGAGCCCGGTCTTGTTACCAGTCGCACGTCGGTGAATGGAAATACGATCGTCGAAGCGGCGCTCGAGCCCGGCAAACCCGCACGCGTTTGGTGGACCACGAGAGAAATCGCGGCGCCGGTTGCTCAACGAGAAGTTCGCTTCTTATCTGACGTCAAAACCGTCGTTTCGGTGGGCGATTCACAAGTTCGGCTCACTGCTTACGGCGACATAACAGTGATCCAGGGTGAAGCCGCGGAGTTCAAGATGGCATTGCCCGACGGCTATGACTTGACCGCCGCCTCAGGTACGACGCTCGAATCTCACGAGGTCGTGAATGGGATATTGACGTTGAGAGTTCACGATCCCGCGAAGCGGAATCATCAGTTTCTGGTCGCCATCGAAAAAACCAACCGCGATCCGAAGGTCGAAGCGCCGTTGCTTGCGTTCGATGGGGCGCAACGAGAGACAGGTGAGTTGTTGATTGAAGGAGTCGGCGCGATGGAGTTGGTTGCGAAGGAGTCAGGTGGTTTGCGGCGAATGGACGTGCGTGAAGCTGCAGCGATTACGCGATCCCTCGCGCATTTCCCGTTGCAAGCGGCGTTTCGTTACAACCGTCGAGCGACTGACACTCCAAAACTGAATCTCGAATGGACGCAGTTTCCCGATGCCAGCATCTTGTCGGCAGTTGCTGAGCGCGCGACGGTCACGACGCTTACGACAGTGGAAGGAAAGTCGCTAACGGAAGTAACACTGCGCGTCCGCAATCATGCGCAACCGTTTGTGAAGATCGAGTTGGCGCCCGGGGCGCAACTGCTCTCCACCGAAGTTGAAGGCGAACGCGTGAAGCCGGTGCTGGGTGCTGACGGTAGTCGTGTGCCGTTGCTTCGCGCCGGGCTTGACTCTTCACGTGCCTACACGGTGTCGTTCGTTTATCAACACACCGGAACCCGATTCACAAAGAACGGCAAGTACGACATGGCTCTACCCAAGCTCGACATCCCGATCAACTTGTTGACGTGGGAAGTGTCGCTTCCGGATCGGCTCGAGGTGAAACAGTTTGCGGGTAATGCGACTGCCGCGGAGTCCTTGCCCGCTGCTACGCAGGACATGCTGGCTACCAATTTCGAAAACTTCGACGACACGGCTTCAACCTTCACAACTCAAAACGAAATTGAGCTCAGTGACTTGCAGCCGGGACAGGTTGGCGGCATCGTGACGGATCCGAACGGAGTTGTGGTTCCGAACGCCCTCGTCACCGTTGTTAATAATCAGACTGGTGCTAGTTTGTCGACGCGATCTGATTCGGACGGGCGTTGGGTTATTGCGAATGCATCGCCTGGTCCGACGCGCGTCACCGTCGATGCGCCGGGGTTCAAGAAAATGCAACACGAAATGAATCTCGCCGGAGTTCAACCGGGCTTGATCGGAACAACGCTAGAGATCGGCCAGGTTAGCGAAGTTGTCAGCGTGACGGCCGCGGGCACCGGCAACAACATCACCATTGATGGCGTGAGAAGGTTGGAAGAGCAAGCCCGGCAGAACCGGGCGGCGCAATTGCAGACTCCGTCGGCAAACGTAACCAACTTGCAGCGTCGCGTTGCGGGCATACTTCCGGTCCGTATCGACGTACCGAAGAGTGGGCGGTCTTACCGCTTCGTTCGCACGTTAGTGATGGATGAGGAGACGCGGATCTCGTTCAATTACAAAGCGAAGTGATCCGAGCGGAGCGGCTTCGCGGACTGAGTTGGCTTCGCGGCGCGGCGAAGCCCCGCCGCACATCGGGCGGCAGAGGCGATGACAGCGACGATCGCGAGTCGATCCTGAGTACTAAGTGGTGGAGTGACCGTACCAAAGGACGGCGAGGTAGTGGCAGATCGTTCCGGCGATGACGAAGAGGTGCCAGATGAAATGGTTGTAGCGAAGTCGATGCGCCGCGAAGAAGGCGAGACCGCCTGAGTACGCAATTCCGCCGGCCAGGATCAACAGGATTCCCGGCAACGGAACCAGCGTCAGGATCGGCTTGATCGCCACGATCGCTAACCAACCCATCACGATGTAAAGCACCATCGAAACCCACCAGTGGCGGTGACCGGTGAATATCTTCATCGCGATCCCCGCCACTGCCAGCACCCAAATGATCGTCAGCAACGTCCAGCCCCATGGGCCACGCAACACACCTAGCGTGAACGGCGTGTACGATCCCGCGATCAGCAGAAAGATCGCGCAGTGGTCCACATGGCGGAAAAACTGCTTCGCCCGCTCATGCGTCAACGAGTGATACAACGTCGACGCTAAATACAAAACGATAATCGTCGCGCCAAACACCACGACTCCGAATGTAAACCTCGTGTTGCCGATTCGCGCGGCAGACAAGATCAACACCGGCAACGCAGCCACCGCGAGCGCCAGCGCCAGTCCGTGACTGACGCTGTTCGCGATCTCCTCGTGACGGTGGACCGGACGACGTTGAACTAAATTCGTGCTCTCTATTTTTGAGTTCACGGTAACGCAGCAAAACCTTTCAGCGGATTGCCGTAAAACGCTTCGCTCTGCCAGGCAGTCTTGTTCCACGCGCCATCCTGATCGCCAATGATCTGCACCGGAAAAATCACGCGATCGCTACCAAGCGCATTGCTCGTGGCAATGCCGTTGTCAAATTTTCCACCCGGCTGAACGGTGAACTTGATCGACCGCGCCAGCTTGTTGTTCCACAGCACCTTGACCTCGTACTCGCCGGGATTCGCAGCGAGCGTGAACAAGTCAGCGGTCGTCGAGTCGTTTGTCGTGTTGCTGCCTTTAATGTTGTAGAAGTCGCATTCAACGCGCGCCCATTTTGCCTTCTGAGGCATAGAGTCTTCGACGTAATGCGTCGGGTTGATCTCGGCTTCGACATCGCAACCAGGCTTGCCAACCTCGGTACCGTACTTAAACACCTTGCCGACTTCCTTGCCCTGGTAGAACAGGTGGGGATCAAAACGCGTTGCCTCGCCGCGTACCCAGAAGGCCACGTGAAAGTCAGGCAGTTTCCAACCAAAGACATCGCTCGCCGTCAGATAAACGTAGCCGATAGGAAGGTTCCAATCGTGGTCCACGAAGTAGACAAACTTTTGCGCAGCCTTCGGTCCAACTTCGTTCGTCTTGGCTTTCGCAACTTTCATCTTTCCGGTGAACATCGTTGTATCCGAACCTTGTAGCTCGTTGCGCATCTTGATCGTGAAACTCACTGGACCGGTGTAGAGGCTGCCTTTTTCTTCGGGTATCTGCCTGCCGCCACATTCTGTCTTCCACCAGTAACCCTTTTCGATGTTGTTTGTCTCGCAATCAAACTTCACCCACGCACCGGTGGGCAGCGTGTATTCAACGTAAAGCTGACTACCGCTGGCAATCGGGCCATTTACGCGAAACTTCATTTCGGGCACCCAACTCCACACATCGTAGTTGCCTTTGTAAACATTGAATGTAAACGCTCTGATCTGAATCGAGTCTTTCGCAATGGTTGGCTGATCCTGCGTCGCGGTTGTGTTAATGACAGCGGATGAACCAACGACTAGAAGAACGAACATCAAGGCGGACATAAGGCGGAACTTATTTTTCAAGTGGGGAAGCCTCCTGCGTGATCTACAGCCTGGGCAAGTCGTCGGAGAGTGTACTACGAAGCGGGAACGTTCGGTAAGATGTTTCCGTTTATGTGGGGCCTTAACTCTGGAAGTCTTCTCTGCGCATCTCTGCGTTCCTCTGCGACTGTGCGGTTGCCGCTTTTACTACATATTTACCGCCGAAACGCCGAGGAAGGCAGAGCTACGCAGGGGTTGAATAAGAGTTACACCCCCCGTTAGCGATGCCGTCAAAACTCAAGACATTCGCTCGTTCCGCTAAACAGTTCGCACGCCGTGTGTTGCGACCACGGGCGCACATGGAGGCGACGTTTGCGCCGTTTTATACGGAGAACCGTTGGGGCGACGACGAGTCAGTCTCAGGACCCGGATCCAGCCTGACGCGTACTGCAAAACTGAGACGCGAATTGCCGGATCTGTTGCAAGAGATCGGCGCGCACACGCTTCTCGACGCGCCCTGCGGTGATTTCAACTGGATGAAGGACACGAGGCTCGGCGTCGAGCGGTACATCGGCGTCGACATCATTTCCGATCTCATCACGCGCAACCAGAAACTCCACGGCAACGATGAAACGCAGTTTCTCTTGCTCGACTTAACTCGCGACAAACTTCCGCTCGCGGATGTGATCCTGTGTCGCGACTGCCTGATTCATTTCTCGTACCGGCACATCGCCGCCGCGATTAAAAACTTCAAACGAAGCGGTTCGACGTATCTGTTGACGAACAGTTACCCGTCGTGGAGCAAGAACGAAAACATACGCACAGGAGACTTCCGCCCAATAAACCTCACGCTGCCGCCGTTCAACTTTCCGTCGCCACTCAAACAGATCGGGGAAAAGTTTCCGGAGGAGCAGGGGCAGTTTTTCGGGAAGATACTCGGACTTTGGAAGTTGTCGGATCTCTGAAAGGCTATTCCCAAAAACGGCGGGCGATCGCGCGTAACACTGGACCCGCAACGGGCAAGTGGAGCATCCGCTTGCGCCAGACGAACGTGCGCGACTGCAAAATGGAATTGCGTTCAGTTTCGTAGTGCTGGTTGAGCTGGCATAGATAAGCCGCCTCCGCACGACCTTCGGCATCGTGATCCCGTGGACCACCGGCTTCAAACTCGCTAATCACCTCTTCGTACGTCGCGACGATCTGATCGATTGCGGAATCACGTCCGGCGGTGCTGCGAATGCGCTGCGAAACGGTCGCCGCGTCTGTGGGATCGTAACGTCCGATCTCCTTTTCCAACACGTCGGCATCTAATCTCTCACGCTGAGTGCGAAGGCCGAAATTCAACCGCCGAAGTCGATCCAACTCGCTCGTTGTCACCATTGGACCGGCACCCAGGAAATCACAAACGATCACCACCGATCCGATCGCCATCGCCTCGAGTGCGCAACGGCCCTTCGCAAACACAATGTCGTATTGGCCCAACACATCCTGCGGGCGCGAGGCAACGTTGCCGGCATCCGATCCAATGACGTCTACAGTCAGACCACGTCTGCGGCACGCTTCACGAATCGCGCCAAGGTGCGTTGTCTCTTTAGCGTTGTTACTAAAGACCAGCGCGCGCGCCGGCTGCGCAGGCAAAGGCGCGCGCGGAAGAAACTGTTCAAGATCCACCGAATTCAAGATCACTTCAACCCGCTCTTCCGCAATGCCGCTTTCCGAAACGAGTCGATCAAGACACGTGTCGTCGACGGCAACGTAGCGCAGGATGCGTGGATGTTTTGGCGGCGTCTCTTCAAACGGCAACCAGCCGTGACAAAAGAAGACCGCGGGCGTGCTTGGGAAATGAAGTAGCGCCGACATCGTTTCGACGTGATGTTGACCGTGAATAAGGTCGGGCGCAGATCCGATCGCGTCGAGGTTATCGACGACGGGCACAGTCGCCGCGCGAAGTTCGCGTGCGGTGTGGCCCAGTTGCGGACTGTAAACGATGGGGCTGTGGCCGCGGCGAAGCAGGTTCGTCGCTAACTCGCAGACGTAAAGCTCCGATCCGGTTCGCCCGCGCAGGAAGTGGTTCGTGATCAGGATGCGGCGCCCACGCAATGTTCTTCTCTTTCCGCTTTTGCACGAATTGCCTGGGCGAGAGGCAACATGTGCTCCTCGTATCGTATGACTTTCTCGTAACGTCCGGCGGCTACCAGTTTCTCGCCGTACAACTCGTAGAACGGACGATTGTTGGTGGTCCAATGCGTCCCCGCCTGGTTGTCGACGGGTCGCAGGCATTCGACGCGATACGCATCCAAAGGTAATCCGTCGACGAGCTGCTGATGTTGCTTCTTAAGCTCCGGATGCGAGGCCACTCCGGCACGCACTGATGTGATCACCTCGACATCGACATCACCGGCCAGTTGCGGTTGCGAAAACCGCAAGACACCACGAAACGGCTCGCCCGCTAATGCGGCTTCGACGTCTTTCGCGAGTTTCGGCGTGTAACCCAACGCCGCTTTAACTTTGCGGCCGAAGGCCTCGTCGTCCAGCTTTAGCCAAATGGCTTCATCGCGCAGATCGTCAGGACATTCTTCCGGTGGTCCAACTACGACGAAGTCGAAATTCTCAACGCAATGACTGTAGCGACGTTCCGCTATGTCGACTGCCGCGGCGATCATCACGCGACAGATGTCGTGAGTCACACTGTAACCCTCGGCAGCATCGCCGACGACATACTCGATGCGCCGCTCGACAAACTTCTGGGCCAACTCTTCCACAATTGCGGCGAAGAAATCCGCATCACCATTGAGGATTGCGGCATAAACATCTAAATCTGAGAGTCGACCATAGATGGCGCCTTGCGTCGCACCGGCACGCAACAACACCTCGGTTGTTCTTTCCAGTCGCGGTTCACCTGACCGGCCGCCGCCGTCGGTTAAGACGCAGACGTAGGGTTGGGCCTGTTCCAACCATCCATGCAAACGCAGTTCATGACTTGGATGCGCCACCACGAGGGCGGCGCGAGCGGGGTACGAGCGAGGGGACATTCGATTTTTGTTATGCAGTGCGCACGAGTTTCAAACGAAAGCCGTCAAAGCATAATCGATTGACCCGTCGTTCGTAAATGCGTGTTCTCACCTATTCCGTGCTTGAATTCTTCTGTCGTGTTCGACTGAGGTTTCTCAGGTGTTGAAGAAAAGCATCGGCGTCGATCTCATTGCCGTACAGCTGCCCGCACAAACGCGCTTTGATTTCGATATCCGTAAGCCCCTCCGGGAAGGATGCCAACACCATGGCTTTCGCTACATCAAACATTTAGAACGATGCAGTCGAGTTTTAAATGGTTCAAGGGTTCAAGTTATAAGAATTGTGACTTGAAGCAATTCCTTGCCGCTGCTGGAAGCAATTACTTGCCGCAAGTTCACATTAATCGGGCAATTTTAATACCCTCTTCCACCATCGGCGTACAGCACCTTGCCGAGCTTGGTTTGCGGCAGAACCAAAGGGCTCGTCTCATAGATTACTCCCCGGCCGCCACGAGCCGGATCATTCTCAGAGTGGGCGATCTCTCGTCTCTAGTTGCGACGAAAGAAATTGACGACGAGAAATGTTAGTGGTCGCCCGATGGGGCCGGAATGGTTAAGTAGGAGTCCATCGCCTTCTCTCGTTGTTTCCGCTTTTGCGGTGTCTTGAGATCGACGGTGCCTAACGATCCATGATTCGCATTGCAAGCACAACGTTTTGAGGTGAACCCTTTTTTCAAGCAGCTACATAGTAAATGACGAGTGAGGCTCAGGCGATTCTTCTCTCGCAACTCTGCTCTCTTCTCTGAGCTGGTGGCACATCGCGCCGACTTCTTCCGCAAGCACCAAAAACTCGACGGGCGTCAAGGTTAGAGTGACATTGCCGCACATCAGATGAATACATCCCGACTGGCAGCGGAAACAGCGGCTGGATAGAGCTTGGGCGGAATGGTGGCTACTCATTGATTCCGTTTGTTCGTTTAGAAGAAGCGCAACGCTAACGACCGGGGTTAGAGATAGAATTTAATTCCCGCCTGTATCAGCCGCGGGCTGCTCGGCAGTATGCCTCGTGAGCGATCGACGATGTACGTGCGATCGAAAAGATTTTTCATGGTAACAAAGAAGGTTGAGCGGAGTGCTTCGGCCCTGTAGTTAAACGTCGCATTCCACACTGTATAACTCGGGATTGCACCACGCTGGCCATTCGCCGTTGGATTAACCGTATTTAAGTCATCACCAAACTGGCGACCAACATACACGCCCTCGAGAAAAGTGTTCACGCCCTTTGAGTGAGAATACCCCAAACTTAAGTTTAGAAGTTCCTCAGGAGCATACGGGAGACGGTTTCCATTAATGCTGACGGTACTAAAGCCACTCACATTGCTGAAGCGTGTACCGCTGAACTTAGCGATTGGTAAATACGTGAACGCAGTTCTCAAGTAGAAGTTATGAGGCGAGCTGAGGATCGTGCCAGAGTCTACACGGCCTGTGACTTCGATTCCCTGATGAAGTGTTTCACCACCATTAGTAAACGCCGAGCCAACGCCGCCAGCAAGACTCGCCGGAACTATTTGGTTCTCATAATCCATCCGAAATAGTGTCGCGTCTAACTGAATACCTTTTGCAGGCACACTGCGCATTCCCACCTCATAATTCCAGCTCAGTTCTGAATCCAGATCCACGCTGCCGCCGGTCGCATTGTTAATAATGTCCTCAGTACGCGGAGGCGCGAATCCTCTATGCACACCGGCGAATACTGTGAGCCTGCTTGTTGGGTGGTAAGAGACCCCAATGCCGGGCACGACTTGGGTCAACTCGGTGCGACCAGTTACACCGAGGCCCCCGTTGGCCAGACGATTTGTGCGCTGAAACTTGATGTGTTCGACACGAACACCGGGCGTAATGGTCCAGTCGCGAAGGAGAAAGCGGTTTTGAAAGAAAACCGAATAGGCCGAATTCTTTCGTTCGTTGTTTTCGACGACAACGCCACTTCTTGCGTTTGGCGTGTCTCCATTTTGCTGCTGTCGGTCCTGCGTTTCAAAGTGAATGCGTCCTCCGAAGTCGGCTTCGTTATTAATGCCCAGGAAAGCAAAATTCGCGCGAAGACGCGACTCTACTCCTCGCACATAGTATTTGCGGAGTCTCCCTTGATTACCGCAAGTGCTGTGAAGATCGGCCATGCTCCGGCAATCCGGATCACCACCGGCCAGCGTGTTCAACCGGTTAGGGCGTTCACCAGAGTTGCTCGACTGTCTCCACCAGTCGCGATAGAAAATCGATCCGTAAATATTCGTGGTGAGTGTTATGTCATTGCTGGGAACGTAGGCGTGGGTAATTGAGCCGCCGAAACGATCACCATCGAAGAAATCATTCCTGAAAATGCTCTGGCGCGGATTGGCCCGATACTCCGTCTCTGTAAGACCAGAGTAGGTGATATTCGAACGTTCTCCGTAATAGTTCGCCTTTAACGTCAGCGCATGCTTCATGCCGAACGCAGAAACTGATTTGAAATTCAGATCGTTGATGCCCGATCGCTGATCCTGGCGCGCCAGTTCGCCTTGTTTCCGCGTGTAATCAAAGAGCAGACCTGTATTTCTCCAGGTCCCGCCGTAGTTGATATGACCATTGAAATAATCGCGGTTCCCGCCCATGAGAGTTAGAAAACCAGAAGGGCTAATTGGCGGAGCCGGGGTTACGTAATTGATGACGCCGCCGACCGTTGTTGGACCATAAAGAATCTGTCCTGACCCCTTCACTATTTCAACACTCTCAAAGCGGTCAATGGGTGGATGATAGTACGAGGCGTTATCGCCGTAAGGTGCGTAAGTCAGAGGCAGACCATCCTCAAGCAGGAGCACTTTTGTAGAACGAGTTGGATTCAGCCCGCGAATACCAATGTTAGGACGAAGACCAAAGCCTTCTTCATCACGGACGTTTAGACCCGCGACCTTGCGCAATGCCTCAGAGGAACTGAGCACACGACTCGATTCCAGAGTGTTGTTATCTATGATGTCGACGGACCCTGGAGTGCGTTCCACCGTTTCAGCATTTATTAACAAGTGGTTGGCAGTGACGACCACCGTTTCCGCGAGCGAAGAGGGGTGCAGGGTCAGATCGACAGCACCAATTTCACCAGACTTGAGCAAGACACTCTGATTCGCAACTGAAAAACCTCTGGCGACCGCTGTCAGTTCGTACTCACCCGGCAGAAGCTCGTCAAAGCGATACCCACCATCCGCATTGGTGATCAAGGTTGTTCCCCTGTCTGCGCCTTTCGTACGCAATGTCACCTCCGCTCCTGTGATCGTGGCCTTATTCTGATCCACAACTCGTCCAGTCACGGACGCTTGAGTAGATTGGGCCATTACTGGAAGCCAGGCTGATAACACAACCACCGTTAATGCCAAGAAGCAGGAGAAGCGCAGGCGCCGCATACACAATGTCCTTTCGAGCACGTCTGTTGGAATAAGGGAATTAGTTGAAAATGGTTTTCAATTTCATGAAATGCGGACTATACTCGTTTAGAAATTCCGGTGTCAAGCAAACAGCAACATCCCGGACACGACTCATCCCGGATACGACTGATCGAATACCAGCCCAGCACGTTCGTTGTTTTTATTTATTTCTTTAAAGGGGCTATCGCGTTTCGGTTGTAGATGCTAGGTCTGCGATTGTGTACGTCGGTTGCTAACACAACCGTCAAAAGGTAGCCACAACAATTACAGAGGAATTTCAAAACACTTGTACTCTTCAAAAAATGAAACCAATAAATTGCCGGGCGCTTTTGGAAGTTACATCGCAGAGTTGTGACTTGAACCAATTCTTTGCGCGACTGGAACCAATTACTTGCCGCAAGTTCAATCAAAACCTAGAGATTTCGCATCTCCACCTTGCATGCGATTCGTGTTTTTGGAACCATTAAATTGCCGAAAGTGCAAATTGGAAGCTAAACCTTGCCGAAAGTGCTGAGCAGTTTGCCGAAGAACGTCCCAACTTGTTGCCTCTGCCACGCCCTTCCGCTTTTATGAATATGGCCACGCGTAGTGAACCTCGATGATTGTGTGGAAATCGCCGCGGTGGCTGAAGTTATTGCTTGAGCGAGGAGTAGAAGACTATTTTTGTTTGCAGATTCGCTGATTTCAGTTGACGACTTCTTGACGGGTTTGCCGAATTGACGTGACCCGTTTAGGATTTTCGTCATTCCAAAGCTACCAAACTCATTTCAACAAGTCTGCGATGCAACTGTTTACTCACAACCTCGTTTCTTCCAAACGATCTCTGCCGCCTGTTCGCCTTTGCTACTGTCCGATTTACTAACCATCGTCCGTCTAATCTCGACATTCTCGTAGTCTGTCACTGTTACGTATCCGCTGAAAGAGTTTTTTACGGCCGCGACGACCGCGCACAGAAATCGGCACTAACTCGTCAATGATTTGAGAAACCATTTCCGAGTCAAGTCCCCTCCGAGAAAGACTCCTCTCGAGCCATGTGAGGTAGCGACTTGATCAGAACCTTACATGCTTGACCGTCCCTTGCGAACGAGACCGATATCCCAATTTCAGGCCGTACAAGATAATGCCCTTCATCATCTGGCGAGCCGTATTTCTGCCGCATTTTCGTTAGCTGTTTGAGCAGTGTTGGTACTAAAGCATACGAGCGTACTCAGAGCAGCCAAAGTAAGTTGACACGTAAGTAACATAGCTGAACTATTCCTTTTTTATGGATGGTAGTCAGCGATCACAAGCACGGTATGTCAACTAAGTCCAAGATCAAGGAAGCTGTGGCTTGTTAGTTATCAAGCGACCTATGAGTTACCACACTGTGTTGGCTACTCGTAGAACCGCCGTCGTGTGAGCCTCTTCTAAGATAAGAGATCACCTACTGAGCAATAAGATCTAACGAGAATTTTTTCTTTCCGGGGCAGGAAAATTCGGTGTACTTCCAGATGCCGTTTCCATAAGCACGCGCTATCAGATTTAATGCATCCCGTAAACTGACATTGCTGAAGTGCACTGACAGAGGCGTCGCGAAATCAGACGGTGAGCTGAGCCCACCCAGCTTCAACGTTTCGCTGCTCTTTAAGGCTGTCGACTTCTTCCTAATCTCTGGGAGAGCAAGAAGCTTTTCAATGACCAAGTTGGGAACCCGTACCTTGTCTACCCGAAATTCCTTGATACGGACTCTCAGTAGTTCAGGTTCAGTCCCTTCCGGAAGAAGGTTGATCACTCCGTCCGTCGTAAGGAAGCGGTATCGGGGATCCCTTTCTCTTATCAAGTCAATCGTTGGCTGTAACACCAAAGCAGAAGGAAATAAAAATCTGGGTTTGGCCTGCGTGTTCATGCAGTCCACCGTGCTAACAATACCTCCCGGTTCCCGGGCGGCGATAAGAGCCTTTACAAACGCCTCCTCTGAAGTTAGAGACACAAACTCTCCAGCGGATTTGTCCGACTGCAATGCAACGCTGTAAAAATTGGTCCTTGAATAATCGA
>Ga0209485_1000368_pt1 | contig 13706 bp, 6 predicted proteins | sample NCAS100_FD_187516 | JGI IMG/M metagenome (GOLD analysis project Ga0209485, IMG submission 187516) | Agricultural soil microbial communities from Utah to study Nitrogen management - NC AS100 (SPAdes) (version 2) | ecosystem: Environmental > Terrestrial > Soil > Agricultural land | place: USA... | reverse complement strand
AGCGTATTTCCTCACCGCGTCGTTCGTGAAGACGATTGATGGCGGACGGACCGGCCAGAACCAGGGTGGACTGCGCAGTCCCGGCGGCGACCATCACGACCTCTGGATCGATCCGAAAAACGCCAACCGCATGATTGGCGGCAATGACCAGGGGTTAGGCATTACGCTCAATCGCGGCGAGACCTGGCATCGCGTACATCTTCCGATCGCGCAGATGTATCACGTGACGGTGGACAAGGCGATTCCATACAACGTGATGGGGAATCGGCAGGACGGGCCGTCGACGCGCGGGCCGAGCAATTCGCTGTATGGTGGTGGGATTGCGCGGGGTGACTGGTTCGCGGTCGGCGGCGGCGAGAGCGGATTCGCGACACCGGATCCCTCGGACCCTAACGTGGTCTGGTCCAGTGCATCGGGCTCGGGTGCGCGCGGCGGCATTGTCACGCGCATGGACGTTCGCACGCGGCACGTCCGGAACGTCGAGGTCTGGCCGCAGAGTACGGGCGGTTGGCCGGCGGAGTCGTTGAAGTACCGCTTCCAATGGACGTTCCCGGTGCTGTTTTCGCCGCACGATCCCAACACGTTGTTCGTGACGAGCCAGCACGTGCATCGCACGACGAATGGCGGCCAGAGCTGGCAGGTGATCAGCCCCGATCTTTCGACGAACAACAAGGAGCGGCAGAAGATCTCCGGTGGTCTTACTCCCGATAACATCGGCGTCGAATACTGCTGCGTGATTTACGCGTTTGATGAATCTCCGGCGCAGAAGGGGGTGTTCTACGCGGGCACGAACGACGGCAAAGTGCACGTCAGCCAGAACAACGGCGGCTCATGGCAGGACGTCACCGCGAACCTGCCGGGCGCACCAAAGGATGGCGTCGTGCGCGGCATCGACGCGTCGAAGTGGAGCGCAGGAAAGGCATACCTCGTCATCGAAGGCCACGAAGTCGGCGATTTCAAGGCGTACGCCTATCGCACCGCGGACTTCGGGCGCACGTGGAAGCTCATCACCACCGGCATCCCCGAACATCCCAACAGCTTCACGCGCAGTATCCAGGAAGATCCCGTGCGCCAGGGACTGCTATACCTCGGCACTGAAAACCGCGTCTACGTGTCGTTCAACGACGGCGACAGCTGGCAGCCGTTCATCAACAACCTGCCGCCGGCGCCGATGTACGACATCAAGGTCCAGGAACACTTCAATGATCTTGTCATCGGCACATACGGGCGCGGCTTCTGGATCATGGATGACCTGACGCCGCTGCAGCAGCTCACGCCCCAGGTCGCCGGGTCGGCGGCACACCTGTTCAAGCCGCGCGACGCGTATCGGTTCGTGCAGAAGACGCAGCCGATGACGATGCCGAACGACATGACCGCCGGCCAGAATCCCGACTTCGGCGCGTACATCAACTACTGGTTAGGCAGCGCGCCACGCGGCAACGTCACAATCCGTATCACCGATGCCACCGGAACTGTGGTGCGCACCATGCCCGGCACGCGTGATCGCGGCATCAACCGGGTGCTCTGGAATCTCCAGGACACACCGTCGGTACCGATCCGCCTGCGCACCACGCCGCTGTACGCCGATTGGGTCGATCTCGGCCCGAATCGTGTGCGCAGTGGTGGCAACGGCGTCGCATTGCTCCAGCCGCCGGGTACGTACACGGTCACGCTGGAAGTGGATGGCCGCACGTTCACGCAGCCGCTGCGAGTGCTGAAAGACCCGAACTCGGCTGGGACCGATGCCGACATCGCCGCGCAATTGTCTGCGCTCAAGCTGATGCGGGCTGATCACGACTCGGCGGCTTCAGCGATCAATCGCATCGAGTGGACGCGCCGGCAGCTTCTGGACCTCGAGGCGATTTTGCGTGATCAGGGCGGAACCGGTGCGGCGGAGATTCTGCAGCAGAGTTCAGCGCTGTCGCGGAAGCTGATCGGGGTGGAGGAGAACCTGATTCAGCTTCGTGTGACGGGCACAGGGCAGGACGGCGTCAGGTGGCCGGCGCAGGTCTCGGAACGGTTACGGTACCTGATTGGCAACACGGCGACAGGCGATTACAAGCCGACCGACCAGACTGGCGAAGTGCATCAGGTACTCAAGCTTCAGCTTGAGGAAGCTCGGCGGAATCTGCAGCTGATCCTGCAAACCGATATTCCGGCGCTGAATCGATTGCTTCAAGCGAGGAACCTGCCTGGAATCATCCTGAACTAGGAAACAAGCACCGGAGGCTCGCACCTAACGGGAGGCCGCTATGTCTCAACGAGCGATGTTGCTGATTCTCGGGCTGGCCGTAGTTAGTTCAGCCGAGGGTCAACGCGGACAGAAACTCAAACTCGGAGCACCGGACGGTCAGCTTGCAGCCGAATTCAGTCAAGTCACTTCAATCCGTGAGCTCTCGGACGGACGCGTTCTCATCACGGACAGTCGCGAGGGCCGCGTGTTGCTCGGTGACTTTGCCACAAGCGCCGTAACACCCGTAGGACGAACAGGTCGCGGCCCCGGGGAGTACACCGGGACGACGCTGCTAATGCCTATTGGTGGAGATTCCAGTATCATGCTCGATCTGTCGCGCAGATGGATTCTCTTTCATCAAGGTCGCATCGTCGGTGACTTGCCCCCCGACGCACCTGTTGCCCGAGAAGCGCGGGGTTTCATACACGGAGCCGATACGATAGGCCGCGTTCTGATTTTCAGGAGCCGTCCCGGATCGACCCCCCAACGCACCGAGTCCACTGATTCCCTGCTGGCGGTCCTCGTTGATAGAGAGACGGCGCGTGCCGAAACGGTCGCTGTAATGCGGGCTGTGCCCTCGGAGACTCGTACGATCGCGCAGGGCGGTGGAACGATGACTGCCAGGACCTTCAAGCCGTTCGCAACTGGAGAAACGGCGGCGTTGTTCCCCGACGGCTGGATTGCAATCGCCCGGCTCGATCCATACCGAATCGATTGGCGTTCTGCCGATGGTCGAATCACGCAGGGCCAGTCATTGCAAAGCGTGTTGCCCGCCGTGGTCGAAGCTGATCGAAACGCATTTCGTGAAGCAAATCCTCCACCGCGGGGGCGCCCTCCGCTTTTTGATTTCGATGACTTTCCGCAGCGACTCCCGCCCTTCGAATACAGAGCCCCCGGCGACCCAGCAGTGTTCGCCTCGCCGGATGGACGCATCGTAGTACGGCGGACGGTTGCCGGGTCCCAACCGGATAACAGTTATGACATTGTTGATCGAACCGGAACTCTCGTTGGGACGCTGGCAGTCGGCAAACGACAGCGCGCCGTGGGATTTGGTGCCACGTGGGTCTACATCGTGACGCGCGACGTTGATGACATCCAACGCATAACACGTCACCGTTGGCCCTCCTGAAACCCAGCGTGAGAACAAATGGAACCGACCGCGATGCGGTCTGGGCGGCAAGATCGACTCCGACGGACTTCAACGGCGATTCCAAAGATCACTGACGCAGCGGCTGTAGGGGACCGGAGCAAACCTCGTTTTTCCCTGCGACCTCCGTGTTAATGATCTTATCCGCGTCAATCAAAGGTCCGTGAGCGCCCTGATCGGCGGTACCCGGGCCGCCCGGCGGGCGGGAATCCACGCCGCGCCTAACGCCACGCCCAGCAGGGCCAGCGCACCGACCACGAAGGCCAGAGGGTCGCGCGCGTCAATCGAAAACAGCATCGAGGCCAGGGCGCTCGTCGCCCAGTATGCCGCGACGCCGCCAACGAGGATGCCGATCCCCGCCAATGCCGCCGCATGACGCACCACCAGACCCACGACACTCCCGGCCGACGCACCTAACGCCATACGCACGCCGATTTCCTGGGTACGCTGACTGACGAAAAACGCGATCACTCCATAGATCCCGATCGCGGCAAGTAGCAGCCCGGTCAAGCCGAGGCAAGTCAGCAGCAGGGTGTTGAAGCGGCGGGTCGCCGTCGATTGCGACAACACGTTGTCCATGGTCTGGACATCGTATGCCGGCAACTCGGGATCCACATTTCGCAGCGCCGCACGCATCGGAGCCGTGACCGAGATTCCGGGGCGCGACTTGGCGATGAACGTCATCGATCGATTATAGGAGGCCCACGCGTTGGACGGGGCCTGCGTCATCGGCATATAGATCTCGGGGGGCGACTCGTTCTCCCGCCCGAACGCGCGCACATCGCCGCTGACTCCGACAATTTCACGCCACTCAGGCAGCGTGTCGCGCGTCCATCCGGAGATTCGTTTCCCAATGGGATTTTCGTCGCCAAAGGTGCGGCGGGCGAACGTTTCATTCACCACAATCACACTCGGAGCACCGGCAGCGAGATCACTGGCCTTCAGGCTCCGACCTTTGGTGATTGGTATCCTGATGGTCTCGAAGTACTGGTCCGTCACGAGCCTGACGTGTCCGATCAACAGGTCCTTGGGATTGAACGGACGCCCATCGACGCGAACTCCGATATCGATGCTGGCTCCCCACATCGGCACCCTCGTGCCGGCCGCCGCAACCTCCACACCAGGTACTCCGCGAACCTGCTCCAGGATGCGCGCGAATCCGGCTTGCACGGCTTCCGCACTGTCGTAACGAAGCGCCGGCAGCGCCACGCGCATCATCGTCACGTTGCGGGGATCAAATCCAGGTTCCACGCGCTGCAGGAGGTACGCGCTGCGGAGCAGGAGACCGGCGCTCACCAGGAGCACCAGCGCCACCGCCATCTCTGCCACGATCAACGTGCCCCGCACCCGATCGCGAATCACGCCTCGCGAGCCGCGGCCTCCGTCGCGCAGTTCAGACTGGAGGTCGACGCGGGTTGCTCGAAACGCGGGCACGAGCCCGAAGACGACACCACACAGTAGTGTAGCGGCGATCGCAAACCCGAGGACTTGCCAGTTCAACCCGGCCTCGTCGAGTCGAGGGACACCAGCGGGTCCCATCCCCACGAAAAAGCGGATTCCGACCTTCGCGACGATGATCCCGGCCAGTCCCCCCGCGGTCGCCAATAACAAGCTCTCGGTCAACAACTGCCTGACGAGTCGGGCGCGCGCGCCACCCAAGGCACCCCGGATCGCGATTTCCTTGCGTCGCGCCGTTGCCCGTGCCAGCAGCAGGCTGATCACGTTCACGCATCCGATGAGCAGCACAAATGTCACGGCGCCGAGCAGTACCCAGAGCTGTGTGTCCCACCCGTCGACGAGGAGAGAGCCATACGAAACGACCTGCACACCGCGCTCGTTCATCTCGTCAGGCGCGCGTTGCCGGATGCCTTCCGTAATGGTGGCGAGATCAGCCTGGGCCTGCTCGATGTTCGCACCGGGTTTGAGCTTGCCGAAGACGGTGAACATGTGCGCGCCATAATTACTCGCCTGCTCAGTCGTGATGGCGAACGGAGTCCAGAGTCGCTCGTCGAACTCCGTCATTGTGAAGTTCGCGGGCGCGACGCCAACGACGGTGTGCGGCTCGCCACCCAGCCGGACCTGGCGGCCGATGATTGCCGAGTCAGCATTGAACCGCGCGACCCAGAGCGGGTGACTCAATACCGTCACGCGCGAATCCGCGTTTTCCTCAGGAAGGAAGTAGCGGCCGAGTGCAGGTCGCACGTAGAGAACCTCGAAGAAGCTCGGCGTCACGCGTGCTGCCCGCAGCCGTTCCGGTTCTCCTTCGGTCAGGTTGATGGTGCGCAATTGCCAGATCGATGTTCTCTCGACCGTGCGTGACTGGTTTGTCCAATCCGTAACGTGTCCGCCGGAGGCGCTGCCTCGACCGCCCCGAAATGTCTCGGCGATCAGGACGACTCGATCAGCATCGCGATAGGGCAGCGGCCGGAGCAGCACGGCGTTGACGATGCTGAAGACGGCGGTCGTTGCACCGATTCCGAGCGCCAGCGTCAGCATGATGGCGCTCGTAAACGTTGGATGCGCGCGCATCAGGCGCAGCGCATAGATCGCATCCTGCTTCAGGACATCGAGCGTTTCGAGCCGTCGCATTTCCGTCTCCAGCTTCAGGGCCTCTTCAATGCATTCGTCCTTCACTCGCGGCATGTCGCCGAACAGTCGCATCGCTTCCTGCTGCGCGACGTTCCGATCCAGGCCTGTGGCCACGAGGTCGTCAACACGCTCCTGCATGTGAAACGCGAGCTCGTCATCGACGTCGGCGCGGACGTCGGGACGCCAGAAGCGCAGGTATCGTCGCCACTTGGGACTCATCGCGGATTCAGCCCTGCGCCACGTTAGGCAGGCGACGGCGCGTCGGCGGACGACAAAACGCGACCGACCGCGGTGGCAAAGTCCGTCCAGGTCACGACATGGGCGGTGAGCACGCGACGTCCCTTCGGTGTGAGGCGGTAGTACTTCGCCTTTCTATTCTTCTCCGATATGCCCCACTCGGCGTCGATGAGACCCTTGCGCTCCAGGCGATACAGGGCAGGATAGAGCGACCCTTCCTCGATCCGCAGCGCGTCGCCGCCCTGATCCATGATCCAGCGTCCGATGCCATAGCCATGCAACCGCCCCCAGGACAGCGTCTTGAGGATCATGACTTCGAGTGTGCCGTGCAGAAGTTCGTTCTTCATCGTTCCCTATGATTATCTAGGCATAAGATGGAACTGCTTACCTAGATAATCAAGGGGGCGAGTGGCCTACCATGTCCTGTGCATTCCCACCAGTCGATGCCCGCTGCCAACACCTGCTTGCGAGTGACCACCGCAAATCACATATCACCGGGTGCCTGACGAACTCCCCAATAGCGTCATAGCCGGTCGCTATCGCGTAAGCCATGAGATCGGCCGCGGCGGCATGGCCACCGTGTATCGGGCACACGACGTGAAACACGATCGCGACGTAGCGCTCAAGGTCCTGAGCCCCGACCTCCCAGCGTCGCTCGGCACTGAACGGTTCCTGCGCGAAATTGCATTCACCGCCCGGCTTGACCACCCGCACATCCTGCCGCTGCTGGATTCCGGGGAAAGCGACGGGCTGCTGTACTACGTGATGCCGCTCGTTGAGGGTGAGTCGCTACGCGACCGGCTGATGCGGGAGAAGCAACTGCCGATCGACGAAGCGCTTCAGATCACGCGGGAAATCGCGAGCGCCCTGAGTCATGCGCACAGCCACGGCGTTTTGCATCGCGACATCAAGCCGGAAAACATCATGCTGAGCGGTGGCCATGCGCGCGTCGCCGACTTTGGCATTGGCCGCGCTTTATCGGCGACCGTTGCCGACAACCTCACCGTGACGGGACTCGCGATCGGCACGCCGATCTACATGAGCCCCGAACAGGCGAGCGGAGCGACCGACGTCGACGCGAGAGCCGACGTCTACAGTCTCGCGTCGGTGTTGTATGAGATGCTCGCCGGCCAGCCGCCGTACAGCGCGCCAAACACCGCGGCCCTCCTCGCGCGCAAATCACTGGAGCCGATGCCGCCGCTCCGCACGACGCGAGGCCCGGTCCCGCCTGGTGTGGAGCAGGCGATCGCGAAGGCGCTTTCACGCGTTCCGGCCGATCGCTTCGCGTCAGCGCGCGAGTTCGCCCACGCGCTCGACGGCAAGTCAATGACTCCGACAGCGAGTCGACGCTTGCGCGCACCGGCAGTGGCGATGCTCGCACTTCTCGTGCTCGGAGCGATTGCCGTCGTTGCGGACATTGGAGACGTGCGCACTCGCGTGATGGGCAGCGTAGCTACCGACCGAATCGCGACCCTGGCGGTGCTGCCGCTGGAGAATCTTTCCGGCGACACTCAACAGGATTTCCTGGCGGCGGGCATGCACGAGGCCCTCATCACGGGGTTGGGCAAGTTGCGAGGCCTCGAACGCGTGACGGCTCGTTCATCAGTGTTGCGCTATCAGAAGACGGACCGGACGCCGCCGCAGATCGGTGAGGAACTGAACGTCGATGCCATTATTACGGGAAGCGTCACGCGTGCCGGCGACATCGTGCGCGTCACCGCCAACCTGATGCGCGCGCAGAACGAAGAGCCCGTGTGGTCGCGTGCCTTCGAGCGGGAGCTGCGCGACGTACTGTCCCTGCAGAACGAAATCGTTGCGGCCATCGCCCGGGAGGTCCAACTCGAGCTCTCGCCCGTCGAGCAAGCGGGGTTGCGGCGTGCTCGAGCAGTCAATCCCGCAGCGTACCAGTTGTACCTGAAGGGGTGGCTGCAGATGACGTCGTTTACGCCCGAGGGATTCGAGAACGCGTTACGCCTTCACCGAGAGGCCATCGCCATTGACCCTAACGAGGCATTGGCATACGCCGGCCTCGCCGAGGTGTACGGGCTTCTCGAGATCTTCCGTCCCAGTGCCTCGAGAAGCGATGCCGAGCGTGCCAGGGCGGCCGCACTGAAGGCCATCGAGCTGGACCCGACACTGGCACAGGCGCACGTCGCGTTAGGCAACTTCAGGATCGGCAAGGAGTGGGACTACCGGGGCGCGGAAGCGAGCTATAAGCGCGCCCTGGAGCTCAACCCCAACCATGCCGACGCGCATATCAGCTACGCGATCTACCAGAGCATCTTCGGAGATCAGGGCGCTGCGATCGCGGAATACAAACGTGGAATCGAGCTGGATCCGTTTTCGCCTCTGTATACCGCGTGGCTCGCGGGAACCTACTGGGAGTTCTCCAGACCCGACGATGCCATTCGTGAAGCGCAAAAGGCCCTTGTCCTTCAGCCCGATTTCCCGGTTGCGCTCTTCGTGCTTGGTCTGAGCTACGCCGACAAGAAGCGGTTCGACGACGCGATCGCAACTCACCAGCGGGGATTGGACCTCTATCCGACGCACGGATTTTCGTGGACGCTCGCTGCCACCTATGCGCTCGCCGGCAGAAAGACGGACGCGCGCAACATCATGGCGCAGTTGGATTCGGGTAAGCATACCGATGTTGCCCACCCGTGGTTCATAGCCGCTGCCTACACAGCGATGGGCGAACTCGACCGCGCCCTGGACTGGCTGGAACGGGCATACGAGGAGCGCAGTCTGTTCCTGTGCAATCTGGGGCGCGATCGCGCCGCGGGCTTCGACATCCGCCCACTGCATGGTCATCCGCGCTACGTGGCACTGCTCCGCAAGGTGAACCTCGCGAAGTAATCCGGCGTCTACGCAGGCATCGGAGTCGACGGTTCAGGTACGCGGAACTATCTTCGGCGAACCCCCCAACCCCGCGCTCGGCGCTCCCCGCTGAGTGCATCGCCCCACGGACAATGCGAGTCCTGACAACAACTCTGCTCCTCACGGTATCCGTTGCCGCCCCGGCCCAGAACAACAGCTACGGCAATCCCGAGAAGCGCCCGCCGCGGCCCACGTCGGCGACCATCAGCGAAGCCGACCTCATGTCTCGGCTCTACGTTTTCGCCGATGACTCCATGGAAGGTCGGAACGCACCGCTGCCCAGCAACGCGCGCGGGACCGCCTACATCGTCCGCGAGCTGCAACGGCTGAAGATCGCGCCGGCAGGTTACCTCGGCTCCTATTATCAGACGCTCCCGTACGTCTCCCGCTCACTGTCGCCACGCACAAGCCTGACGATCAACGGCGAGCCGCTCCGGTTAGGCACCGACTTCACCGTGACATCGCGCGGTGCCACCAAGATCGTCGACAGCGCACAGGTCATCTTCGCCGGCGTCTCGAGTAACGCCGACCAGATGATCCTGCCTGAGTGGGCGGCAAATCGATTCGTCATCGTTATGCCGCCACCTCCAGCGGCAACGACCGACGCACCCGCAGGTGGGCGTGGTGCCGGAGGTGGTGGCGGTCGCGGCGGTGTTGGTGGAGGCACCGCGGCGCCGGTGAACGTGACCACTCGCTACGCTGGAGCGGTTGCCATCGCCACCGTGGTGCCTGACGTGAACAACCCGCCGGCGACTGGTGGCTTCGGTGGTCGTGGTGGCGGTGGTGGAAGAGGTGGCGCCGCTGGACCACAGAATGTCCTGAACGATCTCAGCGCCCCTCGCGTGGCTGCGCAGTACTACATCACGCCCGCCGCCGCAGCCAAGCTGCTCGGCCGTCCAGTCGAGGGGGCAGGGCCGGGTACAATGAATGGTATCGTCAACGCCACGGTCTTCTATGATGACGTCGACATCCCGCACGCGTCCAACGTCCTCGCGATCATCCCGGGCAGCGATCCTGTGCTGAAAAACGAATACGTGGTGATCAGCGCGCATAACGATCACGTTGGCATCACCGGCCCGACTGCGCAGGGCGTATCGACCGCGGTTGATCATGATTCGCTCCGCACGGCGCGGCTGGCGAACCTTCGCATGCAGATGCAGGGCGGGGAGCTCGTCGCATTGCCGGCCGGCACAACGGTCACCGTCAACCTGGACAGCCTGCGGCGCATCCGTCCGCCGCGTCGTGATTCCATTCGCAACGGCGCCGACGATGACGGCTCGGGTTCGATGGGCGTGCTCGAAATCGCCGAAGCGATTGCAGCCATGCCGGTGAAACCGAAACGATCGACCGTCTTCGCCTGGTGGACCGCCGAAGAAGACGGCCTCGTTGGCTCGCGCTGGTGGACCGACAATCCGACGGTGCCGCTCAACCAGGTTGTGTCCAACATCAACATGGACATGATCGGCCGCGGCCGTGCCGAAGACGTTCCCGGCGGCGGCCCGGACTACCTCGGCTTCCTCGGCGCCGACCGGCTCTCGACCGCGTTAGGTGAACGGGTGCACGCCATCAACAGGCGGCAGTCGAATCCGTTGCGTCTCGACAACCGCTTCGACTGGCCGATCGCCTGGCCGGGGTACAACAACCTGTATGGTCGAAGCGATCACGCGAATTTCTCGCGCTACAACATCCCGATCGTCTTCTTCTTCACCGGGCTGCACGCCGATTATCACCAGGTGACGGACGAGCCGCAGTACATCGACTATCCGCACTACACCCGGATCGTGAACTACGTGAAGGACCTGACGATCGATGTGGCGAACCTTCCCACGCGTCCGAAAGTCGATCGTTCGGGAGCAATTCCGCCGAGACCGATAAAGCAATAGGGTGCAACAGGGTGCGGAGGGTGCACAGGGTGCGAACCGGCACGTTCGCACCCTACGCACCCAATGCACCCTGCGCACCCTTCCGTTACTTCTCCTTCGACGCCACAAAATGGGAGAAAACTGATTACACGGAAACCGCTGTAATCGGTCTTCTCCCACATCTACCATCCCACGTCCCACAGTCTGCTACCGCTCCCACGTCGCAAGGGCCCGCATGCGTTCTACCATCTTCACGAACTCCGCGCGGTAGCCGCCGACGTCTTCTCCAAGCGCGCTACGTGCGAGCTCACTCACCTGGTCGAGTGTCGCCGAACCACGGTGCTCGGATTCACGCAGAATCATGCCGAATGCCGCCACGGACGCCGCAAATCTCAGGTCGACGGAGCCCTCGGTCGGACGCGACGCTCGTACCACATGATCCAGCCAACGGCTGGTACTCGCGTCAGGCAGCTTGTATCGCAGCTTCACGTACATGAGCTCATCAGCCGGGCCGGTACCCACAGCTCCCGACTGGTAGCGCAGCGGCTCGCTTGCCGTTGAGCGTTCACGTGATCCCTTCGGAACGACTTCGTACAACGCGGTGACGGAATGACCGGCGCCGATTTCCCCGGCATCTTTCCGGTCATTGTCGAAGTCTTCCTTCTGGAGCATGCGGTTCTCGTAGCCGATCAATCGGTATGATTCAACGCGCTGCGGATTGAACTCGACCTGGATCTTTACGTCCTTCGCGAGCGTCAACAGCGTTCCGGCCATCTCGTCCACGAGAACCTTACGCGCCTCGGCGAGGTCATCGATGTATGCGTAGTTCCCGTTTCCCTTGTCGGCCAGCTTTTCCATCTTCGAATCCTTGTAGTTGCCCATGCCGAAGCCGAGGACCGAGAGGAACGTGCCCTGTTCGCGTTTCTCCTCGATGAGCCGTTCCATCTCCGCGTCGCTCGAGGCGCCGACGTTGAAGTCCCCGTCGGTGGCAAGGATGACACGGTTGTTGCCGTCAGCCAGGTGGTTTCTGCGGGCGACGTCGTAGGCGAGCCTGATGCCCGCTCCGCCTGCGGTCGAGCCGCCGGCGTGCAGCCGGTCCAGCGCTCCAAGTATTTCTTCCTTGCGGTCACCGGAAGTCGGCGGCAGCACCAGTCCCGCGGCACCGGCGTAGACGACCATCGCCACCCGATCCTGCTCCCGCAACTGCCTGACGAGTAGCTTCAGCGATTCCTTCACTAGCGGCAGCTTGAAGGGAGCATTCATCGATCCCGAGACATCGATCAGGAACACCAGGTTGCTCGCCGGCAAGGATTCCGGGGACAGTCGACGCGCCTGGAGACCGATGCGTACCAGCAGGTGGTCGGCATGCCACGGCGTGTGCGCCACTTCGGTCGTCACGGAGAATGGATGCCGCTTGTCCGGCTCCGGGTACTCGTACGCGAAGTAGTTCACGAGCTCCTCGATGCGCACGGCATCCTTGGGCGGACGCTGGCCGCTGGTCACGAATCGCCTGACGTTGGAATACGAGGCACGATCCACATCGACGGAGAACGTCGACAGCGGGTCGGCGCGGGCGCCAAGGAACGGATTGTCGACGATCCGGTCGTACGACTCGGTGTTGTCCACCGGGCGATAGCGACCAGGGAGGTGTTGCGGCGGAGGAGCGACCGTCGCGTTACCAGGCGAGATGGTGAACGCGAGTTGCTTCATCTCCGCTGCGCTCCCCGTGCCGGTGACGACGACTTCGGACAACCCGTTTACATCCTGCGCCAGGACGAAATCAGCTGCGACGCTGTCGGCGTTGAGCCTTACGGTCCGAGTCTCGGGGCGAAACCCAATCGCGCGCACCTGGATCGAGACTTCCTGTCCGCGCAGGCGGGCAGGCGCGAGGATGCGGTACGCGCCGCTCGCATCCGTGCCGACGCTGATACCGGCATCAGGGATTCTGACATTCGCCGCTTGAATGCCCATTGCGGTACCGGCGGAGGTAACACGCCCGGTCACGATGACGCCCTGTTGTCTCTGGTTAGGCGTAAGGAGCAACAGCGGGAGGGCGAGGCTGACGAAGGCAGTTTTCATGGGGACCTCCACGAATGGGGTAATCGATCGTCCCGTGACGTCATGTCACTGGGATGAATCCCAATCTGGGGGTTCCGGACGTTCTGAACAGCCGGCCAGGCGACGGCTTCGTTCAGTCACGCGGTCGAGGAGACACGGCAGCGGTTCGTGGTGACGGACCGCAGCGCCGTTAGGCGATGCTGAGCGCCCTATGGTCGTCGCAGCGTTGAATCAATGTCGCCAATGAAAATGCGGTTCATATCGTCACTCCGCGCGGAGAGCCATGGCCGGGTCAATGCGACTGGCGCGCCATGCGGGAACAGCCGAGGCACAGAGCGCCGCCGCCGCAAGCGTGATCGCGGCCAGCAGGAAGGGCATTGCGGATCGCACGGTCGTGTTGAACATCAGTGATTGCACGGCGACGCTGGCAAACCAGCTGGCGAGACCGCCTAACGCGAGCCCCACGCCAACGATCGCCAGCCCTTCCCCGACGACGAGCCTGACGAGGTCCCCGGCCCGCGCGCCCAGTGCGGAACGGATACCCAGCTCGCTCTTCCGTTGCGCGACACTGAAGGCGAGGATGCCGAACAGGCCGACGCCAGCAAGGATGATGGCCAGCAACGCAAAGACACCGAACATGGTCGTGCCCAGCTTGAGCGGGCGGTAGTCGGTATCGAGCATCTGCGAGAGCGGGCGGGTCTCG
>Ga0209485_1000367_pt1 | contig 13724 bp, 14 predicted proteins | sample NCAS100_FD_187516 | JGI IMG/M metagenome (GOLD analysis project Ga0209485, IMG submission 187516) | Agricultural soil microbial communities from Utah to study Nitrogen management - NC AS100 (SPAdes) (version 2) | ecosystem: Environmental > Terrestrial > Soil > Agricultural land | place: USA... | reverse complement strand
CACGATGGGGGTGCCGATGCCGACCGCGATGTTCGTGACCGTGGCGGGCTGCCGGATCCACACCTTCACCGTGAACACGGTGCCCGACGTCATGGTGGAGGTACCGGCCACCATCGAGCTGTCCCAGCTCCACGCGACGTAGTCCTGGTCGAGCTGGGTGGAGTCCATGGCCCGGTCGATGTTCTCGAACGCGTTGTTGACCGGGGTGCCCCAGTTGGCAGAGCCGATTGCAATGGGGTCGAACATGTCATATGCCATGGGTCTATCCTCCGTCGCCGTATGGTCCGTCGCCGAACGCGCCTTCACCGAACCCGTCGAACCCGGGCGGCAGCATCGCCTCACCGGAGGCGACCTCACCCCACGTCACTCCGGCGGCGATCAGATCCGCGTACGTGGGGTACGTCTCGGCGAGCAGGCACCAGTTCGCCTCCACCGTCCCCTGACCGGGCCCGAACGGCGTGTCCACCAGCGTGAACGGCGCATCCCACACGCGATACGGGCGCCGCTGGTCCCGGGAAAGGTACGTCTCCACCAGATCCCCGGGCTGGAGTACCGCGTCCGGCCACCCGTAGATGGCAGGCAGCTGGAGCTGGAGAGGCCCTCCGGCGGTGAACAGGGCCTCCACCGCGTCCCGGGCCACCAGCGTCTTCGAGAAGAGCTTGAGGGACCCGTCCAGCCGCTTGCGGCGCCCGTAGATGTCGGCCGGTTTCTCCGCGTCGTAGACGTCGAACAGGTTCGCATCCGCCCGCCGGACGAACTCCCCGAAGCCTGCCCACACGAGATCGGGCCCGCCAGGGTCACAGATGGCGGCCAGCGCCTGCTGAGGGGTCTCACAGAAGGACAGCGCCAGGTTCGCCCACGGCCGGAGCGGGTCTTTCAGCAGCACGCTGCCGTCGCTGATCTCGATGTACGGGCCTTCGGTGATGACCACGGCCCCGGGGCTGCCGGTCCACCGGTACCAGAGTTCGGTGTCGAGAGGCGCCGTGGTGTCGTAGAAGACTCCGACCTCGGCGAGGAGGGTGACCTCCCCGATCAGGGTCCACGGACCCGTGGCGGAGGTACCCCTCTCGATGGTGGCCGTGGTCTGAGTGCCGGGCAGCGCGGTGAAGTCTGCGGTGAGGTAGACGATGCCGTCCACTAGCGGCGCACCCCCGTGATCGCGAGTCGGTCCCGAGCCTGGTTCGACTGGGCAATGCGTGCGTCGAAGTGTCCGTCAAGCTGCTCGTTGCCGATGAAAACTTGAACGGTCGGAGCCGCGTTCGGGGACTGGGGGAGCTGGAGAGTACGGCCGTCCGGCAGCGCGAAACTGGGGACCGCCGTGGCGATGCCCTGAAGAGTGCTGCGCAGGTCAGGCACCTTATCCTGGAGGCCCAGAAGGAAGCCGTCCATGGTGTCGCCGCCGACTTCCATCATGACCTTCGACGGGGATTCGATGCCCAGGAATCCGGTCACGGCGTTCTTCACCGTGGAGCCCACCTCGGCCGCGATGTCCCGCAGCGCGCCGAGCTTGCCCCGGATGCCGTTGATCAGACCGAGCACCAGGTTCCCACCGGCGGATACGAGGAGATTGCCCAGGTCCCCGATGGCGCTGAGGATCATCCCCGGCAGGTCGAAGAACAGATCCTGTAGCCGGTTCAGCATTTGCTGGACTGCCGAGACGACGCGGGTGTGAAGGCTCCGGAATTTCTCGTGCGCGAGGTCGACGAGGCGCCCCAGAATTTCCATGATCCTGTCCTGCATTGCCTGGAGGATTTCCTGTACCTTCCGGGCAACATTCATGACCAGTTCCTGGATTTTCTTCCAGGCGGTGGAGAAGTCTCCTTGAATCAGGGCAACCAGGATTTCGATGATCGGAATGATCACGCCGTTCAGGATATCCGCGAGGAACTGGAACCCGGCCACCGTGAGTTTGATGATCAGGTCAAGCAGCGGTTGCAGAACAGGCATGATCTTTTCGGTGAACTGAATTCCCAGTTCGATCAGCGTGACGATGAGCGGGACCAGCGCCACCACCAGATTGCCGAATGCCTCGGCGATCGTCGTCAGGATGGGGGAAAGTTTGGTGATCGCTTCGGTCAGGAGCGGGAAAATCTTGGTCGACAGTTCGGTGAGCGGCGGGACGAGCTGGGGAAGTACCTCGGTCGACAGCTTGGTGAAGAGCGGAACCAGCGCCTCGCCCAGTGCGTTGGCCAGGGTCTCGGCGAAAGGCGCCATCGCTTCGAAGGCCATGCCCAAGCCTTCGAAAAGCGGTACCAAACCGGGCAGAATAGACGCTGCCAGCTCGCCCGCCAGCTCGATGAACGGGGTCAGAACCTCGACCAGCCGACCGAATGCACCGGCGGCCGTCTCCAGAACCGGGCCCAGCTCGGTCAGAATCTTGCTGAGGCCCTCGCCGAGCACCGTCACCAGGGTCTGTAGCGGCCCCGCCAGCGTCTCGAAAATGGGTCCGAGGGCCTGAAGAGCCTGCGAAAGCAGAGGCAGAGCCGTGGTGACCACGGTACTCAGGGTCTCGAACAGGGCCGAAAGGGCCTGCTGGAATCCCTGCGTGGCGGTGACATCCTCAAATGACTGGGTAATCTTTTCCAGAATCTGGAAAAGGCCCTCCCCATTTGAATTCAGGTTGTCGAAGATATTGTCCAGACCGCCGAATACATTTCCTGCAATCCGGCCGAGCTGAGCAATGGCGTCCACGGCATTGGAAATAGCCTCTTCCAGCGCCCCCGACTCAAAAGCCTTGGCCAGCTTCTCCGAGATCCCCGTCGCAGCCTTGGCCGCAGCTTGCGTGAGCCGGTCGAACGTCGGGGCTGCCGCAGCACCGATCTGCCCCAGCCCCGTGACAATCTGAGCAGGCAGGTTGGAGAGGTTCCCCAGCGCCTTCACAGACCCGTCAAGGGCCTGCCCCAGGACTCCGTCCTCCGCCAGCTTGGAAGCGGCCCCGGCGGCGCCCAGCGCCATCGCGTTGAGTTCCAGGGCGGTTTTCCGGAGCGCGGTCCCCACCACCGGCAGGACCGTCTTGCCGAGCCGGTTCAGCGCGGTGTCGAGTCCCTGGAAGAACGTGTTCTGGACGCTCTGCTGCAGCTCCTTGAACTGCTTTTTCATCCCGCGCAGCTCGACCACGAACGCGCGGGCGGTGGGGGACAGCTTTGCCAGCGCCTTTTCCAGCTCCTCCGCCGTGGCCGCGCCGTCGAAGGCCGTCTTGATCGCGTCGCCCACACCCTGGAACGCGAGGGCCAGGGCCCCGCCCGTGAGCGCGAGCGTGGTCAGGCCCGACACGGCCAGGGCGGACGCGGGCAGGATCGATTCGATGGCCGTGGTGAGGGCGGCCAGGGCGGGGAGGGCCGCGAGGGAGGCCGTCCCCATGGCCGCGATGCGGGGCGAGACGGCGCCCACGGACGGGATCAGGGAGCCGAACGCTCTGCCCAGTCCCAGGATGGAGCGCTGACCGGCGCCGTCCCGGTCGACCTCCACCTCCAGCTCGATGGGCGGGGCGGTCTCCTCCACCGTCTCCACCAGGGCCCGCACCTGACGCTGCACGTCGCTCAGGGAGCCGATGGCGTCCAGCTCGGCCTGAAGATCGATGTCCTCGCCCTGAGAGGCGCGCTGCACCACCGATTCCAGCTGCGCCTGAATCGTGCTCAGGGAGCGCTGGGTGTCCAGAGCGGCCTGAAGATCGATGTCCTCAGCGCCGTCCTCGGCGCGCTGTACCACCGCGTCAAGCTGATTGGCGATCGTGCTGAGGGATTCGCCTACCGCGAGGGCGGCATCGACGTTCAGTTCCGGGGCACCGTTTTCGGCCGTCCGGATGATCGCGTTGAGATCCCGTTCAAGCTCGGGAAGCGTGTCAGCTGTCGAGATGACTAGGTCGACTTCGGCCGTGGATGCCACCGCTCACCGCCTTATGCTCGACAGGAATTCCATTGGATCGTCTCCTCCATCATCCCATTCATCCTCGTATCCCGGAGGTGGGACAGACAGGGAGAAATCGAACTTGATCCTTCCTTTCTCGTCCTGACCCTTGACACAGAGGGCGTACACGGCCGCGCACCATTCGCTCACCGACCTCGCCCACGGATCCACGTTGGCCAGCACCAGCCTGCCCAGCACCTCGCTCTGGACCGACGTGTTCAGCAGGCGGCCGCCCTCCCACCACTTCCACCCCGTTGCCTCGGACAGGATGCGCAGCGACTCCTGCCGCAGTTCATCCACAGCTTGTGGATAATCCAGCAGCAGGTCCGCCATCTCGTCCCGCTCCTCCTGGTCGGCCAGTGCAGCCGCCAGCGTCTGAGGCTGCACCATGGCCTGCGTCCACACGGCCGCCGGTCGGTACGGCACCGTGAACTGCGTACCGGCCAGCGTCACGGTCAGGGGGTCACGGTGGAGAGGGAGGAACTCACTGGGCACGCTTGCGGGGAGCGGCCTTCACCTTGGGCGCGGCCTTCCCGCCCTCGGTCTGCCGCTTCATGATCTCTTTGAAGATGTCCGCCAGGTCGGCAGGCTTGACCTCACCGGCAATCATCCGGTCGGCCAGCGCATCCCACTGCTCCTCGCCCCCCGACTCCCTCAGGACCTGGGAGATGGCCTGAAGAGACTTCGCCTGCGAGACGCGCATGTTGACCACGGTCAGCACCATGGCCAAGGCCTCTTCCGGGATCGGGGAGAAACGGTACGCCGTCCCCTTGACCTGAATCGTGAAATACGTGTCGTCGTCCATGGACACGAGTCTAAGACCGGACGCGGTACGAGTAGCCGCGCGCGGCTGCCACCTCGCGCAGGGCCCGGTCCAGGAACGGGTTCGCGCGCGTGCCCGGGTGATTCACGACCTTCGCGAACACCGTCCGGCCGCCCACCGTGAACTTGAGGACCTGCCTGTTCCGGGGCCGGATGATGTGCGGCGCCGTGCCATCGTTGACCCAGCCCGCGTACTCAAGGTCGGACCCGACCTTGACGCTGCCGCGCAGGGAGAAGATCCGGGGAGGTTCGGCCCTGATCGAGCTACGCAGGCGACCCGTACGGACCGGCGCCAAAACTCTGGCCCGGTTCACCACCTGCCGGGCTGCCTCCTTGAGTTCCGTCCGCGACGCGTTCGTCAGCGTGCGGTTCAGCGCTGCCCGGTCCAGCCGGATTCTGGCCATCGAGAGCCTCCATAAATCCGCCCTTGATCCACGTGGCGACCCGGTCCGAGGACACCACCTCAGCCTGATCACCCTTCCGCATCCCGTTGAAGGAGCGGAGCACGCGTACACGAATCATCTTGCGTCGGGCCATGGTCACTCCTCGGTCGGACAGCATCGGCTCATGGCGATTACCACCGTCATCGTGCCACCGAGACAGTTCCCGTCCACGCCGAAGGGTTCGTAGCGCCCGACCGATATCTCCTCGGCGGCCGACCCCTCGATGTCCCCGAAAGCGCAGCAGATGGCCGCCTCCATGGACCCCATGTCGGAGTCCAGCTGGGTGGCTGCCAGCGTCCACTGATCCTCAGTGGGGACACCCACGATGTCGGCTGAGGGCGCGCACCGGGCCACCCCCATCTCGAGGGTCAGCAGCCGCTCGGCACCGAAACAGGAGACGTTCTGGAGGTCGCCCACCTGGCGGACGCCGGAGAGGTCGGCGATGCGCACCCACCCCAGTCCCCGGCAGCACTCGTCGTCGTTCGTGCCGAGCAGCGGGGTGACCTCGGCACCGGCGCGCAGCATCACGTGCTCGGCAGCGATCGGGTAATCGGTGGCGGGCGCCGTCAGCTGCTCCTGAAGACAGTCCAGGAGTTCCGTGGCGAGGGTGATGGCGTTGGTCATGCTGAGAACCTCGGTCCCGGCACGTCGGAGGAGTACACGCGGGAGCGCTGCATCTTGCGGAGCGGGTTCACCGACCGCACCCAGAGATCGACCATGGCGATGCCGGTGAGGCCGTTCTCCAGAAGGGATGCCGGGTCCATGATCTGCACCTCCACCCCGTTACGTGACAGTGACTGGAGCTGCTGAGGCAGCGAGCATTCTGCGCCGACACAGGACTTCGCGAACTCACACGCGAGGAGTCCGGCAGCGATCTGCCCGGCCGCCGGGAGCGGCTCACCGGGGCGGTAGGTGATGGTGAAGGCGCCCACGCCGTCCGGGTCGGCCTCCATGTCCTGGCACAGCGGCCAGCACTCGCCGTCGATGCGCACCAGGACCGGGAGGCCCCTGTAGGTGTCCAGGCGGTATGCGTCGGGGTCCAGCGCCACCCCGTCGACCTGTACCTCGGTCACGGATGCCACGGGGCCGGGGAAGGGCACCTCGCAGGGGGCCTTGCAGGTGCACCCGCCCGCGCACCCGCAGTTGCGCCACGCGCCCGCGTCGATGAACGGGGTCATCCACGGGAAGCCGGATCCGTTGGCGGGGGCGCCCACGGGCCAGGTGAGGTAGCCGAACCCGTTTGCGCAGCGAGGGCCGCACGGGCGGTAGTTCACGGGGCACTGGGCGAAGCGCCGTCCGGTGAGGGCATCGAGGATCTCAGTAGCCCACGTGGTGGCGTCGGCCTGTACGGCGCCGCTGTACGTACTCCAGTCAGGGCAACAGGAGGTGTCGAGAGTCCAGCTACAGGGCGCCATGTCCGTCCCTTCCTACGAAGGGAGGCCCCACAGGGACATCTGCGGGGCCTCCGTCTCGGATGCTACGGGATGGCGAGCGCCACGGCGCCACACGCGGCCGTCGGCAGCGGGGCCGAGGTCACTTCGTAGTGGACGAAATCCGCGTCGTCGATGGCGGTGAGGAGCGGTTCCAGCGTGGCCGGGACGACCGCGTCACGGCGGATGTCGTACGGGCCGACACCCCAGCCGCTGCCGGAGACGGCACGCGCGGTGAAGGTGAGGACGAGCGCGCCATTCTGGTGCACCCACTCACCCCACTGAGCGTCCTTGACCCACGGGTAGAGCCAGTAGCCGTAGGACGGGAAGCCGTCCACGGAACAGGCCTGGCCCGTGATGCCGGTCCACACCTCCAGCGCGAAGTTGGCGGTGCCGGTCAGGTCACCGTTGATGCGGAAGCCGACCGTGTTGGGGGCGACTGCGTCGTCCACGACCAGCGGGTCGCCGGTGATCAGGTTGATCATGTCCGGGTCGGTGACACAGACGATGATCGACAGGTCGATCCACCGGAGCGCAGGGTCCGAGCGGTCGTCGATGCAGAGGTCGCCGTTAGCGTCCGCCTGCGAAATCTCCTCCGCCTCCAGGTAGTTCGGAGTGGCGGTGATCGACACGAACGCCTTGCTGACCAGCGTGGAGGAGTCGCCTTCCACGATCGATCCGCACTCGTCCAGGAGCGTCAGGCGCATGAGCTTTCCGCGCGCCTGGTTGGAACACACAGTGGGCATTACTCTCCACCTTCCTCAGTGACAGGTGCCTGATCGGCAGCCCGTGCGCGCCGACGCTTTCGCGGTGCGGTGTACAGATCGGCCAGGTAGGGCGGTACGCGGAACTCCATCCCGCCACGGCCCGTACGGACGTCGTGCGGCGAGGCGGCCAGCGCGATGAGCGCCCGTGCCACCTCCTTGATCTCGTGACGGGCGGGGATGATCGTCACCCAGTCGTCTTTCATCAGGCCACCGCCACTACGCCGGGAGCCGCGACCGGCACCTGGACGGCGTACACGTCGGGGCAGTCCCACGCGTGCGCGAAGACCTCCTCGGCGACGACGTCCCACTGGTTCAGTGCCCGGTCGAGGGTCTGACGCGGGTCGGGCTGGGGGAGGACGCCGGAGCGCCACACGGTGAGCGGGCTGGTGATGAACGCCCAGACGAACCCCACGTCGGGGGCGACGTCGTCCGGGCCCGTGACCCCGTAACCGGACCCGATGGACAGGGCCGTGCCCATGGGGGTCTTGTACACGCCTGCCAGGCGTTCGGCCGGGTCCATGAGACCGGCGTAGCGGATGGCGGCGTAGGCGGCCATGTTGATGTGGATCACGCCCTGGTACCCGGAGACGCTGTAGAACGCCTCCTCCAGCGCTGCGATGGCCGCTCCGGCCCCGTCGGCCAGGGGAGTGACGATCGTCGCTCCTGCGCCCGTCAGGGTGGGCGTGGCGCCCGGGTAGGCAGCTCCGTCCCAGATGACCGACTCCACGATCGTCTGCTCGGCGGAGAGGAGCTGGGAGCGCACCGCGTCCAGCATTTCGCTGCCGGTCCGGCCGACCGCGCCGCAGCGCTTGCGCGCCACCACCCAGTACGGGGCCGCTTCGATCAGGTCGGAGCCTTCGGTGTACTCCTTCTCCGGGCTGACGGCGCAGGTCTGGTTGTGGAGCTCGGCCCCGCCACAGTGATCGCTGAGGAACTGGAGTCCGGAGCCGATCATGCGTGTGGTCAGGGTCGCCATGCGGGCTGCGGCGAAGACGCCGTACCGCAGGGGCGCGACGGCGGGTGCGTCGATGAGCTGAGGGTTCGTCAGGATGGTTGCCATGGTGTCCCTCCTTCCGGTCTGAGGGGCCCCCGCCCGCTACAGGGACGACGCGCGGGCGGGGGCTGTCTCAGGGGAGGGACTACGGGGTGTCGTCCGCGCAGTTGATCTGAGCGGCGCCGGTGATGCCGCCGATGCAACCGGCCACCGTGTACAGACGCTGTCCCGGGCACGGGAAGAGCGGCGCGTAGCCCTCCTCCGCGAACAGGGCGGTGAACTCGTTGACCGAGAGCGAGGCCGCGTCGTAGACGTTGGTCAGGGTGACGACGTCCTGACGGGCGAGGACGACGGAACCGGCGGGCCAGGCGAGGAACGACACCGTGGACGGGAGCGCCGTCATGAACGGGGTTGCAGCGTCACCGCCGGGGAAGCCAGCGGCGAGGGCACCGCCGGTGATGAGGCCGTCCTGCCATCCGCGCACGAACTGGACGCGGGCGCCGCGCAGGGAGAACATCCGGGCCAGCTCGGAGTCCGAGACGTTGAGCAGGCCGCCGGTGTCGCCGGTGCGGCGCGAGAGGTCGGCGCGCATCTGGGCGAGCACCCAGAAGGGCAGCACGATCTCGATGGTGGAGTTGCGCGGCAGCATGAACCGGTACATCAGGTCTTCGCGTGCCAGCTCGACAGCGGCGAGAAGGGCGGAGGTAAAGCTGTCGCCGTCCGGGTCGGGGGAGACGAACGTGGTGGCCGCTCCGGCGCGCGCGATGATCTGCGCGAGGATGTTGCGGTTGATCTCCTGCTCGTGGGCGGCAAGGAGTCCGTCCATCCACGCGCGCACGACCTCGGGGTATCCGGCCGCCTGGAGGAAGCTGGCACGGATACAGAGGGCGGCGACGTCAAGGCGCCTGTCCTCGAACTCGGGGCACGGGATGACGGAACACGTCTTGACCGTGTCGGCGATGACGTCGGCCTCGGTCAGGAGGTTGGAGCCGCCTCCGACCGCGATGGCGTTGGCGTAGATCTCGGGGAAGGTCGGCTCGTCCGTGTAGTTGATGCCGCCCCGGGTGGCGGAGACGGTGGGGAGGTCGAGGATGCCGACTCCGGCCGCCCAGTTGGTGCAGAGGTCGTAGTCGTTCTGAGAGGGCGCACACCAGCCGACGGCAGCGGTGAGGGACTGGCCCTTGTCGATGCCCTGCTGCCAGGCGGTGGCGAGGCTGCCGCCGCTCAGACGGTACTCGGAGCGCACCTCGCGGATCTTGCGCATGGTCTCGTTGCCGGAGTCCTTGGGCGCGATGACGTGCTCGGCATCGCGGTGGCGCTTGAACTGGGCGATGCCGTACCGGCCGGAGGCCTGACTGCCGAGAGTCTGGCGGGTGGCGAGCATCGCTTCGGCGATCTCATTTGCACCTGCGAACTCTGTGCCGACGCCTCGCTGGAGGAGTCCGGAGGTGTGCGGCATGAGGTGCGCAGTGATGCCCTTGGGGGCCTGCTGCTCCACCGGCACGGCCACGGGGGCCTGTACGGCCATCTCAGCCACGCTGGGGACCGAGACGGCCTGGGAGACCGGAACGGGCTCAGAGGCCGCCACAGGGGCCGTTACGGGCTGGGAAGGCACCACCGTGGGGATGACGGGGACTTCCAGGTTCGAGAATGCGTCCCGCTTCGCCTGATTGGCGGCTGCGCGGTCGATGCGCGCCTGCGTTTCGGCCTGGAGAGCGGGGAGGGCAGCGGCGAGCTGGTCCAGCTCCTCGGCCTCACCGGCGGCGAACTCGGTCGCGGCGGACAGCTCACGGCCACGGGCGGCCACACGGGCGAACTCGGTCGCGAGGTCCTCATCGCTCAGGGCGGTGGGGTCGAACTGCGGAGGGGTGATCTCTTCAGGCATGGGCTGCTGCTCCTTCGAAGCGCAGGGACGGATGGACTACACGTCGCTGCGGCGAGGCTCTCAGCTCATCCACCACTGCTAGTCACAGGTTACGCCTGAAGTCACTTTCTGGTGGGTGCGGGCAGTGCGGGCAGAACGGGCAGTTTCTGAGCACCCTTCCCATAGCACTCCACTTCTTAATGATCTTCCTCCCACTACTTTCTGTAATTTAGGAGGCACTGGGGATCATGGGGAAAGAGGGGTGTCTATGGGAAGGGTGGTTTGTTTCTGCCCGTTCTGCCCGCGAGGCCTCAGACTCAAATCGGTCTAATCGGACACTCACCTGATCAGCCCCCGTGGCCGGGCAGAACCGTAAATGCCCGCCGGAAAACGAAAGTGCCCGCGCGGGCATTTACGAATCCCGCGCGGGCACTTTTGCCCGCTACACAGCGTGACTACTTTGCCTTGGGCACCACCCGGTGCATGTGCTTGAACGAACCGGACGTAGTGTCTGTATTGATGAGCAAACGGACTTCCGCCATCGTGCCCGCCCGCTTGGTCGACCCGTCCCTCAGGGTCACCTCGTACTCCGTATTGGCCTTCCGGCCGCCACAGCTCCCACACGCCATGTCAGTTCGTCCCTTCCACCTGAGCCCATGCCCACTTGGCACGAGCGATCTTCTGGCTCTGCTGCACAGCAAGCTTGAACCGGCTCATCACCTCAGGTTCCGGCCCCGCCACCGGCGTGATACCGAAAGTCCCTACCAGCGCACGCTGCACCCCCGAACTAAAGGCCACACGCGCCCTCGGCACAGGAAAGCCAGGCGCATTGACGCTACAGACTGCGATCAGTTCCAGGCTCCCTGCAACGCGCCTCCAGTCGCCGCTCACGGGCGAGGACCGGAAGACACTCAATGCCTGGTCAGAGGCCTCGGGAAGGATCCACCCGGCCACCCAGATGCCGTGCTCGTCCTCCCCGGCCACCACCCTCGCCACGGCCGCCGACGGGTCGTCGTAGTGCTGAGCAGCAGCCTGGAATCCCGCTTGCAGGTCCCGGCAGTGGGTGGGCCCCGCCACCAGCGTCCCCACCGGCAGCCCGAACCCCTCCGCCACCTGCTGCTCAGCGGTGTGGAAGTAGGCGTACCCCGCCGGTGAGGACGGGGGCGTCACACACCCCGGGAGCCCGATGTGGCAGGTACCCCACCCTGCGATGTGCCCGAACACCCGCCCCGAGTCCGAGATCGTCAGCGGCGTGAGCCGGTCCAGATCGGGCTGCCGGAACCAGTCGGCCGGGGGGAGCACGGGAGCAGCGCTGGCGGTGATCCACTCCGGCACCGGAGCACCCATCTCCACCACGTCCGGATCGAGGGTCAGGGAGACGTCCGCGAACGCCGGAATGGCCACCAGCGTTGCACCTGCAATCCTCCACCGGGTGATGAGCAAACGGTCCTGCTCGTCCATCACGTACTCGATGTCATCGAGATCCACCGACGGCCCCAGGAGACCTGCATCGAGCTGCTCGATGACCGCAGGCGGTGCCGACTCCAGCATCGTCCCCGTGGCCGTCACCATCCCGTCGGCGATCGTCAGCGACTCCACCCGGGCCACCACACGCGATCCGCCGTGACCGTCATCCGACAGCTCCTGCCACATCAGCGGCAGCGGCAGGTCCCGGGAGGACCCCCCCGCCGGATCGATCACACGACCATCACCGGTCGGCACTCCCAGCCGTGCGAGCACGGCACTCCATGTCCTAGCCATCTTCGCTCTCCTCGGGTTCGAGCCACCCGCACCGCAGCTGGCACACCAGGGGGCATTCCTCGCACGTACTCATGACGTCCCTCTCGCGTTCTGACGGTCGGTCCAGTCGATCTCTTCTCCCAAGATCACTGGCAAAATGCTGCAACGACAGTTCACAACCTCGGCCGCCGGTCCCCGGGGATCACCCGGGAACATCAGCTGCGCCCCGCCCACCACGAACGGTTCGGACAGCAGCACTCGCTGCTTGTCGGCCGCCACATGGGTCGGGCGCGTGCGCTCGTCCGCCGTGGAGATCCACTGCTTGAACGGCGCCGGATCCTTACGCTGCTCCGCCTCCAGCTGCGCTCCCCGGAAGATCCCCGCGTTGACCGCGCCGATCGTCTCCGTCCGTGCCACCGTCATCGCCCGGTTACGCCAGTACGGCGTGCCCGAGGCCGTCAGGATCAACTGGATCTCGTCCCGGACACGGTCCAGACTCCGGCCTTCGGTGATGCCTCGCTCGACCTCCATGACGATCAGCCCGTACACCTCGTCCGGCGTGCGGACCATGCGGTTGCCAGCGGCGTTCAGGTAGTCCCGCACGAACGGATCCGTGGGAGGATCCCCCGCCCGCGTCACACGCCTCCACGCGGCCGCCAGGACCCCCTCCACCTCCGGCAGCACCTCCACGTTCACCTGGTCGGTCCAGAAGTCGGCGTGGTCGCTCACCCGGTTCGGGTCGATCCGCCCCTCCGCCAGCACGGCGGGACGCACCCGGTCCAGGAAGCGGGTCAGGGAGCGGAACCACGTCCGGGCAATGCGGCCCTCGCCCTCCCGGATGAACGCCTGCGCGCGCAGGCGCTGAGGCAAGTTCGGGTCCTCGCCCAGCGGCGTGGTCACCGCTTCCGCCACGCGTACCCGAGAGCCTGGCGAAGACCCTCGCGCTCATGAGCCGACCCATGGCGGATCAGCTCTGTGGTGTAGCCGAGAACGCTCTGACGGAACCTGGCGGGGTCCAGCCCGAACGCCTCGGCCACGGGCTCTGTGAACTCAAACGATCCCTCCCGAAGGCCAGGGATGGCGTGCTCTCCCACCCTGATCACCGTGTGCAGCTCGTGCCGGGGCGTGGACTTGAACTGGCCACGGTTCTGGTTCGTCAGCAGCCTGCCCCCGGCCCGGGACAGCGCGTCGTAGACGATCAGCTCTGCTGCCGCCACCAGGCCTTCCGGCACCGGTTCGTCGCCCTGGGTACCCGGCAGCGCCCGCACGACCGGAGCGGGCGGCTCAGGGGTCTCCAGCTCGCCGCTGGCGTTCACCTCCGCATCGACACCGGCAGCCGCAGGGGCCACGGTGATGTCCAGCCCGATGGCCGTGGCCACGTTGGGGTCCGCCAGCAGCGTGGGCGCCACCTGAATGGCCTTCTCCAGCAGACGCCGGGTGCGCTCCTCATCGTCCGGGGCGGCTTCCTCCGAGATGCCGTTCTCGGTACGTGCGTACTCGTCCGAGACGAGGAGGTTCTCGTACGCCCAGCGCAGGACTTCGGTGTCGTCCGGCCGGGCGACGATCGCGGTGGTGTCCCACCCGATCTCGTACCGGTCGGCCTCTTCCGGACTCATGCCCATGGCGATCAGGGCCGGGCGGTACCACTCCTCCGTCAGCGCGTCGCCGACGGCCTTGAGGAGCGGCTCGATGAAGATCTTGTAGGTGGACTCCTCCACCTGCCATGCCGACCAGTGGTTCGCCTCACCCTGCGTCCCC
>Ga0209485_1000365_pt1 | contig 13838 bp, 24 predicted proteins | sample NCAS100_FD_187516 | JGI IMG/M metagenome (GOLD analysis project Ga0209485, IMG submission 187516) | Agricultural soil microbial communities from Utah to study Nitrogen management - NC AS100 (SPAdes) (version 2) | ecosystem: Environmental > Terrestrial > Soil > Agricultural land | place: USA... | reverse complement strand
GGCCCACCGACATCACCGGGCAGGTCGTGGTGGGATATGAAAGCTGGACTCGGACCTGGTCGGATGGGCGGGTCGAGCCCTACACCGTGCCGGTGCATAAGACCTTCACCCGGCGCTGCAACATCGGGAGCCTCGCTGCGGCGGGACCGTCGCCGGCGGAGGGCACCGCGAGCAATGCCATTGCATCGGTCATGACGGTTCTCGGCGGCTCCGAGCAGAACGCGCCCAAGCCGACCCCGGCGGGGCTTCGCATGGGGGGCGAGTACGGCACCCAGGCTGCCCTCGACATCGAATTCCGTCCCGAAGGCGCCGTCCTGGGGTGCGGCCCGGTGGCCGCCCTCAAGCCGTACACGGTGGCTTTCCAGGGGGGCAGGGTGGTGGTGAACATCGCCAACGGGGCGAGCCCGCTTGCCCTCGCGGTGGGGACCGACGGCAGGCTGAGCGGCTCGGGGACGGTGAAGGTTGATGGCAGGCAGGCGACCGGGACCAGGCCCGACGGCAGCCTCGCCTATGTCCCGCGCTCGGCGACCTGCCCTGTGGGCGTGATCGCGCCGGCCGGGGCGGAACAAGGCGCCGCCGCCGGGCGTGCGACGGCACCCGACGCCGCGTCAGCGGCCCCGACCAACAGCGGCCCCGCGTTTCAGGTGGTCGGCGGACTGCCCGCACCGGCGGTGGGCGGCAACGCGCTGGCCGACCGGTCATTCCTCCTGCTCGACGCCCCGCTCGACAACATCCTGAAGGAAGCCGGGGTCGCGCAGCCGGCCGGGACTTCCGCGCCAAGGGCGCTGGAGCAGACCTGCACCACGGTCGCCGGCGAGGCCAGCTGTGCCAAGATCGTTCAGGCGCTGGGCAAGCACACCGTCGCCGAGATCAAGGCCGACGCGAACGGCACCGCGAATACGCCCAATCTCGTGGCCGGGAAGACCTACTACCTGTTCGGATCGGCTGTGTCGCAGGGCAGGAAGGTCACCTGGCACCTGGCGCTGAAGGCCGCGGCCGGCTGGACCAAGGTGGTTCTGTCCACGGGCAATGCGGTGCCTTGAACGTGAGAGGTGAGAGGTGAGACGTGAGATGGACGAGCCCCTCCGTCTCACCTCTCACCTCTCACGTCTTACGCAGCTTTCGTAAGAATCCGCGGTCCATCTTTCGTGATGGCAACAGTGTGCTCGAAGTGCGCCGCCAGCGACCCGTCCTCGGTCACCACGGTCCACTTGTCGGCGAGGGTGCGGGTGGTGTAATCGCCGGCGGTGATCATCGGCTCAATGGCGATGGTCATCCCGACCTGAAGCCGAGGTCCCCGATGGGGCTGGCCGTGATTGGGCACCTGGGGATCCTCGTGCATCCGCTGGCCCACCCCGTGGCCCACCAGCTCGCGCACGACTCCGAACCCCGCCGCTTCCGCGACGCTCTGCACCGCGTGCCCGATGTCGCCCACGTGATTGCCCAGCCGGGCCTTCTCGATCCCCGCGGCCAGCGCGGCCTGGGTGACCTCGAGCAGGCGCCGGGCTTCGGGGCCGATCTCCCCTACCGGCACCGTGATCGCGGCATCGGCGTGGAACCCCTCCAGGTGCGCCCCGACGTCCACGCTCACGATGCTGCCTTCACGGAGGATCCGCCGGGTCGAGGGAATGCCGTGGACGATTTCCTCGTTGATGGAGACGCAGAGGGTCTTGGGGAAGCCGTAGAGGCCCTTGAACGAGGGCGCGGCGCCGGGATGGCTGCGGATGAACTTCTCGGCGAGGGCGTCCAGCTCCTCGGTGGAGATGCCAGGCTTGACCGAATTGCGGACCAGTTCGAGCGTGGCCCCGACGATCTTCCCGGCGCGGGCCATGACCTCGATTTCCTTGGCTGATTTCAACATGACCATGAGTCTCTACCCTCCCAGCGCCACCCGGACGCGGTCCGCAATCTCCTCCACCCCCCCGATCGCCGGGATCTTCTTCACTCCCCCCCGGGCCTCGTACCACTGAAGCACCGGTGCGGTCTGGGTCCGATACGCCTGTAGCCTCCGTTGGACCGCGACAGGGTCATCGTCCGTCCGTCCCTCGATGGTCCGGCGTTTCTCGATCCGGGACAGGATCTCGTCGTCGGTGACGTCGAAGAACAGCACCGCGTCGATCTTCCGTCCCAGCTCGGCCAGCATCCGATCCATCCCCTCGGCCTGCGGAATGGTCCGCACGACCCCGTCCAGCACGGTGCCCCGGGCCGCAGGGGGCGACGTGAGCGCCTCCCGAACGATACCCAGGATCAGGTCGTCGCTCACCAGGGCGCCGCTGTCGTAGACCGCCTTGGCCTGCCGGCCGAGCGGCGTCCCGGCCGCGATCGCCTCGCGGATCATATCGCCGGTCGCAAATTTGGGCACGCCGAGCCGTTGGGCGAGAATGGCGCCCTGGGTTCCCTTGCCCGCCCCGGGAGGGCCTAGCAGCAGGATATTCATATCCACGTGGTTAAGGGCTATCAGCTATCGGCTATCTGCTATCCGTCGAGCTATCTGTTGTCTCCGAGGCAATACGACCTCCCGCTGGTCGAGCGGGAGGTCGTACGCGCCATCGAGCTTAGCCGTTAGCCTGACCGATAGCCGATAGCTGATAGCCGATAGCCGATAGCTGCCGTCCTACATAAAACGCTGCTGCCGCCCCCGGAACTTCACCCGGCCGGTCTTCATGAAGCTGTCGTACTTGCGCAGGGTCCGGTGCTGCTCCACCTGGGCGATGGTATCCAGGAGCACGCCGACCACGATCAGCACCGAGGTCCCTCCGAACACCGCCGTGGTCCCGATCCGCTGGGCGATGATGATCGGCAGGATGGCGATGGCGGCGAGGAACAACGCGCCCGGCAGGGTGACCCGGGACAGCACGCTGTCGATGTAGTCGGCGGTGGCCGCGCCCGGCTTCACCCCCGGAATGAACCCCCCCTGCTTCTTCAGGTTTTCGGAAAGGTCCACCGAATTGAAGATGATCGAGGTATAGAAGTAGCTGAACATCAGCACCATCAGCGCGAACGCGATGTTGTAGGGCCAGCCGCCCGGATTGAAATAGCCGGCGATGTCGGTCAGGACCTGGCTCTTGCTGAAGTTCGCGATCGTGCCCGGCACGATGATGATGGTCTGGGCGAACACGATCGGCATCACACCGGCGGTGATCAGCCGGATCGGGATGAAGGTCTTCTGTCCCTCGCGGATCCGTCCCCGGCCCATCACCTTGCGGGGGATCTGGATCGGAATCCGCCGGGAGGCGATGGTCATCCCCACCACCGCGGCGATCGCGGCCACCGCCATGACCACCAGGAGCAGCGCGCCACCGGCGGAGATCACGTTGTTCTGCACCGAGCGGATCAGCTCGATCGAGGAGGGCCAGAGCCGCTCGATGATCGACACCGCGATGAGCAGGCTCATTCCGTTCCCGATGCCCCGCTCGGTGATCTGCTCCCCCAGCCACATCACGAAGATGGCCCCGGCGGTGAGCGTGAATACCATGGTGAGCCGGGACGCGAAGCCCGGGGTGGTGATCGCCCCGGGAATGGACTCGGTGAACAGGGTGAAGGTGTAGGCCTGGGAGAAGGCGATGAAGATGGTGAGATACCGGGTCCACTGGGTCAGGGTCTTCCGGCCCTCTTCCTCCTTCTGCATCTTGCCGACCGAAGGCACCAGGCCCCCGGCCAGCTGGAAGATGATCGAGGCCGAGATGTACGGCATGATGCCGAGGGCGAAGATGGTGGCCCGGTTGAGCCCGCCGCCCAGGGTGTCGTAGAGCTGGAAGAAGCCGGCCGCGCTGGAGTTCTGGATGAACTGGACCAGGGCGTCGACGTTGACCCCCGGCGCGGCAATGTGGGCGCCGACCCGGTAGATCAGGACCGCGAACAGGGTGAAGAGCAGCTTGCGCTTGAGCTCTTCATCAATGGCGAGCGCCGGAACCTTGGGGGCGGTCACCTACGCCTCCACCGTCCCGCCCGCCGCTTCGACCTTGGCCCGGGCCTGTGCCGAGAGGGTGAGCCCCCGCACTGCATAGGCGCGATCGGCCTCCCCGGTGCCCAGCAGCTTGATGGCCCCTTCCCGCTTGCTCACCAGCCCGGCCGCGTGGAGCGTCTCCGGGGTGAGCTCGGTCCCGGCCAGCTTGGAGAGCTGGCGCAGGTTCACGGTCTGGGCGGTCACCTTGAACGGATTGGTGAAGCCGCGCTTGGGGAGCCGCCGGTACATCGGCATCTGGCCGCCCTCGAACCCGGGGTTGGTGCTGCCCCCGGCCCGGGCCTTGGATCCCTTGTGGCCCTTGCCGGAGGTCTTGCCCAGCCCGGAGCCCACGCCCCGTCCGACCCGCTTGCGGGTGCGGTGGGAGCCGGGGGCTGGCCGCAAGTTGGACAGCGAGATCTTTTCAGTCATCGTCCGTAGTCCTCTCACGATGGATAGCGGATTGCGGAGAGCGGATGGCAGGGAAAGCCCCCTCTATCCGCTTCCCGCTCTCCGCTTCCCTCAATTCTTTACCGCCGAAACCTCGACCAGGTGCCGCACCTTGGTGATCATCCCCCGCACCGACGCATTGTTCGGCAGCTCCACCGTCATCTGGTGGCGCGCGAGACCCAGCGCGCGGAGGGTGCGCCGCATGGTGTCGGCATGACCGATCCCCGAGCGAATCTGCTTCACCCGGATCCGCTTGGCCTTTTTCTCGTCCGGCACCACCGCCGCGTGAAATACCGGGCCCTGGCGTCCGACGACGGGATTCCTGCCCATGCTAGACCTCCTGCCTGGCGCGGTAGGGAATCCGGTCTACCTCGACCTGACGCTCCCGCGCGACCTGACGCACCGACACCAGCGACGTAAGCCCGTGCATGGTGGCGCGCACCATGTTGTGGGGGTTGTTGGAGCCGAGACTCTTGGTGAGAATGTCGGTGATCCCGCAGCATTCCAGGATGGCCCGCACCGGGCCGCCCGCGATGACCCCGGTACCGGTCGCGGCCGGCTTGAGCAGCACCGAGCCGGCTCCGTGCCGCCCCAGAATCTCGTGCGGGATGGTGGACCCGGTGCGGGGGATTTCCACCATACTCCGCTTGGCGGCTTCGACCGCCTTGCGCACCGCTTCGGAGACTTCGTTGGCCTTGCCGGTGGCCAGGCCGACCCGGCCCTTGCCGTCGCCCACCGCCACCAGGGCGTTGAAGGAGAACCGCCGGCCGCCCTTCACCACCTTGGCGACCCGGTTGATGTCCACCACCTTCTCGACAAACTCCGACTGGGCCTCGTCGCGTCCCCGGTCCCGCCGGGGGCCGCCCTGGCCGCCCCGTCCCCCCCGGTCGCCGCCCCGTCCCCCGCCCTGACCGCCCCGGCCGCCACGACCTCTGCCGCCACCACCGCCGCCCCCGCGGCCCCCTTCGGGGGGCGGCGCGGAGGACGGGGAGGGCGGGGAGGACGCGGCGACGTCAGCGGCGTCGGGAGCGGAGCCTTCGGGAGCCTGCGTATCACGCTCGGTCATTCTAGAACTCCAATCCGCCTTCGCGGGCGCCGTCGGCGACGGCCTGCACGCGACCATGGTAGCGATACCCGCTGCGATCGAACACGACCTTCGTGATGCCCTGCGCCTTGGCCCGCTCGGCGAGCAGCTTCCCCGCGGCCTTGGCCTTGGCCACCTTGCCCTTGCCGTCCAGGGTGAGCCCCTCGGTGTCGTCGCTCACCCCCAGAATCGTGGCGCCGCGATTGTCGTCCACCAGCTGGGCGTAGATGTGCTTGATGGAGCGGAACACCACCAGCCGGGGGCGCTCCACGCTGCCGGCTACCTTCTTCCGTACCCGGAGGTGCCGGCGATAACGCCGCTCCTCGCGGGTCTTGGGCGCATGAATCGCGCGCATGTTACTTCGCTCCTGTCTTGCCGGCCTTGCGGCGGACGCGTTCGCCCTGGTACCGGATGCCCTTGCCCTTGTACGGCTCCGGCTTGCGGATCTGGCGGATCTCGGCGGCCACCTGGCCGACCAGCTCCTTGTTGGGCCCGGAGATCTTCACCACGGTGTTGTTCTCCACCGCGAAGGTGATCCCGGCCGGCGCCTTGTAGAGCACCGGGTGGGAATAGCCCACCACCACGTTGAGCCCGCCCTTGGTGGCCTCGGCCTTGTAGCCGACGCCCTGGATCTCCAGCACCTTCTGGTAGCCCTTGTCCACCCCCTCGACCATGTTGGCGATCAGGGTGCGGGTCAGACCATGCAGCGCCTTGTGCCGGGTCTCCTCGCTGGGTCGGACCACCGTGATGGTGCCGTTCTCCATCTTGAGGATCATCTCGGCGTGCACGGTGCGGGACAGCTCCCCCTTGGGGCCCTTGACCCGTACCGTCTGACCGTCGATTTCCGCGGTGACCCCGGAGGGGACGGTCACCGGCTTCTTGCCGATTCGCGACATGGCCCCTCCTACCAGATCACGGCGAGCAGCTCGCCGCCCAGGTTGGCTGCCCGCGCGTCCCGGTCCGACATCAGGCCCTTGGGCGTGGACACGATCGCCATGCCCAGGCCGTTGCGGACCCGCGGGATCTCGCGCGACTTCACGTAGCGCCGGAGCCCGGGACTGGAGACCCGCCGGAGCTCCCGGATGACCGGGCGCTCGTCGTGGTACTTGAGATACAGGCGCAGCACCCCGCGCCCGCCATCGTCCAGCACCTTGAAATCGGCGACGAAGTGGTTCTCCGTCAGAATCCGCGCCAGCTCCGCCTTGAGCTTGGAACGGGGGATGTCGACCCGCCGGTGTCCCGCCGTGCAGGCGTTCCGGATACGGGTCAGCATATCCGCCACAGGATCAGTCATGCTCATGCTGTCGTCCCTCTCACCAGCTGGCCTTGCGCACGCCGGGGATGTGCCCCTTCAGCGCGAGCTCGCGGAAACAGATACGGCACAGTCCGAACTTCCTGAGCACCGCGCGGACCCGGCCGCAGCGCTGGCAGCGGCGGACCCGCCGGGTTGAAAACTTCGGGGTGCGCTTGGCGCGCTCGATCCATGCCGTCTTTGCCATTACGTCGACGCTCCTTGTTGGTGAGACGTGAGAGGTGAGACGTGAGACGGACCCCTCTCACTTCTCACGTCTTACGTCTCACGTCTTACGCTGCTGTTGCCCCCACCTGCACCGGTGTTTCGCCCCTGAACGGCCAGCCGAACTCCCGGAGCAGCCCCATCGCGAGGTCGTCCCGGCCGGCGTTGGTCACGATGGTGATGTCCATCCCGTGGATCTTCTCGACCTTGTCGTAGTCGATCTCGGGGAAGATCAGCTGTTCCTTGATGCCGAAGGTGTAGTTCCCGCTGCCGTCGAAGCTCCGGTTGGGGAGCCCCCGGAAGTCGCGGATCCGCGGAATCGCCAGGGCGATGAAGCGGTCGAGGAACTCGTACATCCGGGGCCCCCGCAGGGTGACCCGGGCGCCCACCGGCACCCCGGCCCGGAGATTGAAGTTCGCGATCGACTTCTTGGCCTTGGTGATCACCGGCCGCTGGCCGGTCACCATCGCCATCTCCTCCACCACCGCGTCGAGCTGCTTGGGGTTCTTGGACGCGTCGCCCATCCCCACGTTGAGCACGATCTTGACCAGCTGGGGAATCTGGTTCGGGTTGCTGAGCCCGAACTGCTTCGCCAGCCGGGGACGGATGGTGCTCACGTAGTAGGCCTGCAGCCGCGGCGTCCCGGCCCGCACCTGCGGGGTGGGATCGGTCGCCCCCGCCGGAGTGCCCTTGTCCTTGCCCTTGCCGGGTGCCTTGGGAGCGCCCTTGGGGGCCGGCGCCTTGGGCGCCTTTGCTTGATCGGCCATTTACCGGTTCCTCGGAATCGACTGTCCCGACCGCACGGCGATGCGCTCCACCGTGCCGTCCTTGTCAATACGGCGCCGGATCCGGGTCGGCGCGCCCGACTTGGGATCCACCAGCATCACCTTGGAGTGGTGGATCGGCGCCGCGAACTCGACGATGCCGGCCTCGGTGGTCTGGGTCGCCTTCTTGTGGCGCTTGACCAGGTTCACCCCCTCGAGGGTGACCCGGCCGGTCTTGGGATTGGCCCGGAGCACCCGGGCCCGCTTGCCCTTGTCCTCGCCCGAGATCACCTGAACCATGTCACCCTTGGTGACCTGGAGCTTGATCCGGGGCTTGGCCTGGTTGTGCAGCCGGCGGCGCTTCTTGTAGACCAGCGGCTTCATATCAGATGACCTCCGGCGCGAGCGACACGATCTTCATGTATTTCTTCTCGCGGAGCTCGCGCGCCACGGGACCGAAGATGCGGGTGGCCCGGGGCTCTCCCGCGTCGTTGATGAGCACCGCCGCGTTCTCGTCGAAGCGGATGTAGGTCCCGTCCCGGCGCCGGGTCTCCTTGGCGGTCCGCACGATCACCGCCCTGGCTACGTCGCCCTTCTTGACCTGGCCGGTGGGGATCGCGTCCTTGACCGCCACCACGACCACGTCACCGAGGCCGGCATAGCGGCGCTTGGAGCCGCCGAGGACGCGGATCACCAGGGCCCGACGGGCCCCGGAATTGTCCGCGATCTTGAGTATCGTTTCCTGCTGTACCATGGCGGCGTCCCCTTACTTGTTACTTGGCCCGCTCGACGACTTCGACCACCCGCCAGTTCACGGTCTTTGCCAGGGGCCGGGTCTCCATGATCCGGACCGTGTCCCCCGTCTTGGCGCCGACCTCGTTGCGCGCCTTGACCGACTTGCTGCGGGTGATCTGCTTCCCGTACACCGGGTGCGCGAACCGCCGCTCCATGACCACGCTGACGGTCTTCGTCATCTTGTCGCTGGTGACGACCCCGGTCCGGGTCTTGCGGCTGCGGCGTGTCTTCATTTCGTCAGTCATAGGGTCTTCAGTCCTCGGTCTTCAGTCGGGCGCGAACTTCCGTTTCCATCCGGGCGATTTCCTTGCGCAGGGCGCGGAACCGCATCGGATTGTCGATCGCTTCGGTGGCGGAGCGGAACCGGAGCCGGAAGGCTTCCTCCCGGGCTTCGGCCAGCTTGGCGTCCAGCTCTTCCGCGGTCATTTCCTTGAGCCCGGTGAGCCAGTCCTTGCGTTTGGTCTCGCCCGCCATGGTCAGTTCTCCTCGCGCCGGACGAACCGGGTCTTGAGCGGGAGCTTGGCCTGGGCCAGCGCGAAGGCCTTCTTGGCCAGCTCCTCGGTCACGCCATCCACCTCGAAGATGATCCGGGCCGGCTTGACCACCGCGACCCATCCTTCGGGGTTGCCCTTGCCCTTGCCCATCCGGGTTTCGGCCGGCTTCTTGGTGATCGGCTTGTCCGGAAAGATCCGGATCCACACCTTGCCGCCCCGCTTCATCTCACGGGTCAGCGCCACCCGGGAGGCCTCGATCTGCCGGTTGGTGATCCACCCCGGCTCCATGCACATCAGGCCAAACTCCCCGAACGCGATGGTGTTGCCCCGGGTGGCGATGCCCCGGGTCTTCCCCTTGAAGGTCTTGCGGAACTTGATCCGCTTGGGCGCGAGCATGGATCAGGTCCCCGTGCTGTAGGTGCGGCCGCTCAGGTCCTCGACCACCTCGCCCTTGAAGATCCAGACCTTGATCCCGATGGTGCCGTAGGTCGTCTTGGCGGTGCTGGTGGCGTAGTCGATGTCGGCCCGCAGGGTGTGCAGCGGCACCCGGCCCTCGTGATAGCCCTCGGTGCGCGCGATCTCCGCGCCGCCCAGCCGGCCCGATGCCCGCACCTTGATGCCCTGGGCGCCCATGCGCATCGCGCTCTGGATGCTCCGCTTCATGGCCCGGCGGAAGGAGATCCGCTGCTGGAGCTGATGGGCGATGTTGTCGGCCACCAGCTGGGCCGAGGTCTCGGGGCGCTTGATCTCCTCGACGTTGATCGCCGCTTCCTTGCCGGTGAGCTGGGCCAGCTCGTCGCGCAGCTTGTCCACCTCGGTGCCCTTCTTGCCGATCACCACCCCGGGCCGCCCGGTGTGCACCGTCACGGTGACCTTGCCGGGCCGCCGCTCCACGTGGATCTCCGCGATCGCCGCGTGGCCCAGCCGGGTCAGCAGATACTTCCGGATCAGCTCGTCCTCCTTGAGGAGGGCGGGCATGTCCTTGGTGGCGAACCAGCGGGAGGCCCACGGCTTCACGATGCCGAGGCGGAACCCGATCGGATTGGTCTTCTGACCCATCAGGACTACTCCTTCCTGCTGGCCACGTGAATCTCCACGTGGCTGGTGCGCTTCAGGATCGCGGTGCCCCGGCCCTGGGCCGCCGCGTGCATCCGCTTGAGCGGCTGCCCCCCGTTCACGATGGCCTTGCTGACCACCAGATCGTCCACGTCGAAGCGCTCGTTGGCCGCGAGCGCCTTCTGCTCCGCGTTGGCCACCGCGCTCTTGAGCGTCTTGGCGATCTGCCGGGCGGCGTGCTTCTTGTTGAACTTCAGGATCGCGTAGGCCTCGTTCACGTCCTGGTGGCGGATGAGGTCGATGACCAGCCGCATCTTGCGCGGCGACTGGCGGACGCTCCGCTGGATCGCATGTCCCTGTGCCATGGTCACTCCGGCTTCGCCTTCTTGTCGGCGACGAGCTTCCCGCTGTGGCCCTTGAAGAGCCGGGTCGGGGAGAACTCGCCCAGCTTGTGCCCCACCATGTTCTCGGTGACGTACACCGGGACAAACTTGTTCCCGTTGTGCACCGCGAAGGTGTGGCCCACGAACTCGGGGATGATGGTGCTGGCCCGGCTCCAGGTCTTCACCACCCGCTTCTCGTTCTTGGAGTTCAGGATCTGCACCCGGGTGAGCAGTGCCTCCTGAATGAACGGGCCCTTCTTGACGCTCCGTGCCATTATTGGGTCGCCTTCCCGCGCTTACGGCCGCGCACGATGAGTCGGTTGGAACCCTTCTTCCGCTTCCGGGTCTTCACGCCTTCCGGCTTGCCCCAGGGGGAGACCGGCGGGCGACCGCCCGAGCTCTTCCCCTCGCCGCCGCCCAGCGGGTGATCCACCGGGTTCTTGGCCACGCCTCGCACCTTGCCCCGGCGGCCCAGCCAGCGGGTCTTGCCGGCCTTGCCCCGGGAAAGCAGCTCATGCTCCGCGTTGCCCACCTCACCCACGGTGGCCAGGCAGCGGGAGTGGACCAGCCGGGTCTCGGTGGACTTGAGCCGGAGGGTGACGTACTCCCCTTCCCGGGCCATGACCTGGGCGTGCTGGCCGGCGCTCCGGGCCACCTGGCCGCCCTTGCCCACCTTGAGCTCCACGTTGTGCACCATGGTGCCCAGGGGGATCTCGCCCAGCGGGAGCGCGTTTCCGGTCCGGGCATCGCTGCCGGGCCCGGAGATCACCGTGTCGCCCTGCTTGAGCCCCGAGGGGTGAAGGATGTAGCGCTTCTCCCCGTCGGCGTACACCAGGAGCGCGATCCGGGCGCTCCGGTTGGGATCGTATTCGATCTCGCTCACCCGGGCCGGAATCCCGAACTTGTTCCGCTTGAAGTCGATCCGGCGGTACTGCTGCTTGTGCCCGCCGCCCAGCGCCCGCATGGTCACGTGACCCTGGTTGTTGCGCCCGCCGGTGCGCTTCTTGGGCTCCAGCAGCGACTTCTCCGGAGTGGACCGGGTGATCTCGTCGAACCCGGCCACCGAGCGGAACCGGGTGCCCGCGGTCATCGGTCGGAACTGACGAATGCTCATCTCAGCCCTCGAAGATGGGGAGGGACTCGCCCTCCTTGAGGGAGACGATCGCCTTCTTCCAGCGCGCCGTCGCGCCCCGGACCCGCCCCCGGGTGACTTCCTGGCGGCGCATCTGCATGGTGCGCACCGCGGTCACGTGCACCCCGAACTGGGTCTCCAGGGCGGCCTTGATCTGGTGCTTGTTCGCTTCCGGATGCACCTCGAAGGCGTACTCCTTCCGCGACTGGTACGCGGCGGAGCTCTTCTCGGTGATCAGCGGTCGCACGACGGTCTTGCCGAGGACGGGCATTATTTCTCCTTCTTCTTCTTCGCCGCGGGCTTCCCCTCGCGCTTGCTCGGGGCATGCTTGGCACTCGCGGGTTTCTTGGCGGGCGCCTTCTTCACCTTCTTGGCCTTGGCGCTCTTCGCGGCCTTCGCGGCTTTCGCAACCGGCTTCTTCGCGGCCTTCTTCGCGCTGGTGCGGGCCGACTTGGCCGCCTTGGCCTCATCCGCGTGGGTCACCTCGGCCCGGTCGGGCGCGGGGTCGCCGGTCAGGGCGCCCTGCTCCACCACCACCGCGTCGGCCCAGAGCACGTCATAGGCGGAAGCGTCGGAGAAGGTCATTACCTGCGCGGTGGGCAGGTTTCTCCCCGAGAGGTAGAGGTTCCGGTTGAGCCCGTGGGAGAGCACCAGCACCTTCTTGCCGTCGAGACCCATCTTTTCCAGCAGCCCGGTAAGCTGGCGGGTCCGGGGCGCCTCGAACGTCATGTTCTCCACCACCAGGAGGGAGCCTTCCCGGGCCCGGGCGTTGAGGGCCGAGTGGCGGGCCAGCTGGCGCACCTTCTTGGGGATGTCGCTCCGGTAGTCCCGGGGAATCGGGCCGAAGACGATTCCGCCGCCCCGCCAGTGCGGAGCCCGGGTGGAGCCCTGCCGGGCCCGGCCGGTGCCCTTCTGCTTCCAGGGCTTCTGGTTGCCGCCCGACACGTAGCTCCGGGTCTTGGTCTTGGCGGTGCCCTGGCGCTGATTGTTCAGGTACGTCTTGACCGCCTGGTGCAGCACGGGCTCGTGCACCGTGCCGTCGAACAGATCGGCCGGCAGCTCGAAGGCGCCCTTCTGCTTCGCGCCCGACGCCGAGTAGTGGGCTGCCTCAATCATGGCGACTCCGTCCTCCCTGCTTCGCGACCATCACGATGCCGTTGCGCGCGCCGGGGATCGCCCCCCGCACGAAGAGCAGATTCTTCTCGGCGTCGATCCGGACCACCTGGAGCCCGAGCTCGGTGTGGCGACGGTCGCCCATGTGGCCGGGCATCCGCTTGCCCTTGATGACCCGCGAGGGATCGGTGCCGGCGCCGATCGAGCCGGGCTTCCGGTGCCGGGTGTTGCCGTGGGACCCGGGACCGCCGCCCGCGCCGTAGCGGTGCACGATGCCCTGGAAGCCGCGCCCCTTGGACCGGCCGGTCACCTTGACCAGCTCCCCGGGGGCAAAGATCTCCACCGTGACTTCGGACCCCGGGGCGAGCGACTCGCCCACCAGCTCGAAGCTCCGCACGATGTGGGGCGAGGTCTCGAGGCCCGCCTTCTTGGCGTGGCCCAGCTCCGCCTGCTTGAGCCGGCTCTTGCGCCGCTCGCCGAAGCCGAGCTGCACCGCCTGATCGCGGACCTGGACCACCTTGCAGGGTCCGGCCTGGATGATGGTGACCGGCACCGCCACGCCGTCCTCCGAGAAGACCCGGGTCATGCCCAGCTTCCGCCCGATGAGACCGTTGGTCATCGCGTCACCCAACCTTGATCTCGACGTCCACGCCGGCCGGCAGATCGAGCTTGGTCAGCGCATCCATGGTCTGGGGCCGGGAATCGTTGATGTCGAGCAGCCGCTTGTGGGTGCGGAGCTCGAACTGCTCCCGGCTCTTCTTGTCCACGTGCGGGCTCCGCAGCACCGTCCACCGCTCCATCTTGACCGGAAGCGGGATGGGGCCGGAGACCTGGGCGCCGGTCTTCTCGACGGTGCGGACGATATCGGCCGCGGCCTGGTCGAGGACGACGTGGTCGAATGCCTTGAGGCGGATGCGGATTTTGCCTGCCATGTTCTCTCCTCAGTGGTCAGGGGTCAGTGGTCAGTGGTCAGAAGGTGTCCCTCTGCGCACTGACCACTGATCACTGATCCCTACTTAAGAATCTTGGTCACGACGCCGGCGCCCACAGTCCGCCCACCTTCGCGGATCGCGAACCGCAGCCCGTCGTCCATCGCCACCGGGGCCAC
>Ga0209485_1000364_pt1 | contig 13858 bp, 9 predicted proteins | sample NCAS100_FD_187516 | JGI IMG/M metagenome (GOLD analysis project Ga0209485, IMG submission 187516) | Agricultural soil microbial communities from Utah to study Nitrogen management - NC AS100 (SPAdes) (version 2) | ecosystem: Environmental > Terrestrial > Soil > Agricultural land | place: USA... | reverse complement strand
TCGAGACCGGCGACGGCATTCCCTGGGAAGGCCAGCCCACCGGCACCGGGCAGCTGTGGCGCTCCGAGGATGGCGGCGCCCGCTGGGCCCTGATCAACCGGGACCGCAACGTGATGGGACGGGCCCACTACTACTCCCGCTTCGCCGTTTCCCCGGGCGACGAGGACGAGCTCTACTTCCTCACCGCCTCGTATTCCAAATCCATCGACGGCGGCGCTACCCTCCAGGTCCAGGGGGGCGGGCGCGCCCCGGGAGGCGATCACCACGACATCTGGATCGATCATACCAACCCCGACCGGATGATCGTGGCCCACGACCAGGGGCTCTCGATCTCGGAGAACCGGGGCCGCACCTGGTTCCGCCAGCGGCTCACCAACGCGCAGATCTATCACGTCACCGTGGACAACGCGATCCCCTACAACGTCCTGGGTAACAAACAGGACGAGCCCAGCTACCGCGGCCCCAGCAACAGCCGGGTGCCGGGGGGTCGGAGCGCCGGGATCTCCCGGGGGATGTGGCATTCGGTAGGCGGCGGGGAAAGCGGCTGGGCCACGCCGGATCCCACCGACGCGAACATCGTCTGGTCCACCGCTTCGGGCTCCGGGATGGTGGGCGGGATCGTGGTCCGCTTCGAGGAGAACCGGCGCCAGTTCCGCAACGTCGAAGTCTGGCCCCACCAGTCCAATGGCCCGGCCGAGGGGGTGAAGTACCGGTTCGTCTGGGATGCTCCCCTGCACATCTCGCCGCACGATCACAACACCATCTACACCGGGAGCCAGCACGTCCACCGGACCCGGGATGGAGGGCAGAGCTGGCAGGTGATCTCGCCCGATCTCACCCTCAACGACCGAACCCGGATGGGCAGCTCCGGCGGGCTCACCGGCGATAACATCGGGGTGGAGTACGCCGGTGTGGTGTTCGGCATCGCCGAATCGCCGCTGGAGAAGGGGACGATCTGGGTGGGGACCAACGACGGGCAGGTCCAGCTCACCCGGGACGACGGCACCACCTGGACCAACCTCACCAGGAACGTTCCGATGCTGCCGGCCTGGGGCTCGGTGCGCAGCATCGCGCCCTCGCGCTACGACGCCGCCACCGCCTACCTGGCGGTGGACACCCACCAGGAAAACAATCGCGATCCCTGGGTCTACCGCACCACCGACTACGGCAAGACCTGGCGGTTGATCGTGAGCGGGCTGCCCAAGAACATGCTGAGCTACACCAAGGTGATCTACGAGGATCCGGTGCGGCGGAGCCTGCTGTATCTCGGCACCGAGAACGCCATCTATGTCTCGTTCAATGCCGGGGACAGCTGGCTTCCCCTGCAGAACAACCTGCCTCACGCCCCGGTGTCCGGCATCGTGGTGCAGGAGCACTTCAACGATCTGGTGATCTCGACCTACGGGCGGGGCTTCTGGATCATGGACGACATCACCCCGCTTCAGCAGCTGGCCGACTCGGTGCTGGCCAGGAACGTCCATCTCTTCACGCCCCGGGCGGCTTATCGCTTCCGGCCGATCACGCCGCCATCCACCACCTACGACGACCCCACCGCCGGCGCCGATCCCGAGTACGGCGCCTCGATCAATTATTACCTCGCGGCGCCGGCCCGGACCGCGCCCCAGGTGGAGATCCGGGATGGCGCGGGGCGGGTGATTCGTACCCTGGCGGGGCCCAACTCCGCCGGGCTCAACCGGGTGCACTGGGATCTCCGCGGAACCCTCAGCTCCGAGGTGCGGCTGCTGACCAGTCCTATGTACGCGCCCCACATCGTGCCCGGCCCCGAGGGGCGGACCGCGCCCGGCACCGGGCGGCTTTCCATCCTGCATCCTCCGGGGAGCTACACCGTACGGCTCACAGTGGATGGAAGCGCCCAAACCCGGCCCCTCGAGGTGCGGAAGGATCCCAACTCCGGCGGCACCGAGGCGGACATCTCGGCCCAGGTTGCGGTGGTGAGCGGACTCCGCGAGGAGCTCAATACCGCGGCGGCCGCGGTGGGGCGGATCGAGTCGGCCAGGGTTCAGCTCGAGGCGTTGCCCCGGCTCACCAGCGATACCGCCATGCGACGGGCGGCCGCGGAGATGAACCGGAAGCTGATCGACCTGGAGATGAACCTGGTGGACCTGCGCCAGACCGGGGCGGGGCAGGATGGGGTGCGGTTCGGCTCAAAGCTGATCGCCAAGATCGGCTACCTGGCCAACGGGATGGCGAGCGGCGACTTCAAGCCCACCAATCAGCACCTGGAGGTGCAGCAGCTCCTCGCCACCGAGCTGCGGACCCATCTGGGCGCCCTCAACGTCCTGATGACCACCGACCTGGTAGCGCTCAACGAGCAGCTCAAGTCCCGGAACCTGCCGGTCGTGGTGGATCGCGCGGCGCCCCGGCTGGTGCCCTGACAGGGTCGATCCGGTCAGCAGGACCCGGTCGCCGGCAGCTCGGTCCCGTCGACGCGCGCACGGGAGCCGCCGGCGCTCGGTTGGACCCGGAAGTACCGCGTGAGCGAATAGCTGGATCCGGTTCCACTCCATTGGGCCCGAATCACCGGCGCGCCGGTCAGCAGCACCACACTCCACTGGCCCCGCCGTGAGGTCGCGTCGCCCATATCCACGCCCTCCGCGCCTCCGGTGCTAGCGAGGTCGCTCACACTGAACTCGATGCTTCCATCCGCGCAGAGGGCGAGCCGGACCCGGCTGCCCACGAACGCGCCGCGTCCCGACGACTGGGTGCTCGCCGAATAGACCCGGCCCGCAACCGTCCGAGCCAGGGTCGCTGCCGCCGCGGACCCTTCCCCGCTCTGGACGACCGGGACGCCCGGCCGTGCATAGCCGGTTTCGCCCTCGCCGATACGGAGGATCAGATACTCCCCCCGCTTCACCGCCCGCCCTGTGACCGCGCTCTCCGGACCGCCGTTTTGGGTGTTCCAGGCTCGAAGGTCCAGGCCGCCGGCGCGAGAAGTGCCTCGTATCGCGACCTCCGCATTCACCGTCACCCGCCCCGAGTAGTAGCCCCGCTCCAGGCTTCGAATGGTGCCGGCGACGATGCCATCGAAGAGCTCAAGCTCCGCAGTCTCGGTATTGGTGCCATCGTCCGAGACTGCTTCCCACGAGCCGGTGAACGCTTCGGGCCCGCTGGGCGTGAACGACTCGTCCTCGGTCCGGACGGGGTCGCTCGGGGTTCTGCCCGATTCGGGTCTGGGTTCGCCACCGGCGGAGAGGCCGGCGGCTTCCGAACCCGAACCCCGCTGGCGGGTAAGCCGGAGAGCCACCGCCTCCTGACCAGGCTGGGTGATCGTCAAGAGCATCTCGTCGCCGGAGATTGCTCCGACCATAGTGCCCGTTTCGGTAGAGGAAACGACGTCGTCCACCTTTTCGATGATCAGCGCGGATGCATCGGCGCGACCGGAAATAGGTGCCTGCTTGCCGAGCGCGGTGAACGTGCCAGTCACCCTGCCATTCGCGGTGTCGTGTTCCAGCCGAAGCTCCGCCGATTCGCCGCTCTCCGCGTACACCCACCGTCCCGAGACATCCGGCGCAGGCGGGCGGCCACACGCCGAGGCCAGGACCGTCGCGACAAGCAACAGCCAGGTGTTGCCCACGATGGAGCCTCCGGGGTCAGGGACGGGGGATGGCGGTCGGCGAGACCGAGCAGCGGAACACCCCTTCCATGATGTTATTGGTGCGGCCTGCATCCGAGATTACCCGGTTCGGATCTACGTATGCCAGAAAGGAACGCGATCCGGTGAAGGTGTAGGCATCGCCAGGCCGCCAGGTCACCGTAATCCGCTGGGGTGGCGCTCGCCGCAGGATACCCTGCGGGTCCAGCTGGGCGAGGGTGAGATCACCGAGACTGGTGGTACCGGTGGTGACCCTGACGACCGCTGACGCATTGGAATATGCGCCAGCACCAACGGGCGCCGAGCCGTTGTTCTCGATTCCGATCCGCATGGTGCAGCTGCCGGCTCGAGGGTTCTCGGAGATTGCCAGGCTCCCGATCTTGAGATCGGCCTGTGGCGGGATGAAGGCACCGTCCGTGTTTCGATTGCGGCGCGTGGCCTCCAGCACGGCAGTAGCCCTGGCGCGAGCGGCGTTTTCCATCGGCTGAATCCCGTGGATCTGGGTCAGGTCGGCGGTCTGCAGGAAGGCCAGCTCCGCCTGGGCAAACCACATCTTGGCGTACCGGTCGCGTCCCCCGGCCGCCACGCATTGTTCCACGTGGGTCAGCTCGTGAAACAGCAGCCTGAACTCTTCGTCCCTGGTCAGATTCCCCAGCGCGAGGGAGTTCGCGTAGGTCGGGTTCGGATTGAAGTAGGTGTTGGTGCAGTCGGTGGTCGTGTTATTCAGCGGCTGCCGGTTTGCCCATCCGAACCGCCACGCGTTGAGTCCGACTGTGGGATAGTGGGGCAGCAGGATCTGGATGTAGAGTGGCTTGAGCCCCGCCTTCACCACCCCGGCGGACAGCTGGTTCATGTAAGTGTGGTAGAGCGCCAGCTTGGTGGTGCAGCTCGCGACCCGGGCCACACAGGCTGCCGCGCCCCCGGGATTGGTCAGCGCGTTCGGGCAGGTTTCCTGGCAGGCGCCCTGGGCCGAGGCCGGGCCGGGAGCCAGGGCAACCAGCGAGCCGGCGAGCAGTGCGGTGCGATAGACAGGAAACATGGTGATCGCGCCTCTTATTTGTTGTAGTCGTCGCAGACGAACTGGAGGCTGTCGATATAGCTGCCGTAGCGACCGCGGAGCGCTTTCCCGACCTTCTCGTCCGGGCACCTCACCCGAGCATTGTGGTTGATCGTGAGAGCGAGTACTCCACCAGGGGGGCCGCCGATTCCGGACGCAGTTGCGGTCTCAGCGTTGCCGCTGAAACGCGGACGACGCGTCGTTTCGTGCCAGAGATAACAGCTCGGTTTGACTTGGTTGATGAAAGTGCCGGAGGCGCTGTACAGCGCTCCAACCACCTGGCCGGAAAGGCATCTACTTGTCGCCCCGGTGCCGCCTGCGCCGCCCTTTGGCCCCCGGGTATAGGTGCTTCCGAGGGTGCCATTGGCATTGACGGTCTGGCAGGTAATCCCGATCTGATCGACCCAGTCGCCGGCTTTGCCATAAATGCCGACCATCACGCCGGAGGAGCCGCAATCGAGATTGTAGCTCGAGGTACCCCCGCTTCCTCCCCAGAGCGGGCCTTTGAACTCCTGCGCGGTGGCGGGGACGGTCCAGCTCAGCAGGTGCCCCAGCACCAGCGCGATTCCCCTTGAGCTCATTTGTCGAGTTCTCATCGAAAGTCTCCTTGCGGCCAACGCAAAGATCTATGGCGCGTTCTTGAAGGCATCCTCGAAACTGGCGGCGTTGGAGGGGCCTTCGAGGGTGATCGATCTGATGATGGCGGTGGCGGCCAGAGTCGGGCTACTGGTCAACTGCACCACGAAGGACAAGTCATCTGATCCGGTGACCGCCTGCCGGATGAAGGTGCCGTTACTGATGCTGACGCCTTTCACCAGCCATCCCGGTGCCAGCTTCTTGCCGGAGAACATGACAAATCGAGCGGTATAGCCGTACTTGTGGACGGGAACCGAGAGGTTTCCTCCGGCGATCTGGGCCAGGATACAAATGCCGTTGCCGTCGGGCCGCGGGACACAGGGGGCGAAAAGCGGGAGATCGGACTGATGGATCCATAGCACCGTAAGGACCCCGTCGTATGGGAGCATGACTTTCTTGGTGCTGCCCTCCTTGTCGGTGGGATGGAACAGGAAACCGTATTTCTTGGCTGCGTTCCAGGCCACCACCCCGTTTATGACGTAGTCTTTTCGCACCGGTGCGGAAAACGCGTCTTTCCAGTCGGCCCCGGCCGGCCCGGTAAGCACGACATTCCGTAGCGTCGCCGTGCCGCCGGGCGAGAGCTTCACCCGAAACGACAAGTCGGTGGTTCCCAGGCGAGGCTGCTGGACGTAGGTGAAGTTGCCGCCTATGTCCACGCTTTTCACGGTCCACCCGGGCTGGAGTGTTCTTCCCGCGAACATTCGAAAGATCGTGTTGCGCTCTCCCTGATTGACGCTGGGCTGACCTCCGACCACCTGCGCTACGGTCTTCGTCACCGGCTTGAACAGAACGGTTTCGGTTCGACGCAGGCGGGTGTTCATGCCATCGAAGGGCTGGGTCACCGTTTCGCCGGTGTTTCGCTCGGGTGCGAATTCGAACCCGTAGGTTTTGGCGGTGGTCCAGGCGCTGATGCCCGGCACGGTGTAATTGGCGTTCTGGGCGACGGCGATGCCTGCGCCGGCCGTGAGAGCAGCAGCTGCCAAACACAGTCCTGCGCTTCTGGGTGTCATGGACGATGCTCCGGAAAGTGATAGGTCATTGGTAGGTGCCCTGTCGCCACGCAGTGCTCCGCAGGGTTCGGCCGCCGGCATCCAGAGCAGTCAACCGCCAGCGAATCGCCTTGCCGGCCGTCTTCTCCGCGAGCCAGGGCGGGGCGATGTAGCGGGGACTTCCCGGGGGCAGGAGGGCGGTGAGCAGCGGAGCCCGGTCCTCGATGGACTGAATTTCCAGGCGATACAGCGCCGCGCCGGTGAGCTCGACCCAGTTGAAGGTGGCGGGCTGTCCGGCCCCCAGGGTGGTGTTATCGGGCGGGGTGAGCAGCGAAAAGTTCCCGGTCGCCGGGGCGCTCGGCGGGGAGAGCTCGCTCCCGCCCGATCCCACCAGGTAGCGCAACGTGGGCAGCGGAAATCCGGCGACGGCGCCGCTGTGAACCACGCCGGTGCCGGCGCCGGTCACGCCCAGGTCGGAATCGCCCTCTTTCTCGTCGCTCGCCTCCACCCGGAGCAGGACCAGATAGGTCCCCGAGACATCGGTGGGAATGCCTCTGGGATCCGGCCCCGGCACCACGATCCGTCCGGTCGGCGGCAGAAAGAGGTTGAACCGCTCCAGCTCGCGGTAACGCCGCTGGGTGCCCCGCTCCTCGAGCGGGAGGCTCGCCTCGGTGAGCAGGTCGCGCGACTCGGGGAGCTCTTCACCGGGGAGCACCACCTCCCAGCGACCCTTGAGCCGGCCGGTGCCGTTGTAGGTGATTTCCGCGGAGAGCGCCGGGGCCAGCGCGCCTTCCGCGAGGTAGAGCACCGGAGTCTCAACTGTGAATCCGAGCTTGACGTCGGTCAGCGCCAGCGGTACCCGGGCCCCTCCACCCGCCATCCGGCAGGTGACCACCACGAACACGTCGGCCCCTCCCGTCGCAGGTACGAAGCGCCGCACGTAATAGAAGGCGGAGTTGGCGCCCTGCTCGGCCGCCTGGTACGCCCTACGCGCCACCGAGGGCGGGATGGACATGATGTCGATGAATCCGCCGGTGCCACTCAGGCGGGACTGATCGTATCGGGTGGGCAGCCGCCCGAACAGCGTGGCAGGGTCGCACCTGAGCCCGACGTCCGGCGCGGCCGGGATGAGCTCCCCGCACCATTCCGCATCAGCGGGGGAGTAGGTGGTGCCCAGGCCTCCGTAGGTCAGAAACACCGTCGTGGCGTTCTGGGCGTTGACGTTTACGCCATTCGGATTCACTACGATCTGGGCATAGGACGCTTCGTCCAATGCCCCGAACAGCGCGGCCCCCAGTATTCCGACCCGGAACAGTGTTCGCATCGTCATTTCACTTCACGGTGTGTGTGAAGACGCCGGACCAGGGTGTAGAGAGCCCGCAGTTCACGGCCCGCACCTTCCACTTGTAGGTCCGGTTGCGGGGCAGCCACTCTACAGAGACCGCCTCCAGGGAATCGCTCCAGAACGGTCCGACGGCTTTCTCTACGGTGTTCATGGGAGCCAGAGTCGTAGAGCCGGATCTCGTTGTAATCGTCGTGGACTGCGTGATCACGGGGTACGTTTCGATGTGGAGGATGTACTTGCGTTGCGGATCGTTTTGTCGCCAGGTGAGATTCGCTTTCGAGGTGATGGGGTCCGTCGCCGAGGCAAATCCCGTCGCAATGCTGCCGTTGGCCGGCCCGGTGAGAGTGGGACCGGCGATGTTCGGCACCGTCACACAGGGTGGGTCGGCGGACGAGTAATAGAACAACAGTTGGAACGAACTCGTCCCGGGAGGGGTGAGTCGGCCGTAGCGCACCGCTCCCTTGGTGAAGCCTTTGTCCCAGGCCACGATGACATTCTTGGTGTACCCCTCTCCAGCACCGTCTGATCTGGCGGTGAACTTGATCTCCGACTCAGTGTTCGTAATTACCCGCAGTGTATGTCGAGCAACCTCGAGCCCCGCGTTGCCGATATCCCGCCCCTTGATGGTGACTGCCACGTCAGTGCCCCACCTCGGTTGGCTTGGAACCTGGCTGACCCCGGTGACTTCTCCCCGGCGCACGATCGCGACCGTGGCGTTGAACCCCCCGGTCAGGTGGGGAAACCTGATGATCCTGTCCTCCAGACCGGCATTGGCGAGCGCAAGGTCGATGGTGATGAAACCGATCCCTTTCGTGTTGCCCGCCGCGACAAAGGTGACGCCGATATTCTGCTGCGCGAGTGCGGTCCGGTCGGTGAAATCGATGAGGTTGCGAACGACGGTGAGGCGGGCGGTTCCGCCCCGTCGAATCTTTGGCTTGGTGTTGAGCGGGACTTTATGGCAAGCTTGGCTAATTGGATCCTTCCACCGGAACCCCTCGCCGGTGGAATCCGGACATTCCTGAGCCGATGAAGGCGTCACTGACCCGCCGATCACGAGCGCCGTGAGTACCAGACCAAGTGTTCGCAAGCGCCGCTCCATCACTTGATGGTGAAGGTGCTGACTGCCGACCACGGCGCGGCCTGTCCGCAATTCACCGCCCGGACCTTCCATTTGTAGATCCGGTTCCGGGTGAGCTGGCGGGTGACACTGGCGGCAGGGGTCGTGGCCGAGAAGGGCCCCACGGTCTCGTCGGTGCTCCCCAGCGGAGCCAGGGTGACAGAGCCACCGGATTTCGACACGGTGGTCGTGGTCGTCGGTGTGGTTGCCGAGATCATGGTGTTTTCCAGATGCAGGATGTATTTCCGCTGCGGATCACCCGATTGGGGCCAGGACATGCTTACCGTCGCCTTGAGGGGCTCGGTGGGCGAAGCGAAGCTCATCACGGCACCGCCGGCAGGACTGGTGAGCAGCGGCGCGGAAAGGGACGGCACCGAGGTGCAGGTGGGGGCCGCGGCGGCGGTCGAATAGAGGACCTGGCCGGGAACCGGCTGTCCGACCCGGAGGTAGTTGGCCAGGCCCAGCGCATTGGCCTTGTCCCAGACGGTCACCTCCGCCGAGGTGCGCGCCGTGGTGGTGATGCTCGCCTTGGCAGTGTAGGCAAGTGTCGTGGCGGTGCTGCTGACTCCGCTGGTGGTGTGATCCCTCACCCGCAGCGAGGCATTGCCGATGTCACGGCCGGTCATCGTGACCTGCACTGAGTCGCCCCAGCGCGCCGGGTTGGGCGTCTGGCTCATGCCCGTGACTTCTCCGCGGCGGTCTACCGCCAGTCGCAGAGTGAAGTCGTTCGGGATGGAGTTGAGGGTGATGATCATGTCGCCCAGCGGCGCGTTCGCATTCAGGGTCAGGTCGAACTCCTTGAACCCGATGCCGCCGGCGGTCCCGTTGCGCTCGCCGGAGATCGTGCCGTTGGTCGTGATGGGCACGGCCCCGTCGACGAAATGGCGAAAGACAATGACGTGTGTCGTCATATCCCGGCGGACCCGGGGCTTCGATACCGGGTTGCCGAACGACAGGGCGATTTTCTGGCATCCGCCGATCGGGTCCTTCACGTAGACATTCTCTCCGGAATTAGTCGCGACGGAGCATTGGGCGGCAACCGGAGACCTGGCCGCGCCGAGGGCCAGTACGGTGATCGCCAGCGTCAGACGGATCCCATGTGCCTCTACTCGCATGACCTGCTCCATTCCTCAAAGGGTCAAAACACCGTCAGGGCGATCCCGCTGTTCACATTCCAGCGCTGGATGGGCGCTCCCGCTACGTCGAGGTTGATCTGCCGGCTGGTCTGCCTGGCATAGCGCAGAAAGAGCTGTCCGGCCATGCGGCTGGTCGAGAACCGGATCAGTTGGACCCGCTGCGACAGCTCGATCCGGAGCTCGCTGGAGCGCAGCTCGAGGGTGCGGGGGTCGTCCCGGGTCCGCGTGGCCGAGAGGCTCGTTGCCAGCGTCGCGCTCTTGGTGAAACGCCAGTCCAGCGAGCCGCCAATCCGGTGGACCAGGTTCTGCTGGTCGACTTCCTTGTTGTCGGCCCGCTCGAAGCCCAGGTCCAGAGCGAGATCGAGGGACGGGACCGGGGTCACACCCACCGCCAGGTTGTGGGTGAGATTGCCGAAGTCCGCGGCTTCCCGGCCGACCTGCCGGTTGTCCTGGAACGACCGCCCGAGCTGATAGCCGGCGCGCCAGAGCCGCCCCTGCCAGGTCGCGCCGATCCCGTGATTGGTGCTGATCTGATCGGGGACGTGGGTCTCGGCAAAGTCGCTGGAGACCGGCACCCCGGTTCCGAACTGGTGCAGTCTCGTCAGCGCATAGGTGAGGACCGGATACCAGGGGGAAACCGATCCGATGACGAAGCCGGACGGGAGCGCCAGGTTCAGCCCGGTTGCGCGGGTCTTGGTCTTCAGGATCGTTGCCAGCCCGGCGAGGTTGTCCTGCGAACGGCCGATCGTTGCCTGCACGGCCAGCTGGCCGAGCGTTCCGTTCAGCCCCAACCCGTTCTGCTGCAGATCGGCCTGCGAGGAGGCGGCGACGCTCCGGAACAGGGGATCGACCCGTTCGTGCCGGACGTTGGCGGAGAGCGTGAACGGCAGGGTCGGACTCAGTTTCAGGTCCCGAAGCAGCTCGACGCTGGCATCGAGATAGCGCGCATTCCGGCTGGTGCTGCGCACCGGCACCAGCGACGCGCCCTGCTCGAGCGCGGTATCCTGCGGATTCACGAATCGGCTTCGGGTGAACCCCGCCTCGAAGCGGACTCGCTGGGTGGGATCGGCCGCACTGATCCGGACCCCGATACCCGTGCTGGTCTCGGCGTCGTTCACCACTCCCTGGGTATATCCGGCCTGGGGCAGCAGCGAGCCGTCGAGCAGCGAGGTTTCGATCCGGATCAACCCGGGCCGGCTCGGCGAGACTTCGAATCCGAGGGTTCCGCTGGTGATGCGGTGGCTCGCCCGGGAGAGCCCGAGCGGATTGGACCATCCGACGACGCTGGTGCCGTTCATCGCCGCGAGTGACAGGTCGGCTGGGCCCAGCCGGATCATGCCGGTCACCCCGCGGCTGCTCACCCCATTCACCAGATGACGGCTGTTCCCATAGGACACGTGCCCCAGCGACAGCGCGGCGCCCCCGCGCTCCAGCGTGACCAGATAGTCGGAGAGATCGAGTCTCGGCGCCCGATTCTGCCGCTCGGCAAACCGCAACGCCTCCGCCCGGTTGCTCACCCCGACGAAATTGGACTGACTCCTGAGTGCCCAGCCGGCGCCGGCATGGAGGGTTTGAACGCCGGTGTTGAAGGTGAAGTCCTGATAGTGCGCGCGGTCGGGAGTGGCTCCGCCGCCAGGACCCACGGCAACCTGTCCCTTGTTGCTCACCGTGAGTTTCGGGGCGACCTGGACCTCCTGAAATCCCCCGCCGGTGAGAACCTGCAGAGGACTCCGCGACAACTCCCGCCATTCGCCCGCCGGCGACACGAGATAGACCAGCAGCTCCGATTTGCCGGTGGGGAGGGGCATCCCCGACGCCCGATAGACCAGGCGGTCACCCAGCGGAACGAACAGGGCACTGAGGTCGATGTGCCCCACGAAGACGGCGAGCCGCCCTTCGCCGACTCCCAGGGGACGGGTGAGCTGGAGCTCCATCCCGGCGTCCGGGCGAACCCAGTCGGTTCCGTTACCGATCGGCGTCACGGCCAGAGAGTCCTGCGCGGCGAGCCGCCCGGCTGCCAGTCCAAGGAGCGCTGCGGCGAGCATGGCTCTCACGGGAACGCGTACCGGAGCTGGATGTTGTGGTTGCCCGGATTCCCATCCATCAGGGGCGGGATGTAGAGGATCTTGAAGAGGTAGCTCGAGGGGGTTTCCAGGCTCAGAGCGAAGTTCTTCTGCCACGACGCGGTGGTGCCAAGCGCAGGAACTGCGCCTTCGCCCTGGGTGTTCAGGTCCATCCCGGTTCCGTACTTCTTCTCGGTGGCGAGCCACTTGTACTGCACCACCTGGTAGGTGAAGCCAGTGGACCTCGAAGGGCCCAGGTTGGTGAATCGCAGGTTCAGACAGGGACACCCCTCGCCTCCCACCAACTGGAGCTTGGCGGCGATGTCGAACGAGTACCGCTGCAGATCGGCCAGGGGGACCGGAAAGGGGGAAAGAGCCAGGCGGAGCATCAGCAGCCCGATGCCGAATGGCCCGAGACCCGTGCTTCCGGTCATGACTCCCCCCTGGTTGCATGTCGCCTGATTCGGTGGCAGCTTCTCAACGCCTACAAGCTGCGACGCGCGGCACAACCGGCCGTGAATCGGCCGTCAACTCATTTCCAGCCGACGGTTTAGCGGAATGCCTCTCAGGCTCGAAACGCTGGGTGCCCTGCGCCTCTCGAGCGCGGGAAACGAGCTGCTCCGGGGCCGGCGCAAGGAGCTGGTGCTGCTTGCCTTCCTGGCACGCCATGCCCCCAGGCGGATACCCCGGGAAGAGCTGGCGTCCCTGCTCTGGGAGGACCGGGACGAGTCCCGGTCCCGGGCCTCACTCCGGCAAGCTCTGCTGCAGCTCAAGCGGGTCCTGGGTGACCACCTGTCCGCCTCACCCGACGCGGTCGGGGTTACGAACACGGCTGTCGACCTGGACCTCGCGGAATTCGAGTCGGAGGCAGCCGCGGGGCGGCTGACGGCGGCGGTGCAACGGTGGCAGGGCGAATTTCTCCCGGGCGTCGATTCCGTCGGGGGGGAGGCATTCCGGCAGTGGCTCGAAGCCGAGCGGGAAGGCTTCCGGCGCCGGCTTGGCGTGGTGCTCGACCGTCTGGCCGCACGGGCAGAACAGGACGGAGATCATCCAGCAGCGCTCGCGTGGTCGGAACGATGGACCGCCGCGCTGCCATTCGACGAGCGCGCCCTGCTGCGCCGGTGCGCCCTGCTGGTCCGCCTGGGAGAGCTCCCGGCGGCGCTCGCGGCGCAGAGCGAATACGTCGCACGGCTGCGGAGCGCGCTCGACACCGAGCCCTCTTCGGAAGTGCAACGTCTGGGGGCCGAGCTGGCGGGGGCTGCCGGTGCGGTTCCCGCGGCACAGCAATCGGCCGCGCTGCTGGCGCCGGAGCTGGAGGGGCGCGGCTCAGCATTGGCCACGCTCAGAGCCGCCTGGAGTGCGGCGCGAGCCGGCACTGCCGGACTCATTCTGGTGGAGGGCGATCACGGAATCGGCAAGACTCGGCTCTGCGAGGAGCTGGTCCGCGAAGCGAAGGCGGAGCCTGACGATGCGGTGGTGTTGCACTGCCGTCCCGCCTCGGGCGACCATCAGGAGGCGTGGTCGACCCTGCGACGGCTACTCGAGCCCCTCGACGCCGCCCCGGGTGTCGGTGCCGCCTCCCCCGCTTCGCTCGCGGAGGTGAGCGAGCTGGTGCCGGCGCTGCAGGAGCGCTTCACGGCGCTCCCCGCTCCGACCCGCCGAACCGTCACGCTGGAGCAGGCGGTCGTGGAGGTCGTCCGGGAGGCGGCCGCGGAGCGGCCCATGCTGCTCGTGGTCGACGAGGTCACCCGGGCCGATGCCCGGACCAAAGCCACCCTCCTGCGACTCGCGGGAGCGGCCATTCCCCGACTGCTGATCGTGATCGCCGCGCGGACCGATGAGCTCGAGTCGCATCCCGACCTGCGATCACTGGCCTCGGCGGCGTCCCGCCTCAAGTTGCAG
>Ga0209485_1000363_pt1 | contig 13892 bp, 9 predicted proteins | sample NCAS100_FD_187516 | JGI IMG/M metagenome (GOLD analysis project Ga0209485, IMG submission 187516) | Agricultural soil microbial communities from Utah to study Nitrogen management - NC AS100 (SPAdes) (version 2) | ecosystem: Environmental > Terrestrial > Soil > Agricultural land | place: USA... | reverse complement strand
GACGTCCCAGCGATCGCGTTCCTCGATGCGGTTGTACGACGGCATCGTGTTCCGTCCGTTGCGAATCATGCCGAAGATGTAGCCGTCGGTCCTGTCCCTCGAGATCTGGCCCGTCAGCGGAATGGAAATGATGCCGTACCGCGTGTTCGGCGTCACGCCATCGCCATTGCTCCCGTGACAGACCGCGCAGTTGATCTCGAAGTACTTCCGTCCGTTGGCCAGCGATGTATCAGTAACAGGCACTGGATTCGGGATGCCCGCCATCGAATCGATCGTCGCAAGGGTCGGCGAATACGAAACCATCCATCCAGGGACCGCGGTCCCGCCGATCGGCACGGAACCCTGCGGCGCACCACGCACCCCGAGCGAATCGGCGCGCCACGATTCCCACGTCACGACGTGCGGTTGGCGCTTGAAGTCGGTGAACCACTCGCAGCCGGTGGTGGCGATCAGTAAGCTCCCGAGAGCGACCATGTGACGGACGGATCCCCACACCGGGCACGGGGCATGGGGTCTGGCGACCCGAATTCGTGAGCTGCGACGCGGCACCCGGGATGGCTCGAACAATGAATTCTGCCTAACGCCGCCCCATGCCCCGAGCCCCGTGCGCCATGCCCTAACGTTCATTGGTCACCTCCACCGCACCCGCCTCTCGCAATGCGTCTTCGGCTTCCTTCAGGCGCTCGGGAGTAGTCTCGACATAGATCCCGAAATCGCCGCCGGTGAACCGCGGATCGAACCCAATGGTCTGCGTGATCTTCGGGACGCGAGAGAGGATGAACATGCCGTAGACCGTGCTCAGCGCGCCGACCAGCACCATCACCTCGAACCCGATAATCGTGTAGGGAATCCAGCTTGCGATCGCCTTGCCGCCGACGACCATGGGCCAGTAGTCCGACGTCCAGATCGCGATCCAGTAGCCGAACGTGACGCCGCAGAGCCCACCGATCAGCGTAAAGAGCCGGATCTTGCTCGTCGGCGGCTTGAGCGCATGATCGATTTCGTGCCGTGGCGTCGGCGTGTAGACCGTGAACCTGGTGAACTTCCTGTGTTGCAGCGCCTCGATGGCGTCGATCAGCGCGTCGAGCTCTCGATAGGCGGCGACGAGTCCCCGTGTCATTCGCGTTCTCCCGGGGTCTCGGGTGAGTAATCGACGTGATGTCCGGTGACGTCGATGTCCGCAACCGGTGCGTGTGACCGCAACCGCGGTGGGATGATCTCCTTCACCTCGGCGATGGCAATGACCGGCAGGTTCTTGATGAACAGCAGGAACCACATGAAGAACCAGCCGAAGCTGCCGGCGAGAATCGACACATCCACCCAGCTCGGCACGTAACCAGACCACTGCCACGGCTCGAACTCATGCGACAGCGACGGCACGATGATCACGAAGCGCTCGTACCACATCCCGATGTTGATCAGGATGGAGAGGATGAAGAGCCACGTCGGATTGCGCCGGAGCTTTTGCGAGAAGAGCGACAGCGGGAAGATCATGTTGCAGCTGAGCATGATCCACGCCGCCCACCACCACTGGCCGAAGACACGATTCCAGAAGTACGCCTGCTCGAATTCGTTCGCGCTGTACCAGGCGACCCAGAACTCGATCAGGTACGCGCACCCCACTACCATCGACGTGAACAGCGCCAGCTTGGCCGCGGCGTCGAGGTGGTTGATCGTGACGATGTGCTGCAACCGGAAGAACTTCCGGATCGGGATGATGATCGTGAAGACCATCCCGATGCCCGAGAAGATGGCTCCGGCGACGAAGTACGGCGGGAAGATGGTCGCGTGCCAGCCCGGCGTGACCGCCATGGCGAAGTCGAACGACACGACCGAGTGCACCGACAGCACCAGCGGCGTGCTGAACGCCGCCAGGAACAGGTACATCCGCGCAAAGTGACGCCACTCGGGCTCCGAGTTCCGCCACCCTAACGACATGACCGCCAGGATGCGCTTCTTCACCGGGTTCGTCGCCCGGTCGCGCAGGACCGCGATGTCGGGGATGAGTCCGACGTAGAGGAAGGTGGCGGACACGGTCAGGTACGTCGAGATAGCGAAGACGTCCCAGACGAGCGGGCTCTTGAAGTTCGGCCAGATGAGGCGCCAGTTCGGATACGGCACCAGCCAGAAGAACTTCCATGGCCTGCCTATGTGGATGATCGGGAAGAGCCCGGCCGTCATGACCGCGAAGACCGTCATGGCCTCCGCACATCGGTAGATCGTCGTCCGGAATCCGGCGCGGAACAGGTACAGAATCGCCGAGATCAGCGTGCCCGCGTGACCGATACCGACCCAGAAGACGAAGGAGATGATGTAGACGCCCCACATCACCGGCGGGTTGTACCCCGCGTTGCCCAGTCCCCAGTAGATCTGGTAGACCCAGGCGCCGGCGCCCCACAGGAAAAACGCGATCGAGATGCCTAACAGCGCGAACCAGCCCGTTGTCGGAACGAGCGTGCCCGCAATCTCGCGGTCGACCTGCTCGTAACTCTCGACGGCCGGGAGCTGGATGTTGGCCGTCGCGACGTTGGGACGCTGATCCAATGGTTCGACGAGAGTCGCCATCAGCGCGGCCCTCCCGGATGGTTCACCTTCTTCAGATAGACCACTGCGGTGTAGGTGTTGAGTTCCTCGAACACGTGGTAGGCGCGTGGATCCTCGACCTGGCGAGCGACCGACCACTCCTCACTCGCGGCGTCGCCGAACACAATCGCGCGCGACGGGCAGGCCTGGGCACACGCAGTCGTGAACTCGTCACCCTCCACCGACCGGCCTTCCGCGGTGGCGCGGTTTTCGGCGTCGCGGATGCGTTGCACGCAGAACGTGCACTTCTCCATGACGCCCTTGCCTCGCACCGTGACATCGGGGTTGAGCTGCAGGTGCAGCGGATCCGGGAACGCGAACTGCCGGCGCTCGGCCTCGCCGTACCCGTGCCAGTTGAAGTAGCGCACCTTGTAGGGACAGGCGTTCGAGCAGTACCGCGTGCCGACGCAACGGTTGTAGACCTGCACGTTCAGCCCGTCCGGCGCGTGGTAGGTCGCGAACACCGGGCAGACGGATTCGCACGGCGCGTTGCCGCAATGCTGGCAGAGCATGGGCACGAAACGCGTCTCGAAGTCCGTCTCGCCGCTTTCTCCGCCCTCGAAGTACCGCTCGATGCGCAGCCACGCCATCTCGCGACCCTTGAGGATGTTCGCCCCGGGTGTGGAGTCCCAACCGGCGCCATCGGCCGTGTGGAACGGACGCAATGACCGTCCCTGCCAGCGCGCACCCACCGTGGGGATGTTGTTTTCGGCGTAACAGGCGGTGACGCAGGCCGAACACCCCGTGCAGCGCGAGAGGTCAATCGTCATCGCCCACCGGCGCGACGCCATGCCGCTCCAGTGGTCGTCGGCGTACATCCCCTTCTTCGTCGAGCTCTGACTACCAAGGTCGCCCTGCGCGTCATTCGCGACCGGTGCACGGAGACCGGGGAGGAACTCATGCGATGCATCGCCGATGAACTCGTGATGCGCTCCACCCGTCTCGCCGGCCGCGAGCTGCGCGGCGGTCAGCGCCTGCGCGATGCCACGGCCATGCTGGCGGGCGGATCCTTCCGTGGACACCAGCCGTGAATGCCCGGCCGCTTTCGCGACACGCGCCTTCGCCTGCGTCCAGGCCAGCCGGCCCCCGCCATCGTACGTCGCGCCTAACGTGTCCACCGCGTTGACACCCAGTCCCTGCGCATAACGACCATAGGCGGTGTGGCCCTGGCCCAGCGAGACCGCGACCGCCTCCGGGTGAATGCCGAGGTAGAGGTAGGCGGGCGCCGTGACCGAACCGGCGGCGGTCGTGACCGTGAGGTGGTCGCCGGCATGGACCCCGAGCCGGGCCGCGGTCGACGGGTGAATTTCCACCCAGGATTGCCAGGCGATCTTGCTGACCGGATCGGGCAACTCCTGCAACCAGGGCTTGTTCGCGCCCGCGCCGGCGCCTAACGCCGGCGAGGGGTGCACGACCAGGAAGAACTCGCCGTCCCCGGCGATCGCCTGGGGGGCCGCGGTCGGCGCAGCAGGCGCCGCGGCGCTCGATGCCGCTGTCGAGCGGGCGAGCGCCGACCCCTGCCCGAGCCCCGTCGACAGCGCCGCGGTGAACGCGCCCTGCCCGCCGCCGTACCGGGACGTCAGGGCGTCGCGGTACATCGCATTCGTGTATCGCGCGGCCATGGCGGTATCGGCCCGCGCCATCGCGATGAGCACGTCGGCCGTGGCGCGGGTATTGAACAACGGGTCCATCACCGGCTGCTGCAGGCCTAACGTGCCGCGCACCGGCTCCGAGTCGCCCCACGACTCGAGGGCGTGGTGATCGGGCAGGACCACGTCGCACAGCTCGCTCGTCTCGTCCGGATACGACGAGAACGACACCTTGAGCGGCACCTTCGCCATCCCCTCGGCGAATTGCGCCGCCTTGGGGAGCGTGTAGACGGGATTCGCGCCGCGCACGAACAGGACGCGCACCGTGCCGGCATTCATCTCGGTCGCCAGCGCCGCCAGGGCCCGTGCGCCGTCGGCGCCCCCGATGGTCGAGCCTTGGTCCGGCTTCACCGTGACGCCGACGTTGCCGGCGGCCCTGTTGATCCGCGCCGCGGCCTGTGACACGAGGTACGCGTCAGGCGTGTTCACACCGCCGAGTACAAGACTGGGCCTCGCGGCCCGGAGTTCGTCGGCCAGGCGCTGCAGCGCCGCTTCGGTCACGCCGCTGGCGGTGGCCGCAACAGCCATGGTACCAGTGCTGGTGCCGCCTACCGCGCCTAACAATCCTTCAGCGATGGCCAGCTCGCTTCCCGGACGGCAGGCGATCCATTCATCGGCATTCAGGCCTGTGAGGGATCGCCTGGCGCCGATGTACACGAACCGCGGCGCTGCGCCGAGTTTCGCGCGCGCGTCGGCGAACGACAGCTGGTGTGCGACGGAAGATCCCCATCCATCGAGGAAATCCGCGCCGATCGAGACGATCAGGTGCGCCGCGGTGAAGTCGAGCGCCGGCCAGGCCGACCCGTATTCGGCCTGATTGGCGGCACGGGCCGCGAGATCGGCTTCGGCATCGAACGCGATGTGCGCCCCGAAACCTCCCGCCGCCATCCATTGATCGACAAAGCCGGGGAATGAGCCATTTTCATGTTGGCTGACGAAACGCACACCGCTGGCCGCGTTGGCGGCGCGCGCCTCATCGAGTCCCTGCCTGACGCGAGCGAGCGCCTCATCCCAGGTCGCCGGCTGCAGTCGATTGTCGCGGCGGATCATCGGACCGCGATACCGATCCGGATTGTAGAGACCCTGCAGGGCCGCCTGGCCTCGGGCGCATAACGCGCCGCGATTCACCGGATGGTCCGGATTTCCCTCGAGCTTGATCGCACGTCCGTCGCGCACCTCGGCGATCACGCCGCACGCCGCCGCGCACTCGCGGCAGATCGTCGCGTAGTTCGTCGACACGCCGGGGACGGTGTGATCCGGCGACACGACATACGGAATCAGCTGCTCGACGCGCTCCATGCTGCATCCGACCGCCGTCGCGGCGGCGCCGGTCGACCCGAGGACCTTCAGGAACTCGCGTCGCTTGACGACCGTCTTAGGGGGCTGAGTCATGTCCTAGAAGTGGCAGACGGAGCAGTCGTATCGCGCTTTCTTCGGTTCGACGTTCGCTGCCGCCCGGGCGCCGGCCGTGTCGCCGGCGGCGAGCAGCCCATCGGCGAGCTTGTAGCCCTTCACGTGACAGTTCACGCACCAACCCATGTTGAGGGACGCGTACTGGTAGACGCGCTGCATTTCCGGAACCGGGCCGTGGCAGGTCTGGCAGGTCACACCCGCATTCACGTGACGGAAGTGCGGGAAGTGCACGTACTCAGGAAGCTTGTGGATGCGAATCCACGGAATCGGCTTCCACTGGTCCGACGTTCCCTTCGCGTATGACAGCAACTGATTGAGCGCGGCCGTGTCGCGGTCGGCTATGCCCTGGATCGCCTGACGTGGGCCACGAACGACCTGGTGGCAACCCATGCAGGTGCCAACCGCCGGCAGCCCGGGGTCAGGGGATCGATTCGCGGTGTAGTGGCAGTAGAGGCAATTCATCCCCAGCTGCTTCACGTGGCGCGGATGCGGGAAGTTCACCGGTTGGGGGGGCGCGTATCCCTGGGACGACGAGGCGCCACTGTACGCCGACAGGCCTAACGCGGCGACGGCGATGGCGAAAAACCCGGAAGCAAGCGCCCACGACCGCCGTTGGCTCATTTATGGGAGTTGTTCGGGGCCAATACGAGTGCTTGTGAACAATTTCACAAAGTACCCGCGAGGGAAAATGCGGTGGGATCGCCGATCGCGCAAGAGACGGCGTGGACAAGAGTTGAGCGCGTCAGCCAACCCTCCACGTCGCTGGATCTGCCAGTGCCGCACCTGATAGGTCCGGTGGAAGCAACGCCAGGTTCGCGCGGCTGACCTGCGCCAGGCGCAGCGGCCAGCCCGTGCCGTAGACGAACCGCGACGCGCCTATCGTGCGAATCAGGTGGGCGAAGTCATCCTCGGGCGGACCCCAGATCCAGCTCGTATCGAACCACACGAGCTCGCGTTCGAATGGCGTGAGTCCCCAATGAATTTCCTCGATCATGTCACGGCCAGCCGCGATGACTACGATGCGGGCTTGTGTCCCGGCTCTCGCCAATCCGCGGACCGTCGCTGCCGGAAGGTCGCCAGCGACGTCGAGCGAGTGACGCTGCCGCCCGTCCTCGAATTTCACTGTGAGTACGACGGGAAGCGCGGCTTTCGCGCTCGCGCGCGCGAGTTCAACGAGCGCCGGATGTTCCGGACCGAAGCCCCAATGCTGAGGATAGGCACGAATTGCCACCGCCCCTTCGTCGGTTGCCCGTGACAATTCGCGTTCCCATGCTGGCCAGTCGGGACGCACCACCGGCGCGGGATCGAGTCGATTTCGAAAAGGCGACAGCTCGCGATATAACGATTCGTTTCCCTTTCGCGGGTCGCGATGAAACGCCGTTGGAAGATGACCAACCCAGGCGCGCTCAATTCGCTCCCGGTCGAGCACTCCGACGAGCGTGCCGGGATCGGGGTGCGGCAGTTCCCGGAACGGGTACGACCCGATCAGCGCAGAAACGTCGACCGTGACCTGGCTCATGCCGCCAGGCCAGGAAAGGCGCCTTCCGGAAAAATCTTTGCCGCGTTCCGCCAGCGGATGCACTCGCGGTCGCCGGGCGACAAGCCGATGACGTCGAGCGCCCACAACTTCGCCAGACCCGTGCAGAGGGTCAGGTCGGCGCCCCACACCAGTCGGCCGGCGCCCACCTGCTCCACCGCCTGGTCCAGCATGCCGCGATCGACACCGCTCCCCGACAGGTCGAGGTACACGTTAGGCACGTCTCGCACCGCCGGGAGCGTGTGGCTCCAGTCGCCGCCCCCGCCGATGTGCGCAAGCACGAGCGCCACCGCCGGATGGCGCGCGGCCAGGGCGCAGAGATCGATGGCGTCGGACGGATCCTGGCCGGCCACCGCACCAGGACGGCGTTGCCAGGCGTGGTGCAGGACGGGCAGGTGATACTCCTTGGCATACCGCAGCAGCGGATCGAGGAGCGGGTCGGCGGCGCGCCGGGCGGCCGCGAGCTTGATGCCGATGGCCCCGCGCTGCCGGCATCGCTCCAGCTCGGCCAACGCCGCATCGGTGTCGTTAGGGTTCACGGCCGCCCAGCTGCGCACCCGACGCTGCTCGGCCGCCTGCACCTGAAGCATGGCATCGTTCCCGGCGACCGTATCGGCGGGTGACTGGAAGTAGACGGGTGACCGCGCCCCCCAGCTTCCCAGGATCGACCCGACATGCCAGGTGATCCCGATCCGCTCCCCCGCCGCGAGACGCGACGCATTGAGCTCACTCCACGACGACCGCCCCGATCCCGATTGGTAGAAGTGCGCGTGGATGTCGATCAGCGCGCCGGAACCGCCAAGCGCTGCGCCGCCGTCGCTCACTCGGACTCGCCATCGACGATGGCGACGAACGCCGAACTCGCCGCGCGTTCAATCTCGACCAGCGTCTCCTCCTCGTCGTGCGCCAGTGCGGCGTAATTGTAAGCGCCGCGCTTGAACAACACGCCCTCGGCGACCGACACCTCGAGGAACTGGCGCTCGACGCGCGGATCGTCGAAGCGGAGGAACCACATCTGGTCCAGCCCCGCTACCGTCACACCGTCGATCCCGCTCGCATTCACGGCCGACTGCACCGACTCGCGCATCGCCGCGCCCACACGTCCTAACGAGTTGCAGACATCCTCGTCCTCGCTGTCGTAGATCTGGAGCACCGCCAGTGCGGCCCCGATCGACATCGATTCGCCCGCCAGCGTACTGCTGATCCACGTCTGGTTCGCCGCGTCCATCACCGCGCGTTTGCCCACGACGGCGGCCAGCGGGAATCCATTGGCCATCGCCTTGCCAAACGCAGCCAGGTCAGGCGTCACGCCGGAGAGCTCCTGGTATCCTCCGCGGGCGAGCCGAAAGCCGGTCTTCAGCTCGTCAAACACCAGGACGGCGCCAAGTTCATCGCAGAGGCCGCGGGCCGCCGCGACCCACTCCGGCGAGGGGAGCCGCTCGATTACTGGTTCGAGGACGACAGCAGCGAGATCGCGACCGGAGTTGCGGCAGGCGGCATCGAGTGCCGCGATGTCGTCGAATGGCACGGCCTGGAATCCAGCGCGCACCGAGTCCGGAACGCCGGGGCTCGAACTCGACCAGTCATGCCAGCCGAAGTAGCCGCACCCGACGACCGTGTTGCGACCGGTCGCTGTGCGCGCCAACCGCACCGCGGCCGACACCGCGTCCGCGCCGCTCTTGAGGAAACGCACCTGCTCCGCGCAGGGAATGACATCGCAGAGTCGTTCGGCGAGCTCCACTTCGGCCGTGTGCGCGAGTCCTGCCACGTTACCACTGGCGGCGCCGGCAATCGCGGCCCGAAGCACGCGCTCATCGCCATACCCAAGGGAGACCGCGCCCAGGGCCATCGTGCAATCGATGAGCGTTACTTCGTTCGGTGTCGTTAGGCGACAACCCGAGGCGCGGATGTAATGGGTCGGGCCCGAGTCGTTCCCTTTCCCGTACAGCGCGTCGGGTCCCTTGCTCCCCGTGGAGGTTCCTCCCGGCAACACGTCGCGGGCACGGGTACGCCAGGAGCGATCGATGTCCTCGCCAGTTTCGTCCCACTCCGGCGGAACGTCACCAACGTCCGGCTCTTCTTCCGCGACGGTGGCATCATCAACCACCGCCTCTTCCGGCTCGCTCTCAGGTTTGGGCTGCTGTTTTCCGCGGAAGAGTCGTCCGAAGGGCATGGGGAATTATATGGGGGATGGGAGATGGGAGATGGGAGATGGGTCAGGTCGGGTCAAGGGGATCACCGTGGGGTGGCGTGCTCACCGGCTCATTAGCCAGTCGGTTTTTCACACGGTCGAGATTCTTCACGACCTCGATGGCCATTGCGCGCATCAATGACAGTTCGCGCGCATTCGGATCGGCGCGCGCTACCAGTGAACGCAACGATCGCAGGACGTGCTCGGGATAACGGGTCTTGAAGAAATCGATCGCGTGAAGCGCTGCCTCTGCATCGGCATGAAAGCGCTCGAGCTCGGCCGCCTCCGGCGGGGGAGCATCCTTGCGTGGCGGTTTACGGGCGCGCGTAGCGTCCCCGGCGGCAAGATGCAGCTCGTACAATGCAACCATGACGGCCTGGGCCAGGTTGAGCGACGCGTATCTGGTGGTCGGGATCGTCACGTGCACGTGGGCGCGGTCGAGCGCCTCGTTAGGCAGCCCCTTGTCCTCGCGACCGAACACCAGCGCTACCGGCCCGTCGCCGGTGGCGTCGAGCAGCCGATCCGCCACTTCCCGCGGAGTCGTGACCGCCCACCGGGCGGCGCGATGTCGAGCGGTGAAGGCGGCGACCAGCACGCAATCGGCCAGCGCTTCGTCGAGTGTCGCGAGCTCGCGCGCTTTTTCGAGGACGTCGCCGGTGTCGTGGGCAATGCCCTGGATGCGCCAGGCGTCGAGCGGGACGGCATTCACCAACCGCAAATCGCTCAGGCCCATGTTCTTCATGGCACGCACGACCGACGCGACGTTCACGAGATCCTGCGTCTCGAAGAGCACGATCCGGATTCGTTCCAGGCGCGACTCAGCCATGCTGCACTACCATTGGAATCAATTGGTCCGTCTCCTGGCGATCACCACGAAGGTACGCCCATCCCGGCTCGCGAGCACTCAGCACGAGTTGCCCACGGCGTCGTTCACGGCCACGCGGCATTTCATTCACGATGACGTCGAGCGAAAACATGGCGTCAGGCGGGCCGAGCGATGCGCGCTGGATGCGGCTGAGAACCTGCCAGCTATCTGCTGTTTTTTTCCAGCTGACGGTCAATGGTACCAAAGGCGCGTCACCTCGTGCAGTCACGCGAACACTGTCCGGCGCCTCGGGAACCAGCAGCCATGACGCGTATCGTGGAGTTCCGGTATCGTGACGGAACGCCAGGTGGAGTTGCATGCCGTCGCTGTTGACGTCAGGGTGTTCATTGTCGAGCGGATTCTCGTCGCGGTGCTCCGCAAAGTACGGATCGCGTTTGCCAACGTTGACTTCGATCAGCAGTTCGTCAGGCGTCGAAGCAATGACGACGGACGCTGTCGGAACATCGGCGGCCCAGGCCGACTCGGTACGCCTGTAGTTGGATTCACCAAGCTCGAAACGAAGGCCCTGTTCCGCTGATGTCAGTTCGCCAACCGACGGGACGATGTGCTGCAGGAGCGGAACCACGAGGAACTGTCGCCTGAGCTGTTGTTGTCGTTTGATCGACTCAGTCACTCGCGCGAGTGAACCCCGCCGGCGTCCGTCCAGTCTGACTTCACCCGCTGCCGATTGCACCTGGCAGGCATCGCCATGGAATCGATAGGTCGTCTGCGAGCCTGCAACGCGATACTGAATGGTATCGTCGCCGGGGCGCTCAACGCTGAAGGATCGGTTCGACGACCATAAGGATCGGTTCCACGACCATACAGAGACGATGCGGCCGGACTTCCCCCGCATGCGGACCAGATAAAACGAGCGCGGAGCGCCACCCGGGGGGCCGGGAGCCACCGCCTTCCATAACTCGTTAGGTACTGGTTCTGACGGCATCGGTTCGAGGAGTATGGTCCCGACTACCACGTCGGATTCGATCACCTCACCGGTCGTAGGGGTCATTTGTGCATCGCGCACGAATTCAAAGCCATCCTCGAGTCCGGTGCCGCCCGTGAGTGCGCCGGGTTTCCAATCGTAACTGACGGGATCGCCCTCGATGTGAAACGGGAGATCGAACGTTATGTCGCGTTCCGATTCCCACTCCATGCGATCCACGATATGATCAGGACCCGCCACAACAGTCCGCCTGACGAGCACTCCCGGAGCAATTCGCGCCTCGGCGTCGACCCAGGCGAATTCGCCGCGCTCGTCCCATGCTCGCAGCGAGCCGGCGACCGGTTCCTGCGACTTTCCATTCACGAGGGGCGCGTTGTGCGCGAGGGTGCTGCGATACCAGTGGAGTGTTTTCTCGACGTACGATCCCGTGCCGACGTCCTCGAACACCCGGTCGTCGCCGAGTACGAGCCAGAGGTTCAGTCGATCGGGATGACCATGACTTCCTCCGGTGTGGCCGTAGTCGAGCGCGACGTAGGACCGTCCCCGGTCCCGACGGATCACCGCAAAACCCTGACCTTCCATGAGTGCTGAGCGAGGTGCGACGGGCGTGCCGGAAGGGAGTTCGGCCTGCGCAAACAGCAACGACTTCCAGCCAAGGTCGGCTCTCGTCAGACGGACGCCGGGCACGTTGCGTTCGGCTTCGCCCGTCGAGCGCCAGCGGGCGGCGTCGCCGTCAGGTCCGCTGCGATAGAGAATGGCCAGGCCGGCAGCGATCTCGCTGGAATCCGGGCGACGCGCCATGGCAAGCTCGAGCGACTCCGAAAGGCGCCATTGACGCAGCGAGGCGCGATACTGGGAGTCGCGTCGGGCGGGAAAGGTGAAATCGGGGAGCGCGGTCCGGAGCGGTGCGACGAACCCGTCCTCGAAGCGGCGCAAGGACTCGTCAGGCAGCTGCACCGCGCCCTCCTCGGCGAGCCTGACGAGATACCAGAGGCCACGGTGTGCGAACAGGTGATAATTCTCTCCTTCGTACCAGCTTCCATCACTGAGCAGGCCAGAGTCGAGAAAATGGCGTAGCCCTCCAGGACCATGAATCGCGCGGTCGACGCCATCCGGCCGACCGAGCAATTTCGTCGCGGCGCCGAGTGCAGCGCTGTTCCATACCTGTCGATTGGAAAGCCCTTCATTGAACTGGGCGATCAGTTCACTGGACGGCTGTGCGATGCGCTCGCGAAAGTGATCACCGGTGTGATTCGTGGCCCCGGCCTCGAGGATCGACACGGCGACGGACAACTGCAGCAACCAGATCGATTCCAGGTAGGTGCTGAAGAACACCCGGCTCGGCCCCAGGACATTGTCCGCGTTAGGCCAGTTCGTGTACTGCTCACCGAGCCGTCTCACGATAGCCTCGGCGAGCCGGACGTACCGGCCTCCGGTCAGTCGTCCGAGCGCTGCCGCGTGAATTGCCCGTTCGGAAAGCCAGAGCTGATAACCCATGATCCACCACCGATAGTGCTCTTCGGCGTCGAACGCCGCGCCGCACACGGGACAGCGGTGAAGGCGTGGGCTTTGGGGATCGAACTCGAGGAACGCTCCGTCGCGCTCGCACCGGCCGCCCCGTCGCGTCATGCGCGCCTTTTCGGCGGGAATGAAGAAGTCCTCGTCAGGCAGCAACCGGTCAAGGTCCGCCGCCAGGGAAGCCGTGAGGGGCGCGAGGGGGCCTGCGACATCCCGGGATCGCTGCTCGAACGATAAGCTCGAACCGATCATCAAGGGGTGCCGGGTGAATCGAGCCGCCATTGAACGAGCGTGGCCATTTCTCCTCGCAGGTCCATCCGCACCTGCTGCAGCCGGCGCGACAGTCCCTGCACGCCGCGAGCATGATAGATCCACGACACCGGAACGTCAGTTGCCAGCGTTTCCTGGATGGACCTCCACGACGTCGCCAACGCCTCGTCGCTGCCCGCACTACTCACCAGACGGAAAAGCGAATCCAGTCCTGGCGTGTGGTACCCGGCGTAATCCAGCGCGCCTCCGGATAGCCTGCCGTCGAACATCGAAGCGAGGTGCGACAGGGAGAGATCGCCGCCGATTCCCGTGAACAGCGCATCGAACTGCTTCGGTGATTGTCGTGCCATGGCGAGGAAGGCACCCAACTCGAGCTGGCGGATATCAACGGTGATTCCATGAGTGCGGAGGTCCGCCTGGATCAACTGCTCGATCGCGTTGTCGCCACTCCCCACCGAAAACAGCGTGAACCGAAGGCGCTCAGCACCTCGGGTGCGAGGCCCGTCGCCTGACGAGCGCCACCCGGCGGCGTCGAGCAATGAGTCAGCCCATGCGGGACCCGGTCGAGTGTGGCCGCGGACCCATGGATGCGACGAACTGACCGGTCCTTCGGCCGGAGACCCATATCCAGCCAGCGCGACGTCGATGATACGCTGCCTGTTGATGAGCGCGTCGACGGCCTGACGAACGCGTAGATCATCGAACGGAGGACGCGCGCTGTTGAAGACGATCACGGTGGCGAACGAGACGGGATACCCTATCACGCGCAGCGCAGGATCGCGTTCCACGAGCCCGGCCATCGTGGGAGAAATGCCAGCGACGTGCAGGTCACCACTCGTCAGGCCGGCAAACTTTGTCGTCGCTTCATCGACCACCGCGATGACCAGTAGCCGGATCTGTGCCGGCCCGCTGAGCGCGGA
>Ga0209485_1000360_pt1 | contig 13985 bp, 11 predicted proteins | sample NCAS100_FD_187516 | JGI IMG/M metagenome (GOLD analysis project Ga0209485, IMG submission 187516) | Agricultural soil microbial communities from Utah to study Nitrogen management - NC AS100 (SPAdes) (version 2) | ecosystem: Environmental > Terrestrial > Soil > Agricultural land | place: USA... | reverse complement strand
GTGCTCAATTAGGTTCTTGAGCTGGAAGTGGAGCGCGGTGCGCCCCGGCGTCGCGATGCCGGCGAGCAGCACGATGGCGCGTAACGTGGGCTCCTTTTCGGCCACCATCGGCGCGATGATTGCACCCTCGCTATGGCCCAAAACCGCGAGGCGGTCGGCACGGATCTCGGGCCGCGTCCGCAGATACGCAAGGCCAGCGCGAACATCTTCGGCAAAGTCGGCGCTGGTCGAGCCCTTGAACGTGCCACCCGAAGCTCCGAACCCACGGTCGTCCATGCGCAGCACCGCGATCCCGCGGCGCGCCAGCGCATCCGCGAGTTGGCGGAAGGGCCGAAATCCTTCCAGCCCGATACTTTCGTCGCGGTCCTGCGGACCAGATCCGGTGACGGTGACGATCGCGCTCACAGGTTGCTTGCGGCTTGCACTCTTGGGCAGCGTCAACGTCCCGGCAAGCGTGTGACCGGCCGGTGTCTTCACCACCACCTCTTCCGCGATGTAGGGTGCGTCAGCGGGCGCGGAGTAATCGGGCTTCGGCTTCGGCGGCATTACAGCAGCCTGCTCGCCGCGCTTGAAGGCAAGGGGGAACTGTTGGTCGGCCTGGGTGAACGTCCCGGTCAACTCCGTGCGCTCTTTGTTCAGGGTGCCTTCGAAGACGATCGGGGGCGACTTGATCTCCAGGCGCACGGCATCTCCATTGACGGTGATTGTGTCAATCGGGATGGTCGCGCCTTGATCGAGGCTGTCGAGTTTACCGCCGTAAACGCCCGCGTCCGATTTCGTAATGGTCAGGGCCAAGCGAAGCTTCGTCCCACCCAGGTCAAGGGTACCTTGCCACGAACCATCAAAGTCTTTCGCCGGTGTTTGACCAAAGACCTGGCACGAGAGACCGAGCAGTAACAGCAACATCAACAAGACATTTTTCATATTGTCCTTCTCCGGCTTATGGATGCTTCAGATTACTATAGTAATAAGTGGCATCGAGCGTAATGGCAACACATGACTCTTGATCATCAAACTCGACACGCGGACACACTTAAGCTATGAATGCTGAATGAGCCGCGAGGCACACGAACGAGTCCCAGCTGCGGAACGCCCCTCTACCAGGCGCCGTGCACGGCTGCACGAAGTCAATTTTTGAATCGGACACTCGTGCCGGCCGGTACTTCGATCTCACGCTGATCTGGATGATTCTTCTTAGCGTTGCAACTCGCCCTCGACCAAACAAAGAGTCAAGAGGAGACGGCCTGCAAAGACTGCGCTCCTAAATTCGATCATTGAGAAAAACTGTGCTCGATCGAAATTTGCCTGACCGTCGAATTTTGCATCAGTGAACCGCGTGATGACATCACGGAACGGCAGGTAATGGGAAAACGATTGAGTGCTGCGCAGAGACGTTTTGAGTCGCGTTTGCGAGACTCTTGCTCGCGTTCGAAACCTGTCATACAGGTGTTTTCGTTACGTTTCGGTTGAGAATGAAGGGAACCACGGCGTCGCGAGCGGGATTGTCTTCCGTATAGAGAATACGGGCATTCGGTGACTGCATCGGTAACTCTCTTTTTTCTTGCTGACTTTAGAGCGGGACGCACGAGAAGTGGGCAAGCGTGTTTGTCCAACTTGGAACGCAAGGAAACTTCGCGTGAAATGCTTATGGGTAAGAGCGGGCATACTTTGGGGAACGCTCGCTCCTACCCTTAGAGCAACGCAGACAAAACCCCCTTACCGCCAGAGTGCGGCCCAGCGGCAAGCGTTCTAGCGCGTCGCCCTATCTCTAAAAAACGTTAATGAATCAAAACTTTGGGGAAAGAGTCGGGACGGGAAGAGGATAACCGCGACGGATTATCCAGTCACAACACGAGGGAAGTCAAACCAAGAACCGAATGTTAGAAGCGGCACCCAACTTAATTAGCTTAGGGATGCCGAGAAACCAGGCTTCAATGCGAACGATCTTGAAGGAGTCGGATATATCCGCTTGCTACGGCGAGGCATGTTGTGCGGTAGCGGTGTAGACGTGCTCGCACGCACACTGATTTGCCGGCTGTTGATTTGCAACTTCTACTTATGGCCGTGTTGTGGCTGGACCAGGGATTGGGGAAGCCAACGCAGCATGGCTTTACAATCGGAGCTGCAGCATTAAAACCAAGAAGCCGAGGCGCTATTAAGCTGACGTCGAAAGATCCGCTGGAGCCGCCTGTCATTCAACCGAACTATTGCAGCGACGAAACAGCGAAGATATTCGCTGTTGATTGAGGGAATTCGTCGAGCGCGCCAAATCGTTGCGAGTGCTGAATTTGTATCTCCCGCAGGTGTTGAAATGACACCGGGCGCTGACGTAAAGTCCAATGAATGCGCAGACCTACTTTCATCCTGTCGGCGGCTGGCGCAGAATTTTTCAAAGCTTTTGGCGTCCCAAAGCATTTCCGACTTCGAACCAGATTACTATTCGTACCAGATTGGATTTGACCAATATCATTTCCAGGGGTGATTGATGTCGCCATCATCAAGTTGGAGTCATCTCAGATACGATCATCAAAGACGTCCCACGTTCGTGGAAGTTAAGTGTCCAAAGTGCGGTGGCATAGCTACGGCGACGGAACCTTGTTACGGAGAGGGGCATTCCTTGGTTGGAGAAGGGAGTTGTTCGCACTGGAACAAATCGGAATGGTCTGTTAGCTGCTTAGACTGTACATTCCGCAGTTCGGGCCAAAGTTATTTTGATATCGGGGAGTTCTTTTACCAGGCAAGGAGCGGCAGGTTTGTGGTCTGGGCATGGAATCGCGAGCACCTGCTCATGCTCCATGACTTGCTTACTAACAAGCCAATCGAAAATCACAAGTATGCCTGGCTTGTCACCTATGCCGAGAGGGATTGGCTAAAGGGATCACGGCGGAAATCGCTCACCAAAGCGGTTGAGAAACTGTTAGTCGTAAGATCTGGCGCAACGGACGGGAAAGAAGGTTGAAGAGTGATCGTAACTAACACCGCTGCCCACAACAGGCGCTTGCTCAGCCGCACTCCGGTTATTCTTTAGGCAGGTGGTATAAGTCTTCAGAAATTCATCCCGTAAGACCCGCCATTCTTCGATGGTCTGGAATCGTTTTCTCTTCGGATTCTGGTTAATGAAGTAAACCGTCGTGATTGTGCGGTTAACGTCGGAAAAGAGCACATAGATCCCAAGCATGTCTCCCACTAATGTTCGCTTGCTTGTTCCGTAACCTTCATATTCACCGACCGATACCTTTACGGGTTCTTGGCTTTCCAGCTCCTTACTTGTCGACGCAGCCCATTTGCGATTCTCAATGACACCCTCTTTGTCCCGTTCGTATTCTGTAGTAACTGATTTTTCAGCTTTTATGTTAGCGAACCAGTCTCTATCATCATTGTACGCGACCATCACGCGGTATCCATCGGCAAGCGAAATCGCTTGATCACCTTTACTGGTTGTCACGGTGCGGGATTTCACCTTCTTCGGCAAGCGGTCGACTTGCACAATTCTTAACCCATTATCAAGCTCGCAGGTGGTAAAAGGTTTCAAAGAATCATCTCTTTTGGAAGACTGACCAAATGATCCGGGAGCGGAATTGAGCGAGCCAACAATTATGAAAACAACCACCAACTTAGCCAAATGTTTGGTTTTCACGGTCGTAGAGTTTGCCGGGAAGACAAATAGAGGAGACGCGTGTCTCCCCTATTTAGTCGCTACGGTCGATTACATCAAAACCGCTACCGCAAGAACCTGAGGAGATCAAGGAGCGAATTTAACAGGTCCTGGATAATGTTCAATGGTGCTCCCGGCTGATCGAGCAATCCTGTCGACATTTCAGCGCAACCGGGCCCGGGTAATCTTCTTGCTAGAGGATAGCTAGTAGATGGGAAGCCCCTGTTTTTTCAACATGTTCGGACGCAAGGCTTGAAAGCCTTGGGAGGGATACATTATGAAACGGAAGATAACTTCAATAGGGCTGATTGTAGCCCTAATGAGCATGTACGTGCTCCTGTCGTTTAGTGCCGCCTCAGCGCAGAAGAGAACTTCGCCCGAAACTACATTCCCGGTGAGCTTCGTCGGCACAACTGCGGCGGGAGCCGTGAACTTCGTCGGCACATTGACTCTCCAGAAGTTCGAAGTCCAAAATAACCAGGTTGTGGCTGTTGGCACGTTGACCGGGCAAGTAACGGGTGCCGTAGTCGGATTAGTGCAAAATCTGCTGGTTACTATTCCACTGTTGGATGCCAATACCGACGGCGCGTGCGAGATCCTGCATCTGGAACTGGGACCGATCGACTTAAACGTTTTGGGGCTCGTAAGTGCCCCCGGCCACGTGATTGCCTAAAGGCCCGCAAAAGAAGCTTTCGTTTCGGTTATCCTCTCTCCCCTAGTGGATTGGAACCGTCAATTAATAGCTGGTTATGAGCCGAATCACACACTCTCGCGGAGCCAGACATGATGGAATACGAACGTGTCTTCATCCGGAAGTCGTATAGAGCCGCGATCGCCTTATTGCTGCTGTTTCTCATCACGGCAGCGTCATCTGCGCAAAACGTTCCTCGATTTGAGGATTATCCGATGCCGATTTACAGCGGAAAAATTAATCAGCCCAGATGGATTCGCCATGTTGATGGTGAATGGAGAGACAATTTGGGCAAACTCGCTGACCCGCCCGAAGTCAATTTTGCGGGAAAATATTTTATCGCAGTTCACAGTTGCGGAACGGGCTGCCGGTACTACACATTGACTGATTTATCTTCTGGCTTAGGTCTTGATCTCTTGAGAGACTTTGACGCTCGCGAACCGGCGCCGAAGACGCGCGATGGATATCCATACGTCACCGATCTAATCACTCGCGCCAACAGCAAATTGCTTGTTGCGCAATATCACGTTGATTTGCATGGTGGTGAAGAATGTCGCCAGCGTGCTTTTGTATTTGACGGAAACAAGATCACGGCGGTCAGTAAGACTCGTCGGACCTGCACGCGGTATTAACGGGCCGTTTCTCCGATCCAGCGGCGGACAGCTTCAGCGGTGCTTCGCCGAGTGTCACTGCTTGGCGAGATAGAACGACATGATCAAGTTGGCCCAAGTCACTCCACTCTGGTCCACTTAATCCGTGGATCATTCGGGCGATCAGCTGGCGGCATTATCCAGAGCGTGTTCGGCCCGTCCATTTTGAACTCCGAAGAAAGTGACTCTTGCCTGGTCATCACACCTACGTTCTTAGCCACGCTGGCGCGCCTGATCGAAGTTGATCCGCGTTCATGCCTCGTGGTCACATTCCGTTTCCCGTGAGCGAAAACAACTACTTAAGCCTTAGTGCAGTTATCGCATTGGCGAAGAACTTAAATTCAGCTCCAATTCTGAAGACGCTTCTGCATAGTGGTCCAACCAAAACGCGAATATTTGAACCTCTTTCGAGCGGAATTTCTCTGGCATGGCTGTACTCCTTTGTCGTGAGGAGGGCGTAAGATATCGGGAGTCTGTTGTGGCGCGCGGCGTTGCTCATTATACATCAACAGGCTTTAGCTACCTTCGTCGTCCTAACCTCTATTCGTTAACCTCTCGTCTTCCCAGCACGCTCTCACAGCAGCATTTTCGCCGTTTGTCTTTGATCGACTCGGTGCTCGCCTCGCAGCATTGTGATTTGTCTGTTGCTGTCCTCTGGTCTTACAGCGGTAACATTTCACGTTACTTCTGGTACTCTCATTACTCATTGGTGAAATGAAAAGCTGCCCTAAGCGCCGCCATGTTGGTGCGCGCGCCCTTCGGTCGCGCTGGTTTCGGGGATCAAACGAATGCTGACGGCCAACGCGAAGATTTCGCGTTACCGCATTGTCTCGAAGATAGCCTCGGGCGGGATGGGCGAGGTCTATCTGGCGATCGACACGCGCCTGAATCGCAACGTCGCGCTCAAAATTCTTCCCGCCGAAGTGGTTAACAGCCGCGATCGCATGCAGCGCTTCGAGCAAGAAGCGCAGGCCGCTTCCGCACTCAATCACCCGAACATCATCACCATTTATGAAATAGGAGCGGAAGGCGATACGCACTTTATCGCTACTGAGTTCATTGAAGGCGAGACCCTGCGCCGCCAATTGCAAACGAGCCGCTTTCAGATTAATGAAACGCTCAACATTGCCACCCAAATCGCCACTGCTTTGGACGCCGCTCACCGCCGCCGGATTGTGCACAGAGATATAAAGCCGGAAAACGTCATGGTGCGTGAGGACGGCCTGGTGAAGGTCCTGGATTTCGGACTAGCCAAATCGACTGAAAGCAAAGCCGCAGAGATAGACACCGAAGCTGCAACACGCGCTCAGGTGAATACCAGTCCGGGAATGATTATCGGCACGGTTGCTTATATGTCGCCGGAACAGGCGCGAGGAAAACCGGTTGATGCCCGCACAGACGTTTGGAGTTTGGGCGTTGTGCTTTACGAGATGTCGAGTGCGCACTTGCCGTTTATGGGCGAAACCGTGAGTGACATAATTGCCGCGATTCTAAAAACCGAACCTCCGCCGCTCGATCAAGACACGCCTGGAGAACTGCAACGCATCGTCAGGAAGACATTGCAGAAGAACGCTGATGAGCGTTATCAAACAGTGAAAGATTTGCTGATTGACCTCAAGAATCTCAAACAGGATTTGGAGCTTGCCGTAACACTTGGACGCGAACGCCTTGCAGCGACAAACAAAAACGCCAAATTGGAAACGAAAATCGGCAGCGCGCCAACCAGAGACACCCCGCGCGCTGTTTCAACCATTGAGTATGTCTCAGGCGAGATCAAAAAACACAAAGTCGGCTTCGCTGCGGGTGTGGTGGTTTTGATGATGGCGGCAGTGGGTCTCGGTTATTGGTTTTACGGCTCGCAGAGTTCATCGATTAATTCAATTGCGGTGATGCCTTTCGTTAATGAAAGCGGCAACGCTGATGCGGATTACTTGTCTGACGGTATGACTGAGCTGCTCATCAACAGTCTGTCGCAGATTTCAAAACTCAACGTCAAGGCGCGGAGTACGGTCTTTCGCTACAAAGGCAAGAACATTGATCCGCGTCAAGTGGGAACGGAACTTAGGGTACAGGCGGTTTTAAGTGGACGCGTCGTGCAACGCGGCGACCAGTTGACGCTAAGTTTGGAACTGGTTGATGCCAGAACTGAAAACGTAATTTGGACGGAGCAATACTATCGTAGACAAGCAGACCTCGTTTCATTGCAAAGCGACATCGCCCGTGATGTTGCCAGAAAACTGCAAGCGAAGCTGTCCGGCGTGGATGAGAGTCGTGTGACTAGACGTTACACAGAGAACACAGAAGCCTATGAGCTTTACCTGAAAGGTCGCTTTTTTGCCGGCGGACAGGTTACGGAGCAGGGACTTGCGAAGAGCATCCATTACCACCAACAGGCGATTGAAAAAGACCCGAACTTTGCTCTAGCTCATGTAGGTCTGGCCAAGTCATATATAACTCTTGGTCACGTTTGGGGGTTTCTACCCCCCCATGAGACTTTTCCGAAAGCCAACGTGGCGCTTACGAAAGCTCTCCAAATTGACGAAACCCTTGCAGACGCACACACCGCTCTGGCAGATTATTACTACTCCTATGAGTGGAATTGGCTCGGGGCTGAACAAGAGTTCAAGCGAGCCATTGAGCTCAATCCCAATGATACCTCAGCCCATTGTGGCTATGGTTCGTACTTTCAATCATTGGCACGATTTGATGAGGCCATTGCAGAACGAAAGCTTTGTCGGGAGCTTGATCCATTATCCCCTACTGCGACGGCCAATGTTGGCTATCCTTATTATTTCGCCCGGCAATATGACCAGGCAATCGGCCATTATCAAAAGGCGTTGGAGTTGGACCCGAATTACTCCTGGGCATACCTTTGGATCGGGCAGGCGTACTTGGGAAAGCGGATGTATAACGAGGCCATCGCGAACATTAATAAGGCTATCCGTCTTTCTGAGGGTAATGTGCGAATGAAAGCCACGCTCGGATATGCTTATGCTGTAGCGGGAAGGCGTGGTGATGGGCAACTGATCATCGACGAGTTGCAGATGCAATCCAAGCAAAAGTATGTATCGGCTTATTTCATCGCGGTTATATATTCCGGTTTCGGAGACAAGGACCAGGCATTTACGTGGTTGGAAAAGGCTTATCAAGAACGTCATCCATATCTCACGCTCCTCAAAGTAGAACCCGTTTTTGACAATTTACGCTCGGATTCACGCTACGCCGAACTGCTCCGCAAAGTCGGACTGCCGTTGTAGCTTCGCACCTTGTATGAAGTCGAGTATCTCCCCCTACCGTCAGGATCACCCCCTCAGTTGATTCGAATCAGCAGATATCAGCGGAGGAAGCCTTCGCAACGCGATGCCAACGACTGGACGTTAGCAAGGCACACTTCTAAGTGGCGTCAATCTTGGAGGAGCGGAAGGGTGGCCAATCTCCGCGGGGCAATCCTACTTGGCGCAGACCTGTCGGGGAATGGCCATCGCACCCAGTTGCGTGAAGTGCAAAGACCCGAGTGAGCGTGAACTAACAGGCGGTGAGTGGTGCAGATCAAAGGCTGGGTTAGACGGCAAGTCGTTTCACAGTTTCTTTCAAGATCAGCCGGCGGCTCGCAATCGTCGCCATGTGAAACGGCACGACGCAGCCACAGCGATCGCAGTCGGCATTGTTGCCCATCATGCACTTGCCCTTGTTCTCACCCGTTGGCCCGAGCGCAAACGCCTTTAAACGAAACTCACAGTTATCCGTCACCTTCCTTGCCTTGTCAGACCTCATCAGCTCGAGCGTTGAGTCCAGCATATTGATCGTCCCGGGATACTGCTTCTTCAAACGAAGGATCAGATCGATTAGGCGATCGCGTTCCGGCCAGTCGAGCCAGAGCGCTTCGTCGAGGCCCGTCACGGGTGTAAAGAAATCAAAGATTATTCCACCGCGAGCGATCGGTCCCCATTCCCTGATCAGATCTTCGACGCAATCTTTGGTGATACTTGTGAGCACGCAGGAGATCTGGATGTTCAGTTCCGGATGCGCGATGACGTTCTGTTTTATCTTCTGGTAAATGCCCGGCGCCCGCATTCGTGCAAACGCCTCTTCGGTGCCGTCGATCGAAATAACCCACGTGCAATTGGGCCAGTTTGGCAATTCCATCGTACCGTTAGTAACGATCGTGTTGTGCTTGAAGTAATGTCGACCAACTTCGATTAGTTGCTTTCGCACCATCGGCTCGCCGCCTACCCACGTGCAGAGCATCATCGGATGGCCGGCGGCTTTCATCGCTTCCAGCTTCTGCACCCACTTCTCGATCGAGAGTTCTCGCTCGTTGTCGTGATCTTCAGCGAAAAAGTAGCAGTGTTCGCAACGCAGGTTGCACCGGTTGGTTACGTCGATCGAACCCACGGCAAACTTCGGCAGACCAAAGAGGAACAATTTGGTCATTTCGCGCAGCTTGGCCAGTTTTCGCGGAACGTTCATAACGCGCGCATTATGCGCAGTTTGTTCGTGATACTCAACTGTCTGCGTACTTGGACGCCGTTCTTTTTCGCGGCCACGAGGCGCCGGTTTCTTCTTTGTAGGACGCACGGCATCAGCGATCGAGCGACTAAAGGACTGTTTGGCATTGGGCAAACTCTTAAATGGAAAAGTCTAAGACTGGCGTGGCTAACATACATCGCGAGCCATCTCACGTGGACTTTGCCATTCCGCTACTAGCGGAGAAATTTATAAAGCGGCGACGGGCGATTCTAGAGAGGGTCATTTCTGCCACCTCCAAGTGCGCCGGATGCCGGCGATCATTAGTCTAAGAGCAGGCGGGGCTTGGTCTAGTGAGGCGAGTCTCATGGCGTCCCAGAGCATTCCGACTTGGAACCGGATCAGCTCCTGGCTAAAGCTAATGGAAACTCTACGTTAAAAAGTTGCTGAACCCCCAAACGCTCGTAAAAAATTCTCCTCGGGTGCGTTATCATCCCTCCCACAGTGGATTCGAACTGAGAGATTAACCTCATTCCAGGCAGATGCTTGAATCCGCTAAGTTGGTTAACCAATCCGGATTTCGGGCTCGTAATTCTTCACGTCTCTTGGGGGAACGGATATAGACTCCGCTCTGCGTCTAGTGAAACGTCTACCATTGAATCGAAACACTGAGCGCGTCATATCCTCGATGACGAACTTTGCCGAGCCAGGATAATCTGTCGCTGAGTAAGGACACCGACCAAAAGTTTCTAAGATGATTTGTCTGTCTTCCACGCTAAACGACTTCAAGCCGCATCCGTAGGCGAGGCTACCGGTTTCATAGCGCCATAGCGTCCGCAGCTTACGTTTATGAGCGGCATAAATATAAATGAGTGCCGCGCCGCCATCGCAGGACCCGCCGCCACATTGAACATGCCAAAGCAGCACGACAGCCTCAGGAGTTCCATCTGCGTTTACATCGGTATAGTAAACGTCTTTGAAGGCAAACCATCCTCGGTCCAAAGTTGAATAATCGTACTGATGCTCACCGTCGGTCAGTGTTAGTTCGATTCCTTTGCCTGAAGAAAGTCTATAATGCCCATACGAATGATTCTTGAAATCAACATGTTCGAACGTTTGCGGCACAATTCGAAACTTCTTGTTTGCATCTTCTTCAACATCCGCTTTCTTAATGTCTTCGCCTTTGACGAGCGGGCCTGGCACGGGTGATTGACTTACAGACATTGACCTGCTCTTCCGCCAGGGAAAGCCATACAAATGTGCGACGTAACATCCGAAAACGAGCCAGATCAAAAGGAGGACCACAATATTGGTCCGCTTGAACCGATCACTGCGTGCGAACATGTGTAGCTTGTCCCTGAAATACTGATTAGAGCAGTGCTCACGAAGCGTTGGCATTTGGCGCAATATTCTTTACAGGAATTCCTAAGCTGCTAGTGGCACGATTCCGTATAGACCAGAAATTGGATGAGTCGATAGAGGGCTACCCTCACCGAGCGAGCAATGCTCACCACAGTAAGTAGATAGGACTGGCAAAGAGGCTTACGCAACTTGTTTGCGAGGGTGCAAGGTTACTGGCGTCCCAAAGCATTCCGACTTCGAACCGCATTACTGCTTGGCTAAAGGAAATGGAAAGCCTCCGCAAATTGCTGCCTGGAGTCTCAGGTTTGCCACGGGTTGTGCGAAATTGAGTCCGAAGCGGTCATCCCAAGACTGATAGGAATCATGAAAACTGAGTTCAAGCGAGGATTACAAAGCGGGGCAATAGAACGTCTGTTGCACAAAGTGGGTTGGGAACGAAGAGGCGCAAATGGACCGCACTCGCCATGAGCGGCGTTAATGGACTCGCCCTGCAGCGGAAATGTTGTTCTTTGTATTCGCGGTTGCAGTAGGATTTCATAAAGGCGAGAAATTAGAAACCGAAAGTTAGAGGATAAACATTTCATTGGATCCAGTTCGCAGGCCTAAGCAAGATTTCTCAGCCCAATATTGCACGGTTGTCGCGGCCCATTGGGCAGCCGCGAATTTCTTTTTCGGTTGATCGCATCCACAAACGCGTAAAACAGTTACATAGCGCTCGGGTATGGTATGACGTTCAATTCGGGATCGACGAGTAAGAATAATCCAGCACCGACAGAGACAACGGCACCTACAAGTGGATTTGCGAGGGACACAGCTGGCGCACCTCCAGCAGCCAACCATTTTCCTATAGCTTTCATTCGATCGTATTTATAGAGTTCGTCGTCGTTATCACGCTTTAGCGTCTTGCGCACCACTTTATCGAACGCATTCTGGCCGAGTTCTACACAAATGCCGCCCGCCTCAATCATCTTGTCAAAAGCGGCACGAGTACGTGCCGAAATCCACGATTGTTCCTGCAAGAAGACCCATTCTTCTAGGATGACTTGCGGTAGTAAATCACTGTAGACACCAGACGAGCGCATGGTTTTTCGCAGATGCCGCGAGAAGACCTCGTACTTGGAAAGCTGTTCGCTCGACACGTCGTATGGTATTAGCAGATCCTGTCGGTTAGCCAACTCTGAAGAAATGCGATCTGGTGCAGTCGGAATGTCGGCACCACTAAAGAACCAATAAAGCCATGGCATTTCAGCCTGCTGTTGATTTATGACGTGCAGAAAGGTTCGAGGAACGTAGAACCGAAGGTCGCGAAATTCCAGGGCAAACTCACTGAGGTGGTAAATGGTGTTGCGATAGGTGGACCACGACAATAGCAGGGACGGGTCAATCATGAGGTTTTTGCCAAGAGTGTCCATTGTTGTTTCCTCTGGTTGCATGAGAGCCTTGTTGTCCAGGGCGTTAGCTTGAATGAGTTATTTCGAGACTCAGAACTCGCCGATAATCGCTGTGTCGATGTCCCTCAAAACGCAGCCATTGAAAGTAGGGTTCTCAGGCGGATGTTACGCCAAGAGACCTTCAATGCGGAAGGGGAAATAGGCATCGTGAAAGAGAAGCACCGTGGTCTTGAGGAGAAGTTGTTCACTGATTGCGAAACCAATGTTTTCCGAGCCCTTTTTTTCGGTGGTAACATATCCCATCGTTGATTGGAACCAGAGATCTGAGTCTGATCAGAGCGAAACTTAATAAGTGGACAAGTGCTGAAGAATCCTCATCTGGAGCGGTCAGGAGGCGCGGGACCTTGGGTTGTCATAAGCGAAGAGTCACGACGTACTTGGGGATCGCGATAGATTTGCAACAGTCCAGGTTCATTCATTTCAAGGAGGCCAATAATGAAGAAGCTCTTCGTGGTTCTGGTAGTCAGCGCTGCAACTGTTGTGCTCGCCCACGTGGGGACACGGTCTGCGGCACAAGAGAGTTCTGCCAAGGTGCCCTTGATGGTGTCCTTGGCGGATCTGAAGTGGACTGACCTCCCCGAGAGAAAGGGGATGCAGTTTGCCATGATCTCGGGCGACCACAACAAAGGTGGCGCGTATACAGAAATGCGCAAGGTCCCAGCGGGTTTTGGCGGCCCGTTACACGTTCATAGTAGTGAGATCACTGACGTAATCATTAAGGGAGTCTGGTACCTGGGGGCGGATGCGGCAACGGCTAAGGATTTTGGCCCGGGGTCCGTGCTGATAGTGCCCGCGAACTGGGCCCATGTAAGCGGGTGTCGCAAGGGAAGTGACTGCATCTTTTATCAAGTGGGCAAGGATACGTTCGACCTCAAACCAGTTCCGTAACTCTTTTTTGAACTCAGAATATAGTTGGCGATCGATCCCTCTGCGGGAATATTTCGAGCGAAGATTCAAGTTTGGCGTCCCAAAGCATGCCGACTTCGAACCAGATTATTTCCTGGTTAAAAGAAATGGAAAGCTTCCGCAAATTGCTCCGCATTATCTGGTTAAAGGAAATGGAAACCCTCCCTCAAACGTAGCGTGATCGCACAAACCTGTGCAAAATCGCCCTTGCTTTGCGTTATCATCTCTCCCACAGTGAGTTGGAAATGGAAAGCCTGCAAGCTGCTGCCTGAACTCGGCGTTGCCGTTACTATTGGCGTTCGAGCCAGGTCATTCACATGAGTTATTCGAATCCGAAAACTGAGTTTCTATTGGTCATTTCGTTTGCTCTAATTTTTCCAGTTGTTGGACTCTTGCCAGGTTTGGAGCAGAAGGCGAGGCGACAGCCTAACCGACCGCCGTCCATACATTCGTTTACTTCATCGTTGACGACGATTCGGATCTGTCCATTCTTGCCGTCCGCCGCAGTATCCGATAAACCCGAAGTGACGTTGGTTGTGACAGCAAACGATCCCGATGGGGATTCACTGCATTATGAGTATTTAACTACCGAAGGGACTATTTCAGGTGAAGGCAGATCCGTCCTTTGGGATCTGCACGGCTTGAAACGGGGGCCACATGAGATTCGCGTTAGGGTCACAGACGGAAAGGGGGGCAAAGTCGATGGTACCTTGACAGTAACTACAACCGATGCGTCCGGTTGTCATCCGCCGCCTCCACCGTGTCCCGAGATCAAAGTGTCATGTCCTGATGACATGCACAAA
>Ga0209485_1000358_pt1 | contig 14014 bp, 10 predicted proteins | sample NCAS100_FD_187516 | JGI IMG/M metagenome (GOLD analysis project Ga0209485, IMG submission 187516) | Agricultural soil microbial communities from Utah to study Nitrogen management - NC AS100 (SPAdes) (version 2) | ecosystem: Environmental > Terrestrial > Soil > Agricultural land | place: USA... | reverse complement strand
CCTGTGTTATGCTCTGAGTGATTCAAACATTCTTACCAACCTTGTACGTATAAATGACAACTCCCAGAGAGAAGTTTCAGAAACTACTACGCGAGCTTTTCCAATTCAACTGTGCCGATCTTGATTTCGGGATTTACCGGATCATGAATCACACGCGTGCGGTCATCGAGCAATTCATCGAGAAGAATTTGCTCAATGCGGTGTCGGAAGAATTGCAAAAGGGAGCACTCGTCTGCACTGGGCCAACAGCGATCAGTACTACATAAAGACCGGCGAGAACTTTACGGACTACAGCTATAAACACGGAAACTGGACTGTCCGCTTCAAACTTCGTAATGCAGATGTCGAACAGAACAACGTCAAAGGAGCGAAGCGTTTCTTTATTCCGAAGGTTGACGCGCTGGAACTGAACGTTGCGAATCATGAACTCACTTTGCCATTCGAGTACCGGCCGATCGTTTCGGAGGAAGAAGCAAAGTTTGGAAGGACAAAGATCCAGGAAGCAATCCTTGCTGAAGCATTGCCCCAGATTCTCGACGCTGCGAAATCCGACATGGATGCACTAACCGCCTTGGTGCATGAGAAGCGCCGCGATGCGGAGAACAATCCGGTCAGTTTGCTTGAGCATCATCTGCGAACCTACACGCAAAAGAATAGTCGCGATTTCTTATACACAAAAACCTGAAAGGGTTTCTCGAACGTGAACTCGACTTTTATTTGAAGAATGAAGTGCTGAACCTTGATGATGACTTGAGGTACCTGAACACGATCATTTCGGTTGGACCTGCGTAACTGGATGTCTCAACCTCTAAACCTCTACTGCTATGGGTTGTTAGCAGTCGGATGCCTCGCGTTGTCTGAAACTGTCTAACAGGATCCAATTAGGACCAACCACAAACCCACACGATGCAGCAAAATTTCACGTTATGCCGGAGAAGAATTTTCATTTAATGATGGAATCGTCCGCGTAAGTTGTTGATTCGATTAATAGGCCATTTCACTTTATGACCGAACCCCACATCATCATTGGATGATCCAGTTCAGTGAAAACGTGAATTTGATCCGTGCTAACCTAACGCCATGTATCAAGGAATAACGGGAACCCTCGCTGCAATAGTCACATTTTTTATTGCTGTTGGGGCTGCGACTCAGGGCGGAAGTATCAGGGGCAAAATCGTTGCCGACTTTGGCCCCGATCAACGAAGAGTGCTTTCGGGCGTTATCGTGAATCTCCGTGGTGACAGACTCGGAGATCGAACCCTCCAGACAGTCACGGATCTCGAAGGCGCTTACAATTTCCCCGGCCTCGTTGCGGGCGAGTATTTCCTCTCGATCGAATTTCAAGGCTTCAAGAAGTACGAGCAGAAGATTAGTATTCAGATCGACGCCACCGTCGAACACGACGCCCTCTTACAACCACTGCCGCTCAGCGAAACGGTTACCGTCACCGACGATCGCGCCGAGGCCAGCCGAACGGAATCGACGACGCCTTCCGTGATCACGCAGTCAGCGTTGCGCGAAGCGCCGCTGATCGATCAGAAGTTTCAGGACGCGCTACCGCTGTTGCCCGGAGTCGTGCGTGGTCCTGACGGCAATCTGAACATCAAAGGCACGCGGCCGAGTCAGAGCGGAATTCTCGTTTCGAGTCTGAACGTTACCGATCCATGGACCGGAACTCCTGCCATTGAATTACCGCTCGAAGCAGTGGAAACAGTGCAGGTCCATTCGAATCCTTACTCGTCGGAGTACGGCAAGTTCACTGGCGCGGTGACGACAATCGAAACGCGCTCCGGCAGCAACGATCTGCGCTACCTGTTTACCGGTGTCCTGCCACGTCCGCGCTGGCGCGACGGAAAGATGTACGGCATCGGCGCCGCAACGCCGCGGATCGCCGTCGGTGGTCCAATCAAGAAAGACAAACTGTTCTTCTTTCAGAGTCTCGAGTACCGCTTCGTCCGCACGAACGTTCCCAGCCTCGAAGCGCTCGAAGAACACCAACGCGACATCCAGCGCGAAAGCTTCGACTCCTTTTCACGTCTCGATTACGTCATCAATTCCAACAACCGTCTGACGGCGAGTTTTTCGATCTTTCCGCAGAAGCAGGACTTTTTCAATCTCAACACGTTTAATCCATCTGACACGACCGCAAACTTTCATCAACGCGGTTGGTTTCTCGCGTTCAACGAGCAGGCGACTTTCAAGTCAGGTGGATTGCTGCAATCAAGTTTCAGCGTCAAACAGTTTGACGGCGACATTTTCGGTAACAGTGGCGCGCCTTATCAGATCACTCCTGAACGAAACTTTGGTGGCTGGTTCGATCGCCAGCATCGCGAGAGCCGTCGATACGAACTGCTCGAGATCTACAATCTTGCGCCGTTCAACTGGCGCGGCTCGCATGCGTTGAAGGTCGGTGTTAATTACAGCTACACGACTTTCAACGGCAGCGATCGTAGCGCGCCCGTCAGCATCATCCGCGCCGGTGGAACAACGTACCAGCAAGTCAATTTCTCCGGCCCCGGCGATCTTTCGAGACATCAAAACGAGATCTCAGCGTTCGTTCAAAACAAGTGGATCGTGAACTCGCGCGTCGTATTCGATCTTGGCCTGCGTTACGACCGCGATCTGATTGGCGCTGAAAACAACTTCGCGCCTCGTCTCGGCCTGGTCCTGGTGCCCGCGTCCAACGGTCGCACGGTAGTGCGCGGCGGTGTTGGTCTTTTCTACGACAAGATTCCGCTCAACGTCGGCTCTTTCGAACACTACCAGGACCTCGTTGTCACAACTTTCGCCAACGACGGCACGACGATCGTCGATGGTCCACGTTTATTCCTGAACACCGCGCCGTCTGATCTGAAGAATCCGTACAGTCTCGCGTGGAATGCGCAGGTCGATCACGAAGTGACCCCACAACTGCTGCTCCGGCTCGGTTATGAAGAACGCAGCACGCGTCGCGATTTCGTTCTTGAACCCGTCGCAGATGCCGCGACGTTGAACACCGGACGGCTGTTGCTGATAAACTCTGGGCGGTCACGATATCGAGAGTTGCAGGCCGTCGCACGCTTTCGTTTTCAGGAAGGACGCAACATCTTTCTGTCGTACGTGCGGTCTCAAGCGCGTGGCAACCTGAACGACTTCAATCACTATTTCGGCAATCTGAAACAAGCGGTCATTCGACCGGACGAGTACGCGAAACAACCTTTCGACACTCCCAACCGGATGCTCTTCTGGGGTGAATTCGCATTGCCGTTCGACGTGGTTGCAACACCAGTGGTCGACTGGCGCACAGGATTTCCCTTCTCTCTGGTGAACGAGCAGCAGGATTTCGTCGGGACACGCAACGAAGACGGTCGCTTTCCTTCGCTCTTCTCGCTCGACGTACTTGTCATGAAGGGACTCACTATTCCCTTTCGCGGCAAGAAGTATCGGGGACGCGCCGGCATGACGATCTTCAACATCACCAACCACTGGAACCCGCGCGATGTTCAGAACAACCTCGATAGCCGTCAGTTCGGCACGTTTTTCAACAGTCCCGGTTTGAGCCTCAGGCTCAAGTTTGAATTCGTGAAATACTAAGGAGTTCCCGAAATGAATACGCGAATCCCACTCGCCATTGCCTTGCTGCTGGCAGCAGTCTCCTCCACTTTAGCCAAAGACGAAATCACAAAAGAACTGATCACTTCGAACGGCAAGACGCGCGCGTACTACCTCTACGTTCCTTCAACCGTCAAAGGACCAGCGCCGTTGATCGTCATGCTTCATGGATCGAATCGCACCGGCGTGACGCTCGTTGAAAAATGGAAAGACTACGCAAAGAAAGAAAATATCATCATCGTTGGACCTGACGCGACGAATTTGCGCGGTTGGGGATCGCCGCAGGATGGTCCAGATTATCTGCGCGATCTTGTCGAAGAACTGAAGTCGAAGCATCCGATCAACCCGCGACGGGTGTATCTTTTCGGACACTCGGCGGGCGCGTCGTTTTCGTTGCACATGGGTTTGATGGAGTCGCAATACTTCGCGGCGGTGGCGATACACGCAGGAGCCTTAACCGGCCAGGACTACGACGTAATCGAACTGGCGAAACGAAAGATCCCGATCTCAATGCAGATCGGCGACAGCGATCCGCTGGTTCCACTCAAGGTTGTCAGGGCAACACGCGACGCGTTGAAAGAAGCAGGTTTCACTGTCGACCTGATCGAGATCGAGAACCACGATCATTGGTATTACGACAAGGCGTCGAAGTTCAATCAAACAGCGTGGGAGTTTTTGAAGAAGTACGAACTTGAGAGTGACCCGCAGTTTCAGAAGTATAACTGGAGATAGAGAAATTCGAAATTCGAAATTTTCACAGGAGCGCACATGACTAAACTTCTCGCGTCGATCTTTATTCTGGCCCTCTTCGTTAATGGATCTCTTCCGGTCAACGATCACAAAGCGCAGGTTGTTAAAGACATCGCCGGCATGTCGAAGCAGGCGCAGGTGATGGTCGACATGGTGTTCAGCTTCGCGGAGCTTGGGTTTCAAGAGGTCGAAACGTCGAAGTATTTGACGAGTGTGCTCGAGAAGGAGGGCTTCAAGATTGAACGCGGCATCGCGGGAATTCCCACCGCGTGGATCGCAACTTATGGTTCGGGCAAACCGGTGATCGCGCTTGGTTCAGATGTCGATTGCATTCCGCAGGCATCGCAAAAACCGGGCGTCGCCTATCACAATCCGTTGATCGATGGCGCACCCGGGCACGGCGAGGGCCACAACTCCGGCGTGCCGCTTAACATCCTCGCCGCGATTGCAGTCAAAAGACAGATGGAACGCGCGAAACTTCCCGGCACGATCAAGCTCTGGCCGGGTGTTGCTGAAGAACTGGTTGCGGGCAAAGCATATTTTGTGCGCGAGGGCGTTTTCAAAGACGTAGACGTCGTGATCTTCACGCATGTCGGCAACAACCTCAACACTTCGTGGGGGCAATCTTCAGCGACCGGCCTCGTCTCGGTCGAATACACATTCAAAGGCGAGAGCGCGCATTCGGCAGGCGCACCGTGGCAGGGACGCAGCGCACTCGATGCGGTCGAGTTGATGGACATCGGCTGGAACTTTCGCCGCGAACACTTGCGCATTCAACAACGCTCGCACTACGTGATCACTAACGGCGGCGATCAACCCAACGTCGTGCCGCGCCTCGCCAGCGTTTGGTATTACTTCCGCGAACTCGATTACGACCACATCAAACGCATGCGCGAAATCGGCGACCAGATCGCTAACGGCGCCGCGATGATGACCGATACAACTGTGTCTTCGCGCGTTTTAGGTTCCGCATGGCCACAACATTTCAACCGGCCTGTCGCCGAAGCCGCGTACGAGAACATCAAGCAAGTCGGACTGCCGCAATGGAGTGAAGACGATCAAAAGCTGGCGCGAGCGTTACAACGTGAATTGAAGTCACGCGAGCAGGGATTGGCGACACAACTCGACGACCTGGCGGGACCTGTTCCTGACGAACAGCGAACGCGTGGCGGTTCCGACGACATCGGCGACGTCTCGTGGAATGTGCCGACAATCTCGCTGCGTTACCCGTCAAACATTCCCGGTCTTCCAGGTCACAACTGGGCCAATGCAGTCACAATGGCCACACCGATCGCGCACAAAGGTGTGGTTGCAGGTGCGAAGGTCGTCGGCATGACGATGATCGATCTGTTGACGCGACCCGAACTCGTGGACCAGGCGTGGAAGTATTTCCGTGAGGTGCAAACGAAGGATACGAAGTATCAGCCCTTGATCTCACCAACCGATAAACCCGCGACCTACCTGAACAAGCGGATCATGGACACGTATCGCGAACAGATGCGGAAGTACTACTACGATCCTTCGAAATACAACACATATCTCGAACAACTCGGTATCAAATACCCGACGACGCGATAAGGAGACGGCAATGGCAGAACTGAAAACCAAACCAACTAAGGCGAGCGTTGAAAAGTTTCTTAACCAGGTCGCGGACGAGACTCGACGCGAAGACTGTTTCGAAGTCGCGAAGATGATGGAAGAGATCACGGGTGAAAAGCCGAAGATGTGGGGACCGAGTATCGTCGGGTTCGGCAGTTATCACTACAAGTATGCGAGTGGACAGGAAGGCGATTGGCCCATCGCCGCCTTCTCACCGCGCAAGCAGGATCTGACGCTTTACCTCTTGCCGGGCTTCCAGGAACACGCGGATCTGATGCAGCAGTTGGGTAAACATCGCACGGGCAAGTCGTGTCTGTACATCAAACGCCTATCCGACGTTCACGTGCCCACGTTGAAGAAACTCATCCGCGAGTCGGTGAAGAGGATGAAGCAGATTACGAAGAAGAAAGCTGCTCATTTCTAGCTCACGTAGTTACCGCACGTAGTTACCATTCGCCAGATCGATCTTCGTCAACGCGTCGGCCGTTCCGCATTGGGCTTCTTCACCTTTGACCTCGCACGATCCGATATTCTCCGTAATCGGCGTGATCCACCGGACCTTCTTTGACTCCTGCATCATTCTTGCGAGATACACCTTCCCGTCACTCTGCATGTAAAGCAGCAATAGATCGCTCTGATGTTCGCGGAAGTAAATGTGTCTGAGACGGCCGACCAATCGAATTTTTGGCTTTAAATCGAAGAGACGTTTCTTGCCGTTTGCTCCCAGCTCTCCGAAGCCATCGCTGCGAACGGTATACCTGCCGAATGACGTTGGGAAGATAAAGAACGACGCCTGACCACAGTTGGGGACGCAGCGTGCCTGTTCAAAACCACCGTCCTCATTGGCGGCCGGCACTGCCGTTACGACCAATAGCAGCAGACAGATCAACACACCGGTTTTCATCGCTGGTACTCCTTTTCGGCGGGGCGGTGAGGTACCCGCAGTTTACTACAAGACCAGCGTCCTTAACGATTGTTTCTTTCAAACCACGCGATTATCTGGGGATACAGGTCGGCGATAGTGGTGCCGGCAGGGCGGGTGCGGTAGAGATTGACGAGAAACCGGTCAAACTCCCTGAACATCAGGAAACCTCTGCGATGGGTCATCATCTGGTCAACGGCGGCGATCATCCTCGCCTGCTCGTCGCGCGGCGCATAGTCAGTCAGACGCAGGCTAACAAGGCCCCAATTCAGATACTCGTTGAACGTCCCGATGCCAGCGTAGTAGCCCGGTCCGCGTGCACTCGCGACCCAACGTTCGCGATTGCTGATCGCTTTCATGATCCGGTCCGCGTACTTCTCCGCTTCCGGATTGATGTAACCATGATTGATCTCGGTGAAGACGATGTTGCCACGAAACACGTTCATGCCCGCTTCCGATCCGGGCTCGTACGAGCGCTTGACGTCCTGCGGATAAGGAAAGTTGACGTGAGGCTGAAGCTCGCGAAAACCATTGCTTTCAAACCAGGTCGTCGACTGGTTGTAAGCCACTAGCGGCGAGAAGACGATCTTGTAAGTGTCGTAACCGCTCGAGCTCGGAAAGTTCTTGTCGAGCCACTTCTTCATCTCGCCGATGTTTGCCGTCTCGCGATAGAAAGCGATCTGTTCCTGATACGTCGCCGCATTCTCTTTGTAGAACTTGCGAAACTCAGTCTCGTCCGAGAACGACTGCAAAAGCGGCAGGAACGGTCGGAGCACGTTCCTTGCGTCACCCCGGAATCCGGTACGGTCGTAAACCTTGCTCTGCACGATGCGGCCGCGCGCGTCGAATTCAAACGAGTATCCGTTCATCTTCAACGAGAAATAGCGGCCAAGATCCTGGCGCAACTCCGATTCGAGCGCTGCGAGCAAGGCGTGATCTTTGTGCTCATCGAAATGCTCGCGAACGCGCTTGTAGTACTCCGTGTCTTTGTAAACCAGATTCCGATCTTCGATTCCGATAGGCGTCATCGCGATCGCGATGTTCACCAACTCATAAACTTCGGGCACCTCGACGATCATCTTCCCGCGATACGCCGCCTGATACTTCTGATCGAAAACGGCGGCAGGCACGTACTTCACGCCGATGATCTGCGTGTAGCAAAGGTCGTCGCCTCGTTGGATGATAAAGTCGTACTTCTTACCGAGTTCGACCCAGAAACTGATGGCATCGATATCGGTGATGAAGGTCACTCGGTGCGGTTTGCCGTCTTTGAGTTGGGTTTCGTAAACGTCGGGCTTGATTTCAGGGACGAGTCTCCAGATATTTGCACGGTACTGCTCACCATCCTGAATGCTGATGATCGTGTTGGTGGATTTGATGACTGGCAGTTTTTCCTGCTGGTAAGCGCCGGCGTTTAGTGATGCCGCGAAAACCGTCAGAATTGACGCAATTACTAATCTCATGTGCCTCGTTAACCGAACCCGCCCGGACCAGGTTTCCCATTCCGAGATCAAGACACCGGGAACCCAATAGATATGGCACCGAAGATTTGGATGTGGGAGGTGCCTATGATGCCTAAAGACCCCACGTCTGCACAAGGGGATACATTACATGAACGCCATTGATCATGTTTACTTGCAGGCGCATAATTAGCCAGAACTTCCCGAACAAGCAAAGGGGCAGCATGGACAAGGATCGGTTGCAGCAGATCGAGGAGTATATCCTGGGCTTCTTTCAACGCCGGCAACAGAGCCGGGTGCTGGCAAAGGAATTGTTCGACAGCACGAGCGAGTATGCCAACGCCGATCTGGTGAGGGCGTTCGAGGACTTGGAAAAGAAACATCGGTTGCTGGTTCGTCACACACACGACGGTAACGATTACATTTCGTTGACACCGCAGGGCACGATGTATGTCGGACTGGAGCCGTCCGACGTCGAAGATGAACCGCCACTTCTGCCTCATCCGCCGAAGAGTGCGACGAAGAACGTTTGAGTCGATGTTCCGCACACGTTACAACGCTGACTACCTCACGCTCTTGAAGGTGGCGTGGTCGGCGGTGTTTGTAGTTCTTGCGTGTAGCGTCCACGGGTTGGCCCAGCCGGCTGAAGCGCCAGCCGAGACTCAGAATAATCACGTTGGGACGATTTCGGAGTTACGCGACAAGCAGAGGGCCTGGCTTGTTGTTTTTAAGTCGCGAGTGGTCGATGCGGGCAATGCCGAAAAGGCGATTATCGAAGACGTCCTCAAAGGCGAGGCGCAACCGAGAGGTCGTTACCGTTACATCTACAACGAACTCGCGCACAAGCTCAACAAGTACATCCGCAAGTACGGCAGTCTAACCTCGGCGAAGAATCTGGCGGACGCGGAGTACGTGATCTTCTTCAACGTGGTTGAGTTTCGGCGTATCCTCAACGCGGTCTACCCATGGGGCGAACTATTCGTCATCGTGAAAGGCTCCCCACAGGAGTCGAAGCCGCCACGCATCGTATGGCGCGCCAAAAAGATGATGGTCGGCACCGACGCGATCGGAGACCTGGTCAACGCCCTCAAAGCACTGCGCGGCGAGAACTAAACACACTATCTGCGTTTCGTATTCACCGGGCTAGAATCTGGTTGTTACCGGCACGCGATCAATATATACTCCGCCCCTCTTTTCACCTCGTTCATCCGAATTGCGTCCATGCCCTACGTACCCGGCTTTACTAACGACATCTTTATTAGCTTCTCGCACGTCGACAACCTGGACGGCTGGGTGGAAGAGTTTCAGAACCAGCTTCGCAACCGGCTACTGATGTTAGGCGCAGATGTCAGCATCTGGCGCGACCGCAAGCTGCGCGGCACTGATATCTTTTCCGCCGAGATCTTCACGCAACTCCAACAGTCCGCACTGCTCATCTCGGTTGTCTCACCTTCAGGAATTAAATCCCGGTGGTGCGAAGACGAGCGGCAGGCTTTTGAGCGTTTCGCGGGGTTGAATGGCGGTTTACGCTTCGGCAACCACTTACGAGCGATCAAAGTCGTCAAAACACCATTGCCCGCGGATCAGCATCGCGAATTGTTTGGCGTATTGGGCTTTGAGTTTTACGAACGCGAGGAGCAGTCAGATCGCTTCGCGGAGTTCGATCTCACCAGTTCCCAGTTCCGCAAGAAGCGAGACGAGATGGCGCAGGACATCAAGACTGTGCTCGACGCTTTTTCAGGGCACTTAACGGATGCACCTAAGAAAGAGACCGTTTACGTGGCAACCACGACGCCGGATCTCACGCGGAGCCGCGAGGCCATCGTGCGACAGATCCAGGACTGGGGTTATGACGTAAGGCCGCAGGATTCCGAACCGCCTCGTCTCCGCGGAAGCTTTCAAGCAGTGACTAAGGCGGAGTTGGCTGCCTCGATCTTCTCGGTGCATCTTGTTAGCGATCAACCAAAACTAATTGGCGAAGACGGGAAAGATTCAATCAGCGGGCAATATGACTTTGCGCAGTCGTTGCCGAAGGACCGTATCGTTTGGATTGGTCCCGGTCGCCAGCTTTACTCAGAGTTTGATGACGCGCTCAAACATGGTCTGCAAAAGGGCGTGGAAGTACTAAAATATCGCCCCCTCGAAGACCTGAAGGATGTAATTGAAGAGAGACTCAATCGCCTTCGCCAACAGCCTGCGTCTCCGCGCAAGAGCGAGGACAAAGTCGAAGTCTATTTGATCTGTGACCGCCCGGATCATCCCGCGTGGGAGGATTCAACAGGCGGCCAGCGAGCGCTCAAGGTCAAAGAATACCTCGACGACCGCGGCGTTGTGGTTATGCCGTCGCCATTCTCCGAGATGGCTTGGAGCGAGCTTGAAGAAGAGTATGTCGCTCAGCTGCAGTTGAGCAAGGCGGTTCTGCTCTATTGGGGAAAGGCCAGCGAGAATTGGTTTCTCAAGATTCGACGAATCATCGTCAAAGAGCAAACGCGTCGTAACAAAACCAGTGACGCCGGCACGTTGACCGAAGCGTTCTATTTCGGCGACCCACCAATGAAGAAGTCACAGTATCGAAGGCTCACCGATTTGGTTTTCGAGCAGTACGACGACTTTGACCCCAGCGCGCTGAAACCGCTTTTAGATCGGTTGCTTACTAACGAGGAAGCCTGATGGCCTCTGTTGTCTCTGAGATCGGCAATCCTTTTCCTGGCCTCCGTTCGTTCGGGCTCGAACAGGCACACCTGTTCTTTGGTCGCGACCAGCAAATCAAAGATCTTATCGCGCGTTTAAAGCAACACCGGTTTCTTCCAATCGTGGGAGTCTCAGGCAGTGGTAAATCCTCGCTTGTGCGCGCCGGCTTGATTCCGACACTGACTGGCAGTTATGTCGGCGATGATACGTCCGGCTGGCGCATAGCCTTGCTCAGACCGGGGCGCAATCCAATGCACGAACTTGCGGCAACGCTGGGTCGGGAGTTCGCTGGGGCCGAGTTGAATGATGTGCTCCAGATGTTGCGCGGTAGTAGTGCCGGACTGGCTCGTGTCGCACAGCAACATCTCGGTGAGGGAGAAAGACTGCTGGTCCTGGTGGACCAGTTTGAAGAATTGTTTCGCTACCGAGAGGATACTCATGCTGCGGGTGAGGAGAACGACGACGCAGCTTTCGTCAAGCTTCTACTGGCGGCTGCAGGCGAGAGTGAACATCCGCTACCCGGATACGACGACTTACCGGTTTATGTGATAACGACGATGCGTTCCGATTTTCTCGGCAGATGCTCGCACTTTCGTGGACTGCCGGAAGCCCTAAACCAGAGCCAGTACCTCATTCCGCGTCTAACACGTGAACAACAACGCGATGTGATTGAAGGTCCTGTCGGCATGGTGGGGGCTTCGATCGAGCCGGCGCTGGTCCAGCGACTCCTCAACGAACTTGGCGACAATCCCGATCAACTACCGGCGCTGCAACACGCGTTGATGCGCACCTGGGAGCAGTCGTCCGGGGCGCGCGCTGATGGAAAGTCGATCGCGGTTGAAGACTACGAAGCCGTCGGCACCATGGCCGACGCATTGAACCGCGATGCCGATCGAGTGTACGAGTCACTGTCTACCGATGAGACCACCGCGGCGATTACTCGACGGCTCTTTCAGCGACTCGTGCAGCCCGCTGCCCCGGGGAGTGAAACCCGCTCGCCTACAGCGTTTTCTGAACTTGTGGCGGTTACTGCTGCTGATGCAGGCCAACTGAAGCGGGTTATTGATGTCTTTCAGGAGCGTGGATTTCTCACTGTGTCCGGCGATGACGATCCGATTGTGGACATACCGCATGAGAGTCTTATTCGCGGCTGGCAGCAATTGACAACGTGGGTCGAGGAAGAAGCGCGTTCAGCGGCGATCTATCGCCGCCTGGCAGATCAGTCTGCACTCTACGCAAATCAAGAATCCTCTTTGCTCGTCGATCCGCAGTTGCAGGTGACGCTGTACTGGTCCAAGGAAACGAGGCCGAATGAGGCATGGGCCGCTCGATACGATCGACGCTTTGCGCCGGCGATGCAGTTTCTTGAGCAGAGTAGGGTAGAACGCGACTACGCACGTGGACGAGCCGAACTACAGCGTAGACGAACAATCAAGCGGGCTCGCTTGATAGCTGTGGTGTTGGGCACCATGTTGCTGCTCGCAATCGCTGCGTCAGTGTTCGCAGTAGTTCAGTTAAGGAGGGCACAAACCGAGCGTGATCGAAGCAGTCGCTTGGTTTACGACTCAAACGTTTATTTCGCGAGCAGTGCTATCGCATCTGGCCAATTCACGTTAGCACGGGAGCGCCTGGATGAGCTCATGGGTGAGGGGTTGAGAGAGCTACGTGGCTTCGAGTGGTTTCATCTCTGGCGGGCCGCAAACGCTGACGAAGCCACACTCGCCGGTCATTCCGGCTCTGTCAACTCGGTAGCATTTTCACCTGACGGCAAGACCCTGGCCTCAGCCAGCGCTGACAGTACAGTGAAGTTGTGGGACGTATCCGCGCGCAAGTACGTGGCCACATTCTCAGGCCATTCTGGTTATCTCAGGTCAGTAGCGTTTTCGCCTAACGGCAGGATCTTAGCCTCAGCCGGTGATGACAAGACAGTGAAGTTGTGGGACATAGCCGCGGGCAAGGAACTAGCCACACTCTCACACCATTCCGCATCTGTACGCTCGGTAGCGTTTTCGCCTGACGGCCTAATCTTAGCCTCCGCCAGCTATGACAAGACAGTGAAGTTGTGGGACACCACCACGCACAAGGAACTAGCCACACTCTTCGGCCATAGTCTTATATTCTCGGTAGCGTTTTCGCCTGATGGCAGGATCTTAGCCTCAGCCGGTTTTGACAAGACAGTGAAGTTGTGGGACACCGCGGAGCGTAAGGAAGTGGCCACACTCTCAGGCCATTCCTACTATGTTTACTCAGTAACGTTTTCGCCTGACGGCAAGATCCTAGCGTCCGCCAGCCATGATAAGACAGTGAAGTTGTGGGACACCGCGGAGCGTAAGGAAGTGGCCACACTCTCGGGCCATTTCGACTCTGTCATGCAGGTATCCTTTTCGCCTGACGGCAGGACCTTGGCCTCCGCCAGTGCTGACAACACGGTGAAGTTGTGGGACACAGCTTCACGGAAGGAACTGATCACGCTCTCAGGCCATTCCAGTCCTATCTATTCAGTAGCGTTTTCTCCTGATGGCAGAACCTTGGCCTCGACCAGTTTTGAAAACACAGTGAAGTTGTGGGACACCACCGAGCGGAAGGAGGTGGCGATCCTCTCGGGCCATTCCAGCCTTGTCAACGCAATAGCGTTTTCATCTGACGGCAAGACGCTGGCCTCCGCCAGTCATGACAACACAGTAAAGTTGTGGGACACCATAACCGGCAAGGAACTAACTTCACTCTCAGGCTATTTCGGCTTTGTATTCTCCGTAGCGTTTTCGCCTGACGGAAGGATCCTGGCCTTCGCCACTTTCAACGGGCCAATGAAGTTATGGGACACCGCCGCGGGCAACGAGGTAGCCACACTTTCAGGCCATTCCGCGTATGTCAATTCGATAACGTTTTCGCCTAACGGTAGGATCCTGGCCTCCGCCAGTGCTGACGCTAAAGTGAAGTTGTGGGACATCATCACGCACAAGGAACAGGCCACACTCTCAGGCCATTCAGGCCCTGTCAA
>Ga0209485_1000357_pt1 | contig 14111 bp, 14 predicted proteins | sample NCAS100_FD_187516 | JGI IMG/M metagenome (GOLD analysis project Ga0209485, IMG submission 187516) | Agricultural soil microbial communities from Utah to study Nitrogen management - NC AS100 (SPAdes) (version 2) | ecosystem: Environmental > Terrestrial > Soil > Agricultural land | place: USA... | reverse complement strand
CTCATTTGGCCGGCGAGCCGGGACGACCAAACGCGGAGCGCCAAATGAAAAATGGAAAATGAGCAATGACAAATGGAAAATGACTAGGCCCCCGTTTAGAATGCGTCCCCGTGAGTTATCGATTCCCCTGGCACCGTCTCAGCGACGAACAGTTGCTTGACCTCCGTATCTGCGACCTGCCAATCAAAATCAAGGGGTCCTTCCTCGAACCCCAAATTAAGCGGCTTTATAGCGAGCTCAACATGCGCTCGATCCGCTTTAAACCGCACGTTTGGCTGGCGGAAGAGTGGTTTTCGCCTGACGGCGTGCCGGGAATCGCGATCCCGTTTTACCTGGCGCATCCGCGTCTGGTGAAGCTTGAACGCAAGCAAATGCTGGAGGTCGAGGGCGGGAGCGACACCGAGTGCATGCGGATCCTCCGTCACGAAGCGGGCCACGCCCTCGACACCGCTTTTCGACTCCACTTCAAACGCCAACACCGCGAGCTGTTCGGCTCATTCGCGCAGCCGTACCCGGATTTCTACAAACCAAAGCCAAAGAGCCGCAAGTACGTCCTGCATCTGCCGGCGTGGTACGCACAGGCGCATCCTGCGGAAGACTTCGCCGAGACTTTTGCCGTCTGGCTGAGTCCGCGTTCGCAATGGCGGCGACGTTATCGCGGTTGGCCGGCGCTCCGGAAGCTCGAGTACATCGACGAGTTGATGAGTGAACTCGACGGTGTGAAACCACGCAACAGGACGCGCACGAAAGTCGAGCCGCTATCGGCGCTGAAGATCACTTTACGCGAACACTACCGCCGCAAACGCGAACGTTACGACTTCGAATGGCCCGCCGTTTACGATCGCGATCTGCATCGAATCTTTTCTGACGACCCGCGACATAGGAAGCGTGAGAGCGCCGCGAGTTTCATCCGGCGTGTGCGTCGAGAGGTCCGACAAATAGTCGCCGAAGGCACCGGCGTGCACCAATACACGATCGATCACGTGCTGCAAAACATGATCGATCGTTGCAAAGATTTAAAATTACGTGTCGATACACCTTTTCGAGAAACGCGTCGTCGTGTAATGATAGTGCTGACTGTGCAAGTCATGAACGTGCTCCATTCGGGTTATCATCGCATAGCCGTATGACTTTTGAGCCGCGGAAGAAACTGCGCATCATCGTTCTGGTCCACAGCGATCTCGTCCCTCCGGATTCGTTGAACGGTCTCTCCGATAAGGAAAAGCTGGAAATTAAAACCGAATTCGACGTTGTATCGACGTTGAAGAAGATGGGCCACGAGGTCTATCCGATCGGTCTTTACAACCAGCTAAACGATATCGGGCAGGCGTTGATGGAATACAAACCGCATATCGCGTTCAACCTGCTCGAAGAGTTTCACGGTTACCCGCTTTACGATCAGCACGTCGTCAGTTATCTCGAACTGATGAAGCAGGCGTATACCGGTTGTAATCCGCGCGGGATGACGCTAGCGCACGACAAGGCGCTGACGAAGATGATCCTTTCGTATCATCGTCTGCTGGTCCCAAACTTCGCGGTGTTTCCGGCTAATAGAAAAGTGCGGCGTCCGAAGCGGTTGAAGTTTCCGTTGCTGGTGAAGTCGATCAGCGAAGAGGGATCGGTGGGAATCGCGCAGGCGTCGATCGTGTATGACGACGAAAAGCTCGCGCAACGCGTCGATTTTATTCATCGACAGAACAAGACTGCTGCCATCGCTGAACAGTACATCAAGGGACGCGAGATTTACGTCGGCGTGATTGGTAATCAGAACATCCAGACCTACGCGCCGTGGGAACTCGTGATGGAGAAGCTGCCCGAAGGCGCTGAGAACATTGCGACGCTGAAAGTGAAGTGGGATCCAACGTACCAGGAGCGCGTTGGAGTGAAGACGCGTGCCGCGGATTTGACGGACGATCAGGTCAAGACTCTCGAACGTTTGTCGAAACGTATCTATCGTTACTTGTTCTTAAGTGGCTATGCCCGGATGGACTATCGCATGACGGAAGAAGGGCAGTTTTATCTACTTGAAGCCAATCCGAATCCTCAAATCGCCCACAATGAAGACTTCGCTGATTCCGCCGAGTACAGCGGCGTGCCATACGACCAGTTGCTCCAGAAAATAATCACCGTTGGGTTGAACTACGCTGTCGATCGGCGTGAGTGAAATCCCGGAATCCGTGCCTCATTGTCAATCTAATTAGACCATACAACTAACTTCGTCTTGATTGTCAGGAGTTGTGCCCCATGACGTTGGCTATCACTCTGCTTTTTGCGCTGATTTTGCATCGCCAGATCCAACGCGCATGACGCGCGTTTGACGCCCAGCGGCGACAACTGATTCAGATTGACCGCGATCGCAAAGATTTCGTGAATACTTTCAGGTCGCGAACAGTTGGCGAACGGCGTTTCGTCACGAAACAGTCACATTGCCGCTTGAACGACCTTGCTCCGAACGCTAATATGCCGAGGTCTTTTAGCGGTGCCCTCCTCACGATAAGAAACAAAAAGTAAGAATTCTAAAGGAAAAGGTAGTTCCTCGTTTATGGTGCTTCGAAAACCGTTAGCTCGTGTTCTGGTCGCTTGTTTGGCCCTCAGTCTTTGGTTCACTTCAGCAGTTGCGCAAACTCGTCCGCGCGTGACAACCCCGACGGCGGAAACTCCCGAGGAGTCATGCTCACCTGACGATTTAGCGCTCGCCGCAGAACCAACCACGACCTGGGAAGCTAAGCCAAAACCAATCATCGACCTGACGCCTGCCATCGGTTCGTCGACCCCCAACTTTTTGAGTCTTCAACCCGCATTAATGGCGGCCATAGACCAACGACTCGGGGCACGTTATCGCTGGGGCGCGGAAGGACCAGACCGCTTCGATTGTTCGGGGTTCGTGTGGAGTATTTTCAACGCGACCGGAGTCAGCTTCGAGCGCGGCAGTGCCCGCACGCTGTTTTCTCGCTTCACGCCTGCTGCTCCTGAAGATCAATTCAAGTTTGGAACGCTCGTGTTCTTCAGTGGTCTGACACATGTCGGCGTCGTTGCCGACGAGCATGGGTTCTACCACGCATCACGCCGCCAGGGAGTTATCTATTCGCCGTTTAATGAGTATTGGTTGAAACGAATTGACGGATTCCGTCGAGTGCCTGTACCCGGAGTAGTAACGGATTAGATCGTTACCTCACCTCATAAAAACCACGTGAGTTGCCGGCTTTGCCGGACTGGTCACTTCTTACCGTTCTTCCCATTGAAGGTAATCTTCACCAACGGCAGCGTGGTTGGATCGTCCTGCTGAACGCGTTCGAACTTTAGCAGATCCCAGTAGGCGCATCGCTTGCTCGTCGGAAACTCTCGACAAACAGCGGGACGTGCGTGATAGATCCCACAGTTGCGTGTCTCGAGATTTAGAAACTGGCACGTCTGCCCGAACAACGGATCCACCTTCCGTCGCAACACTCGTTCGTCACCATGCATCTTCGTGAAACGAGCGATCGCTACTTCTTCAGTCACACCGAAGTGTTTCGCGAGGCGACGGACGTCGCGTTTTGTTACTTGCACGCGCTCGTAGACGGAACAACAGTAAGCGGGACACTCAACGCAATCGTAATAGGATCTCGGCTTCGCGGCCGTGATGGGTTCACCCATGATCGATCTCGTTCTCCAATCGGACTATCGACGTTTGGATTTCTTGTACTCAGCGCGCAGCAGGTTCATGAACTCTTCGCGCCTATCATACAACCGTTTCGGCGCGCGTGGTTCGTGTCGTGTAAGAGCATAAGCCGTTATGAGCGGAAGCGCCACAGTAGAATCCACATAACACACAACTGCGTCAGGTAAACGATCCGGATCGACTTTGCCCCACGAGACTGCTTCACCGGGCGTTGCACCGGAAAGACCACCGGTGTCGGGACGCGCGTCAGTCACTTGTAGAAAATAATCGTGGCCGCGTTCGTCGATGCCGAGCACTTCCTGGATCTGTGGTTCGGTTTGCAGCATGAAGTTTTTAGGTGAACCACCGCCGAGAATGAAGACCGCGGAGAGTCCGGGTTTTGCTTTCTTACCTTTGCCGGCTTTCCCTCCGGTCTGAGCCGCTCCTCGTTTTGCGGCGAGCACGATCGCTGCCGTTTCGTTCACGTCGAGTGACGGATCGAACGCGAGCTTGTTTCCTTGCAACGCTTTCGCGGCTACGTTCATGCCGATCGAAGAATCTCCCGGCGACGATGTGTAGATCGGTACTCCATATTCATACGCCACTGCCAACAGCGATTTGTCTTTGATCTTCAACTTGCGTTCGCGCTCGTGAACGTAACGGCCGCACAGGTAGTGGAACTCCGCCGTCGACATCGGTTTCTGAAACTCCGGCGCTTCGATTATCTTGCGGAAAAACGAGTCAGTATCGAGCAGCACCGAGTAATCAAAAAAGATGTCGTAGATCCGGACCACCTCTTCCTCACGCAACACGACATCGGACGTCTGCGCATTTCCGAGGTGCATCGAAAGGCCGATGCCGAAGTGCGTGTCGTGGTAGAGATTGGCGCCGGTGGAAATGATCCAGTCGACGAAGCCGGCTTTGATTAAGGGAATGAGTGCGGAAATGCCCAGCCCCGCCGGCGTCAACGCGCCTGTTATCGACATTCCGACGGTGACTTCCGGCTCCAACATGCGTTTGGAAAACAGTTGGCATGCCTCGCGCAACCGCGCGGCGTTGTACGCCAGAAACGATTCGTCAATGAGATCTGCGACGCTGGTTTTGTTGGTTATTGGAGCAGGATCGATCCGTTTTCCCTGAAGGTATTTACTTTTGTGTTTCGCCATTCCGAATCCGTTTACGTTTACTCTGTGCTCATTTGCTGGGCCTGCTGGGGTTTGATTCGCAGACGATTAATGCGCCGCTCGTCTGCCTCGAGTATTTCAACTTCCAAACCGCGGATGGTCAGGATTTCGCCTACAGCGGGAACTTTGCCTGACTCGTTGATCACGAGTCCTGCGATGGTAGTGAAGTCGTCGGCTTCGATCTCCATGTCGAAAAGTCGTTCAATCTTACCTATCTCGGTCGACGCCATCACTTCGTAACTGCCTTCTTTCGCCTGGACGATCTCCTGTAACTCTTCGCCCGCGATGTCCTCGTCTTCGATCTCGCCGACGATCTCTTCGAGAATGTCCTCGACGGTGACGAGTCCGCAAACTCCGCCGTATTCGTCGATCACCATCGCGAGTTGTACGTGCGCTTTTTGCATCTCTTCAAGCAGCTCGGCGACTGGTTTTGTTTCCGGAACTTCGTAGACCGAACGAATCAGCGGCCGGATGCTCTCGTCTTCGCTGCCTTCAGCCCAGCATTGCAACAGGTCACGGACATAAATGATGCCGTGGATGCTGTCGATCTGATCGCCGTAGACGGGCAGCCGCGAGTATTTCGAGTCGAGCATGATGTCGCGTACTTCGCGGATGGTGGCGGTGTTGGGCACGGCGACAATGTCCGGCCGCGGCGTCATAACTTCGCTGACGCGCGTGTCCCCAAACTCGATGATCGAATGGATCAGTTCGCCTTCCTCTTCTTCGAGGATGCCTTCGGCTTCGCCGACGTCGATGAGTGCTTGCAAGTCGCCGCTGTCGTCGTCCTCCTCCTCTTCTTCGCCTTCTTCACTCACCTGGTCCTTGTTGCGCCGCGAGCGATCGAACAGGCTTTGAAAAGGATCTGAAAGAAATGCCATCACCGGGAAAAACGGTCGGATGATCGGCAGCAGAAACAGCAGCGTGCCTTCCGGATTACGCGTCGCAATGAAAAGAGGGACTAGTTGACGAAAGACACCCGCGAGAATGAGGCCGGCGACAAGTCCGACGAGCACAAGGCGCTTGTTCGGGAAAAGGGTTAATGAGATCGAGGTGATGAGGACAGCTACGACGACGAGAAGTATCTGAATCGTCGCCGAGAGTGCGAAGCCGAAGCGCGGTCGGTTCTCCAGCACTTGTTTCAGAAAGACTCGAGAGCGCGCTTCGGGCTTTTCTCCGTTCTCTCCGATGAGGCGGCGTAGACCGACATCGCTTAGGTGGCCGAAGGCCATGTCGACCGTGGCCAGCAGTGAGAGCACCAAAAGCAGCAGCAGCGTAAGCGCTATTTCAAGTTGCATCGATAGGGTGATAGTAAAGGTTTGGCGCTCGATGGGAAAGCGCTAAATGCCCAGTTTCTTCCTTAATCGAAGCTCAAGTCGATTCATTTCGCCATTATCGGTTTCATGATCGTAGCCGCAAAGATGAAGCAGGCCGTGAAGAATTAGTTGGGCTATTTCAGTTTCGAACGATAAATCGTTTTCCTTCGCCTGCGCTGCGGCGGTCTCGACTGAAATGGCGATATCGCCGAGATTCGTTTTTTCGCCTGCTGGAAATGAGAGGACGTCGGTCGGTTTATCGACGTCGCGAAACTGCTTATTTAATTTATGAATGTTTTTATCAGAGACGAAAGCTATCGTCGCACTTGATCCCTGGTTCCCGATCGCCTTGAGTGCCTTGCCCGCAAAGTTGGACCACGCTTCAGTGTCAACCTTCTTACTTCGCTGCCGATTGACGACTTCAATCATCTGTAGCTACATCTGGGTCCGCTTGGTTTGTTCTTCGTAGGCACGAATGATCATCTGGACCAGCTTGTGACGGACGACGTCTTTGTCAGTGAAGTATACAAACTCGATACCTTCGAGCTTTGACAGGATGCGTTCCGCTTCGATCAGGCCGCTACGTTTACCCGTCGGGAGATCGACCTGCGTGACGTCGCCGGTAATCACCGCCTTCGAACCGAAGCCGATGCGCGTGAGAAACATCTTCATTTGTTCGCTGGTGGTGTTCTGCGCTTCGTCGAGAATGATGAAGGCGTCGGAAAGAGTGCGGCCGCGCATGAACGCGAGCGGAGCAACTTCAATGACGCGCTTCTCGAGCAGTCGCGTGACGCGCTCATAATCGATCAGATCGAATAGGGCGTCGTAGAGTGGACGCAAGTATGGATCGACCTTGTCTTGCAGGTCGCCGGGCAGGAAACCAAGTTTCTCGCCGGCTTCAACTGCCGGGCGCGCGAGTACGATGCGATTTACTTGTTTCTGCATCAACGCCTGGACCGCCATCGCAACGGCGAGGTACGTCTTACCCGTGCCGGCGACGCCGATGCCGAAGACGACATCCTTTTCCTGAATCGCCTGAATGTATTTGCGCTGGTTTACCGACTTTGGCGCGACCTGTTTCTTTCCGGCAGGATTGAAGCGCGCTTTAGTGAAGTAGTCGCGGAGGCTGAAGGCGCGGTCTTCGGCGATCTGCGCAAAGGCCTCGCGCAGTTCTTTGTCGGTGAAATGCTTGCCTTCTTTAAAGAGGTCGGAAAAGTCCTGGAGGATCCGTTCTACAGTATCGACGTCGCCGGGATCGCCGTCGATCGAAACGTCCTGTCCGCGAGCGTCGATTCTGACGTCCAGCAGCGACTCCAAATACTTGATGTTCTGATCGTGAACACCAAACAACGTCTCCAGGCCACGGGGCGGAAGCTCAATCTTCTTCAAATGCGGTTAACTTTCTCCTTCTTACAAACAGAGCGAATTGATGTGCCGGTGTGGGGGATGGGCGGGCAGTTAGTTGGTTGCATAAATCGCGATTTCGACGCTACTACAAGGTTCCGGCGGGTGTCAATGCGGTATCGATCTGAGAGATGTTATGGCTCGAGAAAGTTGACCAGCAGCACCGCGATCCCGCCTAGAAAGGACAACGCGCCGAAGACGACGGATAATTTCCCAACACGTCGCCTTGACACTCCGGAGGTGGCTACCTATACTCCGTCACTTGCGCCTGGAGGCGCCGGTGGGTTTTAGGAGAGATTAATGCCAAATCATAAGTCAGCCGAGAAGAGGGTGCGGCAGAGCGAGAAGCGGCGCGCGATCAATCGCGGCAATCGTACCAAGGTCAGGACGTATATCAAGAAGTTGCGCAGCGCACTGGACTCGGGGTCGAAGCAGGATGTAACGGCAACACTGCCCGAGACGATTTCAGTGATCGATAAGGCCGTTCAGAAAGGCGTGCTGCATGCTAATGCGGCCGCGAGGTACAAGTCGCGGCTGACAGTGCGAGCGAATCAAGGCAAGTAGTACTACAAACAATTAATTTTCGACGAGGCGGATCGAGATTCGGTCCGCCTCGTTTTTTATTGGAGAGAGGAGGACCTGGTGTTTAGTTCCGAAAGTGAGATTCATGAGGTCGTACGCGGATTTGAGACCTGCAAAACCGACAAGACAGCGTTCAAGCATCGCGACCATATAACGGTCGCCGTTTGCTACCTGCAAACTATGGACACAAACGGGGCGGTCGAACGAATGCGGACCGGCTTGCGGCGGTTTGTGGACCATCATGGCGTGGCACGCGAGAAGTACAGTGAGGAAGTCACGATTTACTGGATTAAGTTGATTGCAGAGAAACTTACGGAACTGACGCCGGGCGCTTCGCTCGTGGATCAGTGCAACTACGTGATCAGCTCGATAGCTCACATACCAGCATCTCGAGTTGCAACCGAGGAGTCGCTTGCGAGGTCTTAATCGCAAGATCCGCGGCGGCGGTGAGTTGAATCCCACGCGCGATCTTTTTCGCGTCGCTACGTTGCAGGTTTGCGATATAAGCGTCACGCTTGAACGGCGGCATCGAAATATTGCGAAACACTTCTTCGCGACCACCACGCGCGAGCAGGTGTTTTCCGAGAGCGAGCCGGTGATAGTTGCCTGCGATTAGGCCGATGAGCATCACTGGCTCGGCGCCGTCATCAAGCAGCCGGTGAAGCGTTTCCATGGCGCGTTTACGGTTGCTTGAGAGCAGATGATCGCCGAGTTCGAAATTTGATAACTCGCGCGTGCGGCCGATCAACTCGTCAACCATCTCCATCGTGATACGACCAGTTTCGGCGGCGGCCGAAGCGAGCTTGTCGATCTCATTTGCGAGTGTTTGCACGTCAGTGCCGACAAGGTTGACGATCTCACTCAACACCGGTTCATCGGCGACCGTTTTCACACTTTTCAAGTATGACTTGGCCCAAGCTTTGGCCTCACTGTCTTTCAAAGGTGAGAAATCGACTACGGTGCAAGCATCGAGCAGTGCTTTCGTCGACTTCTTGCGTTTGTCGAGATCATCAGCGGTGAAGATCATCACCGTCGTCGGCGACGGATTGCCGAGATAAGCGATCAGCACATCTTCATCGGCGTCGCGCAGCCGGGCGAAATCGCGAACGCGCACCACACGTCGCTCCGACATCATCGGCAACTGCTCCGCCGCAGCGATCGCGCTGCGCACTGAATCCGTCAACAGACTGAAACTCGAATCATTAAACTCGCGGATCAGCGTTGTGCTCATCGCCGCATCTGTAATGGATTGAACTGCTTCGCGGCGCAGGTATCGTTCCGGGCCCACCAGCAAATACAGTGGCTCCAACCCCTGGCGCAACGATCGCTCAAGTTCAGTTCGCGACAGCGTCTTCATTGCGTTTTCATTTCCGGCCGGTTTCGACTGCGTTGATGAGGGTCGAGACGATGCTCTCGGCGAAGTTACGCGACATGCGCAGGATCGCCGGATCTTCCTCGTTGAAAAAGGTGCGCGGATCGCTGGCGAACTCATACTCGCCGCGGAAGACAAAGTTCTGATTATCGTAGAGCACGCGATTCTCAGTTTGATCGCGGACGGTGACAGCAGCCGCAATCGTCACTTCAAAAATGCGCGCGCGGCCCTTGTCGTCGAGCAATACGCCGCCGAAGTTGAAACTTTTGATAACACCTTCAATAACGGCGTCGGCGCCTTCACGGCTGCCCTGGACGCGCAACCCACGTCCGCGATGGACCAACTCCTTCATCACAGCGTCAGTGAAACGCGATTCGATCTTGTAACGCAGCGCCCGGCTTTCCATCTGAAACGCGGGCACCGCGACGGTCTTGATCCGGGCCGGAAGCTGGTTCTTCGTCACCGGCTTGTAGCAATCGTAAAAGCCGGTAACAGACGCGACCATCGTAATGAGGAGGACAGCACGCAGGGGTTTGTTCATCGGAGTTGCATAGTAACACGGATCGTTTCAACGGCAGCTTTCACGTCGTGGACGCGGACGATGTTTGCGCCTTTCAACACTGCGACAGCGATCGTCGCCATGGTGCCGTGCAGACGTTCCGAAGCAGGCGCGGGTGTGCCTGATTCGTCAGCAAGCATCTTCCCGATAAAGGATTTGCGCGACGTTCCAATCAAGAGCGGATAATCAGGGAAGGCGGCGATTAACGAATCTAGTTTCGCGAGCAACTCCAGGTTCTGTTCCTGACTCTTGCCAAAACCAATACCCGGATCGATCACGATCGACTCACGCGCCAATCCACGCCGCTCAGCCATGTGAATACTCGCGCGCAGGCTGCTGACCACCTCTTCCATGATGTCCGCAACTGGCGGCATCCGGTGCATCGTTGCGGGCGTGCCGCGTGAGTGCATCAACACCAGGCCGGCACCCGCACGTGCCGCCACATCCGCGACGTAGAAATCAAATCGCAGCGCCGAGATGTCGTTGACGATTGCTGCGCCCGCATCCAGCGCGGCACGCGCAACCTCGGATTTAGTTGTGTCTACGGAAAGTGGAACTGAAACGCGCCTGACCAATCCTTCGATCACCGGCACGACGCGCGAGATTTCTTCTTCAGCGGAAACGGGCTCGCCACCCGGACGGGTTGACTCACCACCAACGTCGATGATGTCAGCGCCTTCAGAAACCAGACGCTCAGCATGGGCCACCGCGTCGTCGACGGAAGTGAACAGTCCACCGTCGCTAAAACTATCAGGCGTAACATTCAAAATGCCCATGATGAGCGTTCGCTCACCAATGGGCATTTCGGAATTCCTAACCTTCCAAATCAAGGATTAACAGAGCGCACTAAGCCGGCGCCGGATTTCCTCCCGTAATCGGCGGCAGCAACGGCTTTTGAACTGGCTTCGGCGCCGGTTCCTTGAGCTGCGGACGATCCGGATCGCCGCCATCGGAAACCGGCGGATTCTCGTCAAGCGGCAAGCCCGCGACGATGCGTCGAATCTCGACTCCATCGAGGGACTCACGCTCCAACAAGCATTCAGCCAACCGGATCATCGTGTCGCGATTCTCTTCGATGATTGCCTTCGCGCGTTCAAACTGCGCAGTGACGATCTTCTTCACCTGCTCGTCTATCTTGATCGCGGTGTCTTCCGAGAAATCACGATGCTGTGCGATCTCGCGTCCGAGGAAAATCTGCTCTTCCTTCTTACCGAAGGTGAGCGGTCCCATTTCGGACATGCCGTACTCGCAAACCATCGCGCGTGCGAGTTCCGTGGCGCGTTCGATATCGTTTGACGCGCCGGTGGTGATGCTACCGAGGAAGATGTCTTCCGCGATGCGTCCACCCATCAGGATCGCGATCTGGCCCAACAGGTATTCCTGACTGTAGTTATGCCGGTCGCCTTCCGGAAGTTGTTGAGTCACACCGAGCGCCATACCGCGCGGGATGATGGTGACTTTGTGAACCGGATCCGCGTTCGGCACTTTCAGACCAACGAGCGTATGCCCCGCTTCGTGGTACGCAGTCACGCGCTTCTCCTCGTTCGAGATCACCATGCTCTTGCGCTCCGCGCCCATGAGCACTTTGTCTTTCGCCAACTCGAAGTCGCCCATTGCGACGAGCTTCTTGTTGTAACGCGCCGCGTTCAATGCGGCTTCGTTTACGAGGTTCGCCAGGTCGGCACCCGTGAATCCTGGTGTGCCGCGGGCAATCACCGAGATGTCCACGTCTTCGCCGAGTGGAATCTTGCGTGTATGGACCTTCAGGATGCCTTCGCGTCCACGAACGTCCGGTCGCGAAACAACGACGCGTCGATCAAATCGCCCTGGTCGTAGCAACGCCGGATCGAGAACGTCGGGACGGTTGGTCGAGGCAATCAGAATCACACCGTCGTTCGACTCGAAGCCGTCCATTTCGACGAGCAACTGGTTCAACGTCTGTTCGCGCTCATCGTGTCCGCCGCCGAGACCTGCGCCACGATGACGACCAACGGCGTCGATCTCGTCGATGAAGATGATGCACGGCGCGTTTTTCTTGCCCTGTTCGAACAAGTCGCGCACACGCGATGCGCCGACGCCGACAAACATCTCGACGAAGTCGGAACCGGAGATCGAGAAGAACGGAACGTTTGCTTCACCAGCGATCGCGCGGGCCAGCAAGGTCTTGCCCGTTCCCGGCGGTCCCATCATCAGAACGCCCTTGGGAATGCGGCCACCGAGCTTTTGAAACTTCTGCGGTTCCTTCAAAAACTCGATTATTTCCTGAAGTTCTTCCTTCGCTTCCTCAACACCGGCGACGTCCTTAAACGTCACGCGCTTCTGCTGGTTATTCAAGAGCTTGGCCCTCGACTTACCAAAAGAAAGCGCCTTGTTTCCGCCAGACTGCATCTGGCGCAACATAAATATCCAGATAGCGATTATGAACAATAAGGGCGCCCACGTTATCAACATGGGCCAGATAAAGCTGCTGCCCGATTCTTCCTGGACCTTCGGGACGCGTGGCTTCCCGTCAACCACTTCACGCGCGGCCTTAAGCAGGTCGTTTTTCGCGGGGTCGTTGGATAGCGCGACTCGATATTCCTTACCGCTATTATCGATGGCGACAGTCTCATTTTGCCTGACTGTCAATTCTTTTAACTGGCGGGCCTGGATCATCTGATCCACTCTCGTCAGGTCCACCGTGTCATAGGTATTGCCACGCGGATTGACGAGCTTGTAGAGCAAAACTGCCCCCGCGATGATTAACAGCCAAAATACGATCTGTCTTGCTGTAGAACTCAAATTCATCAACGCCTCCGACGGCGATAGTACCTTATATTGCCTTCACTTGTCGCTCTCCACTCGGTCGGCGACTCCGATATCCCAAATCTCTTTGATGCACCCTGACAACTATGGTTCACCGGATTCTGAAAAATGACTAACCGGGGCAATTTCCCGCGTTCGACTATAAAGTTTGAACGCAGCTTTTTCAATCACTTTCAGGCTCTTTGCGCCTTTGCGCCTTTGCGGGAGATATTCTTCCCACAAGCACCTCACCGAGCCAAACTGCTTTCCCGCAAAGGCGCCAAGGCGCAAAGGAAAAACCGCTGATGATTACACTACTCAGGCTCAAATTCGAGCCGGCTCCTTACCCTCCTGACGCGCGATCCGCCCGGTAATTCCACCACTCGACCGCCCGCCGTTCCATCCAGAAGCTTCTCAACAGCCAGCAGGTGAACCATTTCGAGCCGCCGGCTGCTTCCTCGTGCTTCGGAAATCCACTGTCGCAACGCTCGCCGGCGCAGTGCCGGAGGCGCCGCGGCCAGCACCTTTACGTCGAGAACCACCGTTTCGGTTTGATCTTCAAGCTGATCTAACACCGCGGCCCGCTTTAATAGCGCATCCGAATCGTTGACCAGCACGTCGGAGTCCTCACGAAGCTGGGAGGCGGTGCGCGAGATTGCTTCGACGATCTTGTTGTTGAACGACTGCATCAGCGGTAGGAGCTGGTGCCGCACTTTGACGCGCGCAAAACTCTGATCGTCATTCATTTCATCGCGCAAAAACTCCGTTTTCCGGACACGACAATAAGCCTCCGTCTCACTGCGGCGCGCCCACAAAAGTGGACGCACAAGCTTGATCGACGAGTTCTTGCCGAGCGGCCGCAACAGTTCCATGCCGCCAAGTCCGGAACTGGCACTGCCGCGCATCAGCCGCAGAAGAACGGTTTCCGCCTGGTCGTCCATCGTGTGCCCTGTCAGAACGTAATTTGACGACTTTCGTTTCGCCGTTCTTTCGAGGAATTTGTATCGCGCCTCGCGGGCTGCTTGTTCGAGATTGTCGCCATTGGCTTGGGCGATTTCGGCTACTTTGCTGCGGCCGATGACGCACTCGTAACCGAGTTTTTCCGCGAGTGCCGCGACCGATTTCGCATCGCTGGTGCTTGACTCCCGCAGCTTGTGATCGAGATGCGCGACACATAATTTCACGGACAATTTGTGGGCGGATCGCAGCTCGTGAAGCGCAAGCAGCAGGGCGGTGGAGTCGGCGCCGCCCGAGACTGCGACGATTACCGTTT
>Ga0209485_1000356_pt1 | contig 14114 bp, 13 predicted proteins | sample NCAS100_FD_187516 | JGI IMG/M metagenome (GOLD analysis project Ga0209485, IMG submission 187516) | Agricultural soil microbial communities from Utah to study Nitrogen management - NC AS100 (SPAdes) (version 2) | ecosystem: Environmental > Terrestrial > Soil > Agricultural land | place: USA... | reverse complement strand
TGCTGCCGGACCGAGCGCACCCCGAAGAGCGCCTTCACATCGATCAGGCCGATGCCCCGGATCTCCATGTGATGGGCGGCCAGCTCGTGGCCCTGCCCGATCAGCACGTCGTTCCCCTTCCGCGACACCAGCACCAGGTCGTCGGCCACCAGGCGATGGCCCCGCTCCACCAGGTCGAGAACGCACTCGCTCTTCCCGATCCCGGAGCGCCCGGTGAAGAGCAGCCCCACCCCGTACACGTCGGCCAGCGAGCCGTGCAGAGTGGTGCGCGGGGCGAAGGCATCCTCCAGCACCGGCTTGATCCGCCGGAAAAACTCCGCGGTCTTGAGCTTGGTCCGGAGCACCGGAATGCTCCGGGCCTTGGCCAGGCTGAGCAGCAGGTCGGGAGGATCCTGGCCCTTGGTCACGAACACGATGGGGAGGTCGTACCCCATGAACGTCTCGATCGCCTGCTTCCGGACCGCTTCGTCCAGCGAATGGAGGTAGGTGATCTCGGTTTCGCCCAGCACGTGGAGACGGGAGGGCACGAAGCGCCCGATGTAGCCGGCCAGTACCAGGCCGGGACTCGCCACTTCCTGATCGGGGAGCGGGCGGTCGAGCCCCTGCTCCCCGGTCAGCGATTCGAGCTGAAGCGGATCGCCGCGCCGGGCGAGGAGATCGCGGGGACGAAGGCTCATGCCTCTCCGGTGGGAGCGCGCCGGGCCCGGGAACGGCCCCGCCCGGCCTTGAGGATCTGGGGCCGGAGCTTTTCCTCGGCCCGGTCCAGCGCGGTGCGGTGATCGGTACCCTCGCCGACCCCGACCAGCACTTTGCGGCCCCGGGCATGGAGACGGATTTCCACGGTGTGGGCCAGCGGCCCCTCGTCGAACACCACGGTGGCCTCGAGGGCGTGGGGCGAAAGCTGCGCGAGGCGCTCGGTCACGGCCATGGCGCGTTCCTGGAGCGACTCGGTGACTTCACAGTGACGGGCACTGATGGTGGTCTGCATCATGTTCTCCCGAGACGGGGTGAGATGAGCTCGGTCAGGTGCGCCTCCGTGGCGGCGGCGGCATCGTCCCAGCTCCAGGCCAGCGCATGGCGGCGCGCCGCCGCGCCGAGCCGCTCGACCAGCGCGAGGTTGCCGGCCAGCTCGAGCATCCGCCGGGCCAGCGCGGTCGCATCGCCATGCGGAACCAGGAACCCGGTTTCGCCCGGCCGCACCGAATCGCGCAGACCGGGGCTGTCGGACGCCACCGAAGGAGTGCCACACGCCGCGGCCTCCATGACGGTAAGCCCCCAGCCTTCCTTGGGCGACGGAAACAGGTTGGCCCAGGCGGCGCGGAAGAGCTGGCGTTTGCGCTCTTCGGTGACGAATCCGAGGAACCGGACCGCGCCTCCCAGACCCAGCGCGCCGGCGACCTGACGGAGCCGGTCGCCGTCGTCTCCGGTGCCCGCGATGTCGAGCGTCAGGTCGGGACGCTCTCGTCGGGCCTCCGCCAGTGCCCTGATGGCCACTTCGACGCCCTTGTAACGCTTCAGGCGTCCAACGTATAAGAAGGTCGGCGGATCGGTCCGGTCAAGCCCGGCCATCGGAGCGTACGACTCGGCGTCGATCCCCGGATGGATGACCCGGACCCGCTCCCCGGGTATACCCCGCGCAACCAGATCGTCCCGGGTGCTCTCGCTGATGGCGTGAAAGCCGGCCCGCCGATATAGCCGCGGGATGGGCTGTTCGGCCAGGGCGACCGTGGCGGCGGCCGGCCAGGACGCCTCCTGGAACGCGGTGGTGCCGAACAGGTGCGGTACGATGGCACAGAACGGGAGCCGGGTCAGGGTGGTGAGAAAGAGCGGCAGCTTGTTGATGTCCTCGACCACGATGTCCCAGGGCTCCCGGCCGAGCGCCTGCCGCACCGCGTTCCGTCCCAGCACAGCAAAACTGTTGCGGCCGCCGTGCCGTTCCACCGAGAGTCCCCGGACCAGCGCCCTCGGTTCCGCGCCGGGCCACCCCGAGCACACCAGGTGCACTCGATGTCCGCTACCGGCCAGCCGGCCGAACAATTCGAAAAGGTGAAGCTCGGCGCCGCCGGCATGGGGATTCTCGAGGTCCTGCCAGTTGACCAGGAGGATGTTCACAGCCGGCCCAGGCTCCTCGCCACGCTGTCGAGGACCCCGTTGACGAACCCGGCGCTCTGGGCGCCGCCGAACCGGTGGGCGAGCCAGAGCGCCTGATCGATTGCCACCTTGGGCGGCACCTCCCCCGAGAGCAGCTCGAACACACCGAGCCGGAGGATGTTGCGGTCCACCACCGCCAGGCGCTCGAGCCGCCAGTTGTCGGACCCACGCGCCAGGGCCCGGTCGATCTCCTCGCGCCGCTCGATGACCCCTCCGGCGAGCCGGACGGCTTCGACCATGATGGAAGAGGTCGAGCCGGTGATCCGGCCCACGCCTGGAGTGAGCGATTCCACCGGGGAGCGTCCGTCGATCTCCCAGGCGTAGAGCAGCTGGAGGCCGCGCGCCCGGGCGCGGGTTTCCGCCCTAAGCATCGTGCCGGCCGACCCGGCGCAGCACGTCGGCGGTGCGGATGGCCGCCTCGGCCGCCTCGTGGCCCTTGTTGCCGGATGCGCCGCCCGCTCGCGCGGTGGCCTGTTCCACGGTGTCCACGGTGAGGAGCCCGAATCCCACCGGGATACCCATCGCCGAGGCCAGGGTTCCCGCGGCCCGGGCGGCTTCGCCGGCCACGTAGTCGAAGTGCGGGGTCTCGCCCCGAATGACCACGCCCAGCGCCACCAGGGCGGCGTAGCAGCCGCTTCGGGCCAGCACGGTGAGCGCGCTCCCCAGCTCGAACGCGCCTGGTACCCAGACCACATCCACGTCGTCCGGCGCGATGCCGGCTTCCCGACAACAGTCGCGGGCGCCCTCAAGCAAGCGAATGGTGATCCGCTCGTGGTAGCGGCTCACCACGATCCCGATCCGGCCGACCGGGGCAAGTTGTCCTGAGAATTCGGCCACGGTGAGCTCAGTAGGTGAAGAGGTGGCCGAGCTTGTCGCGTTTGGCGTCGAGATAAGAGCGATTGTGCGCGGTGGGGTCCACCGGAAGCGGCACCCGTTCCACGATGGTGAGTCCGTAGGCGTCGAGCCCGATGACCTTCATGGGATTGTTGGTCATGAGCCGGATGGTGGAGAGGCCCAGGTCGCGGAGAATCTGGGCTCCGATGCCGTAGTTGCGGAGGTCGGGCGCAAAGCCCAGCTGGGTGTTGGCTTCGACCGTGTCGTTGCCCTGGTCCTGGAGCTCGTAGGCGCGCAGCTTGTTGAGCAGCCCGATCCCCCGCCCTTCCTGGTCGAGATACACCACCACGCCGCGGCCTTCTTCCGAAATCAGCTTCATCGCCGCCTGGAGCTGGGGACCGCAATCGCAGCGCAGGGAATGGAACACGTCGCCGGTGAGGCACTTGGAGTGCATCCGCACCAGCACGTTCCCGACGCCCGCGACCTCACCCTGCACCAGAGCCACGTGCTCGGCGTCGTCCACATCGTTCCGGTAGCCGAGCACGTTGAAGTTGCCGAAGGCGGTGGGCAGCACCGCTTCCGCCACCCGGTGGACCAGCCGCTCGGTGCGGAGCCGGTAAGCCACCAGCTGGGCAACCGTGACGAAGGTGAGTCCGTGCCGCTCGGCGAAATGGTGCAGCTCGGGCACCCGGGCCATGGACCCGTCGGCGTTCATGATCTCGCAGAGCACGCCCGCCGGATTGAGCCCCGCCAGCCGGGCCAGGTCCACCGCCGCCTCGGTGTGCCCGACCCGCTGGAGCACGCCGCCGGGCCGGGCCCGGAGCGGCGGAATGTGCCCGGGGCGGCGCAGGTCGCCGGGCCGGGTCTCGGGATTGATGGCGACGTGAATCGTGGTGGAGCGGTCAGCGGCCGAGATGCCGGTGCTCACGCCGAAGCACCGGTCGGCATCGATAGTGACGGTGAACGCGGTGCCGTGCTCGTCGGTGTTGCGGCCGGCCTGCTGATACAGCTCGAGCTGCTCGCAGCGCTCCGGGGTGAGCGCCAGGCAGAGCAGCCCGCGTCCGTGCAAGGTCATGAAGTTGACCAGGTCGGGCGTCACCAGCTCGGCGGCGCACACCAGATCACCCTCGTGCTCCCGGTCCTCGTCGTCGGCAACCACGATGAGCTTGCCGTTGCGGAGATCGGAGATTGCCTGGTCGATGGTGCCGAAAGGCATAGTGGTTCAGGGGCTAGCGAGTCAGGGAGCTAGGGAGCTAGTGACAAAGCTTCCCTAACTCCCTAGCTCCCTAGTCCCTGGCTCCCTTAAGTAGTCCCGCCACATACTTCCCAATGACATCGGCTTCAAGGTGCACTTCCGAACCAACCCCTAACCCCGACAGCGTCGTCACCGCCAGGGTGTGGGGAATCAGCGACACCTGAATGATACCCGGTCTGGGCAGCCGGTTGATGGTGAGGCTCACCCCGTCCACCGTGACCGATCCCAGCGGAATACTGGCCGCGGTGACCGCGCCCGGCGCGCGAATGTCCACCACCCGCGCTCCTCTCCGGTTCACCAGCGCCACCACGGTTCCCACCCCATCGACGTGCCCCTGCACCAGGTGCCCGCCCAGCGGGTCGCCGGCCCGGAGGGCGCGCTCCAGGTTGACGGCGGCCCCGGGCCGCATCCGGCCGAACCGGGTCCGCTTGAGCGTGGTCGCCACCACCCGGACCTCGAACCAGCCTCGACCCTTGTCGCTCACGGTAAGACAGGCTCCGTCGACCGCGATGCTTTCCCCGATCACCAGCCGGCGATACGAGGTGGCGATCCGGAACCGGCGTCCGTCGCCCTCGCGCTCCGCGGCGCGGATGACCCCGACGTCGGTCACCAGCCCGGTGAACATGCGACCCGGTCGAGGACCAGCAGGGTGTCGGCTCCCAGTGGCCGCCGCTCCACGACGTCCCAGCGGTGGGCCGCTTCGAGCTCTCCGCTGGCCAGCTGGCCGCTGGCCGGCCGGCCTTCCCGCCCCAGCCAGAGCGGACTCTGGATCTGGTAGTAGCGGTCCACCAGCTCCGCCGCGAGCAGCGCGCCGGCCAGCCGCCCGCCGCCTTCGATCAGCAGCGAATCGATGCCGAGATCGCGCAGCAGCAGCAGTGCCTGGTCGAGAGCCCCCGCCGCAACCACCCGGGTCCCGGCGGGCGCCAGCCGGATCGAAGTCGCCCGCCATCGCGTCGGAGACGTCACCACGATCGCGCCGCGCCCGAGCGCGGCAAGCGTCGGGGGCAGCGGCTCGGCGCCCTCGAACAAAACCCGGACCGGCGGAACCCGCGGGACGATTGGCCCTCGCACGGTGAGCGCGGGATCGTCGCGCAGCGCGGTGCGGCCGCCCACGCCGATCGCGGCGAACCCGGCCCGGAGCCGGTGCACGAATTCCCGGGCGTCGGGCCCCGAAATCCATCGGGAGTTCCCGCTCCGGTCGGCGATCCGGTGATCCAGGGAAGTGGCCAGCTTGAGCGCCACCCAGGGCCGGCGCGACTCGGTATGGCGATGGAAGAAGGCGGCGTTCTGGCGCCGGGCCTCGCACTCGAGCAGACCCGCGGATACCCGGATGCCGGCGGCGCGAAGCCGATCCGCGCCGCCCGCCGCATCCGGATTGGGGTCTTCCGTCGCGGCGATCACCTCCGAGATTCCGGCTCCGATGATGGCCTCGGTACAGGGCGGCTGCTTGCCCTGATGGGAGCAGGGCATCAGGGTGACCACCAGGGTGGCGCCGCGGGCTCGCGCTCCCGCCGCGGCGAGCGCGGCCGGCTCGGCGTGTGCCCCGCCCCACTCGCGATGCCAGCCTTCACCCACCGGCTCCTCCCCGGCGAGCACCACCGCACCCACCATCGGATTGGGATGCACCCGGCCCCAGCCGAGCCGCGCCAGGCCGAGCGAGCGGCGCATGGCCTGCTCGGGGTTCACGCGAACCGGACGCCGGTGACCCCGGGGCGCACTTCGCCCAGCACCCAGCTCCCGATTGCGGCCGCCGTAGCCGACTGCTGAACCGCAGCGACGCAGCCGGCCGGCAGCACCGCGATCATCCCAACGCCCAGGTTGAACACCTCGCGCATTTCCTCCTCCGACACCTTGCCCTCGCGCTGGAGCAGCCCGAACAAGGGCGGAGGCGTCCAGCTCTTCGCCTCCACCACCGCCTCGCATCCCTCCGGGAGCACCCGCACCAGATTGCCGGGGATCCCGCCGCCGGTGATGTGGGCCAGCCCATGCACCAGTCCGAGCACCGGGGCCAGTACGTCCCGGTAGCTCCGGTGCACGGTGAGCAAGGTGTCGCCCACCCTGGCTCCGGTGCCGGGCAACTCGGCATCCACCGTAAGACCGAGCTGGTCGAAAAGAATTCTGCGGGCCAGGGTGTAGCCGTTGGTATGCAGCCCGCTCGACTCGAGCCCGACCAGGACATCGCCCGGCACGATCGCGTCGCCGTGGATCGCCTCGGCTTCCTCGACTACCCCGACGATGGTGCCGGCCAGGTCGAAGTCTCCCGGCTGATAGAGGCCCGGCATCTGGGCCGTCTCTCCTCCCGCCAGCGCCATCCCGTGGGCCCGGCAGCCGCGGGCTACCCCTTCGACGATCGCGGCGGTCTGCGGAACGGTGAGCCCCGCGCCCGCGACGTAGTCGAGGAAGGCCAGCGGCATCGCACCGTGCACCAGGATGTCGTTGACGCTGTGGTTGACCAGGTCCTCGCCCACGGTGTCGAACCGGCCGGCGTCTCTCGCCACCATCACCTTGGTGCCCACGCCGTCGGTGCTCATGACCAGCACCGGACTGCGATAGCCGGCCGGCACCCGGACCATGCCGCCGAATCCTCCGACGTTGCCCACCGAATGGGAGGTGCGGGCTCCCCGCACCAGCCCGGCGATCCGCTGCTTGGCCTCGTCTGCGCCGGTGAGGTCCACGCCCGCGGCGGCGTACCGCGACTGGCTCATGGGAGCGGCTCCGCGAGGTGCACGCTGGTCAGGTCCACGAAGGCCTCGACCCGATGTTGTACCGCAGCGTAGTCCACTTTTTCGAACCCTTTCACCCCGAAGCCCTGCACCGCAAAGCTTCCCATCGTGGCCCCGTACACCATCGCGCGCCGGAGCTGAGCGTGGGCGGTGGAGTCCACCCGGGCCAGATACCCCATGAAGCCGCCGGCGAAGGCGTCGCCCGCGCCGGTGGGATCGAAGACCTCCTCCAGCGGATAGGCCGGCACGTAGAAGCTCCGGTCCGGCTCGAGCAGCAGGGCGCCGTATTCGCCCTGCTTGATGACCACGCGCTTGGGGCCCCGCGCCATGATCCACTTGCCGGCCCGGTGAATGTTCCAGTCGCCGGAGAGCTCCCGGGCCTCGCCGTCGTTCACCAGCAGGATGTCCACCCGCTCCAGCAGTTTCAGCAGCTCGGCCTTCTTGCTCTGGATCCAGTAGTTCATGGTGTCGCAGACCACCAGCGACGGCCCGCTCATCTGCTCCAGCACGTGGAGCTGGAGCACCGGGTCGATGTTGCCGAGGAAGAGGTACTTGGCGTCCTGCCACCCGGCGGGCAGCTTGGGCTCGAAGGCGGCGAACACGCCCAGCCGGGTCTCCAGGGTTTCCCGGCTCTGGAGGTCGTAGGAGTACTTGCCCTTCCAGCGGAAGCTTTCTCCCTCGGCGCGCTCGACCCCGGTCCAGTCGATGCCGCCGGGCGCGAGCCGCTCCAGCGCCTCCACCGGATAGTCGTTGCCGACTACGCCGACTACCCGCACCGGATGGAGGAGCGAGGCCGCGACGCTGAAGTACACCGCCGATCCGCCCAGCGCGTCGGCGGTTTCCCCGAACGGGGTGAAGATCGAGTCGAGCGCGACGCTGCCGACGACGAGCAGACTCATGGCTTCACATCCGGTCGGGGGCGGAAAGGCCGAGCAGGCGGAGTCCGTTGCGCAGCACCTGACGCGCGGCGCGAGCCAGCACCAGGCGGGCCTGCTCGGTGGCCGGGGGCTCCCCCAGCACCCGGCAGTGGTGATACCACCCGTGCGCCGCGCGGGCGAGGTCTTCCAGGTAGCCGGTGATCCGGTGCGGCTCCCGGGCCCGGGCCGCGGCGGCCACGACCTCGGGAAAGCGGCTCAGCTCCTTCAGCAGCTCGGCGTCCTGGGGCGCGGGCAGCGCGTCGGGCGCGGCCTCCTCGCCCACCGCTTCCGGCTCCCGTCCGGCGACCCGGAAGATGCCGCTCATCCGGGCGTGCGCCATCTGCACGTAGAACACCGGATTCTCGTCGGTCTGCTTGCGGGCCAGGTCGACATCGAAGGTGAACGGCGTCTCTCCCTTCCGCATCAGGAAGAAGTAGCGAGCCGCGTCCACCCCGACCCAGTCGAGCAGGTCGCGCAGGGTGACGAAGTCGCCGGCCCGTTTCGACATCCGGACCTCCTCGCCGCCCCGCACCACCTTCACCAGCTGGACCAGCGCGACCTCGAAAAAGTCGTCGGGGTAGCCCAGGGCGCGGAGCGCCGCGCGCATCCGCGGAATGTAGCCATGATGATCGGCGCCCCAGACGTCGATGACCCGCTCGAATCCGCGCTCGTGCTTGTCGCGATGGTAGGCGATGTCGGGCACCAGATAGGTGAGCGACCCGTCGCTCTTCCGGAGCACCCGGTCCTTGTCGTCACCGTGGGCTTCGCTCCGGAGCCAGAGCGCTCCGTCTTTTTCATAGGAGAGCTGACGGGCGGCCAGCTCGGCCAGCGTCGCCGCGACCCGGCCGTCGTCGTAGATCTCCTGCTCCGAGCTGTGCACGTCGAAGCGGACCCCGAAGTCGGCCAGCAGGGCGTCCTGCTCCTCCCGCTGGAACTGGAGAATGAAGCGGCGCAGCACCGGCGCGGCCGCGGCGAAGCCGGCCGGTACCTCGGGCGCCCGCGCCGCCGCGTCGATCAGGTATTCCCCGTGATAGCCACCTTCTGGAATCGCGACCTCGAGGTCTTTCGCGTCCTTCGCGTCCTTCGCGCCCTTCTGCTGCTGGATCCTGACCCAGAGACTCTCGACCAGCTTGTCGATCTGTCCGCCGGCATCGTTGATGTAGAACTCCCGGGTGACCACGTGCCCGGTCCACTCCAGCAGCGCGGCGATCCCGTCCCCCAGCGCGGCGCCGCGGCCGTGCCCCACGTGCAGCGGGCCCGTCGGGTTGGCCGAGACGAATTCGACGTTGACCCGGGTCTCCGCCCCGAAGCTCGCGCGGCCGTAGCTCTCGCCGGCCCGCACGATGGACGCAAGCGAGGCCGTCAGCTGATCGCGGGCCAGCCAGAAATTGATGAAGCCGGGTCCGGCGATCTCGACCCGCTCCACCACGCCGGGATCGAACGCGAGAGAGCGCACGACCTCTTCCGCGACCGGACGGGGATTGGTGCGGCGGGTTTTTGCGATCAGCATCGCGAGGTTGGTCGCGAGGTCGCCGTGACCTTCATCCCGGGGGCGCTCCAGGACGAAGGGCGCGTCGGGCGCCCCGAGGGCGCGGGCCACCCGGGAGAGCTCCGACCGGATCGGCTCACTCACGCGGCTTGGCTTTCTTCTTGGCGGGCTTTTCGGATTCGGGTGTCGCGTCCTTCGCGTCCTTCGCGCCCTTCGCGTCTTTTGCGCCCTTCGCGTCTTTCGCGTCGCTCGCGTCCTTCGCGCCTTCCGCGTCCTTCCCGCTCTTCACCTCGCTCTCCGGCTCCTTGCGCGGCCCCTTGCCATCCTTGCCGTAATCGGTGATGTAGAATCCGGAGCCTTTGAAAATCAGGGCGGCCCCTCCCGACATCTGGCGCTCGGCCACCATACCGCAGCGGGGGCACTTGGCCCGGGCCCGGTTGGTGATTCGCTGCACCACTTCAAATTCATGCCCCTTGGGGCAGCGATATTCGTAGGTAGGCATGTCCGTCCGGGTGAGCTAAGCGGCGACAGATCAGAAACTTAGCCTCCAGGGCGAAGGGGTTCAAGCACCGAGGCATACCCGGTGGGGTTTGGGATCGGTGGAGGATTACTTTTCAGCATGACGTGGTCGTTGCTGTTTCGATTCGCCTCCGCCTTCGCGCTGGCCCAGGGCGCACCGTCCGGCTCCCACACCTGGATCGCCGACATCAGGGCAAAGCGGGACTCGCTTGCCAGGGGCGACGTGCGGGTGGAAGGCGTGGTCGTGGACATCCGGTCCACCGCGTCGGAAGCCCGGCGCGGGCTCTACCGGCTGATCGACGAGAGCGACCGGGAAGGAGTGCTGATCCGGACCGCCGAGCTTCCCGCCGATGGAGGCGCCTACCGGGTCCGGGCGATCATCGCCCAGCAGCAACCCCCGGATGGCTCGCTTCTCCTCGAGGAAGTTTCCCGCGAGCCGGTGGATCCGCGGTCACAGATTCCGGCGATGCTGGCGCTCGCATCCGCGCTGGCCATCGTGGTCCTGACGATCCTCACGGTGAAGGCGGTTCGCGCCGAGCGGGAGTACCTGGTCTCCCCGCCACTCTGGCTGCTGCCCGATGCCGGCCCCTACGGCAAGAGTCCGGGTGAAGGATCGGAGCCGACCCGCCCGATCCTGAGCTACGACGCCGACCTCGAGGAGACCGACCGGCGCCAGCGCGAAGCACTGGGGCGGCGGCGGCGCACCCTGATCCGCGCCATGGTCCTCGCGGCGGGAACCCTCACCCTGAGCGGTGCCTGGCTGATGGCGGACCGTCCCTCCGGCGCGCCGGTCCCCGCCTTCATCCTGATCGACGCCAACGAGCAGGTGGCGGTCGCGCAGCCCAGGAGTCTCGACACGGTATTCGCCGACCGGCCGATCGAGCAGCGGTTCGACTCCCTCCTCCAGCCCCGTCCCCCCCGCCGGGACACGGTGGGACCCCGTCGGCCCCCTGCAACGGTTGCTGTGGCGCCGGGGCCCCGATCCGACACCGGACAGGTCAACCCGGGCCCGGTGCTGGTGCTCCCGCCGATCACGGCGCCGAGCCCCGCGCCCGCTCCGGCGCCGACGCCTGCGCCACCCCCGCCCGCCCCGGTGCCTCCCCCGGCACCCCCGCCCCGTGACCCCGCCGAGGAGCGCCGCCTCGCGGGAGAAGTCCTGCAGGGAGGCATCACTCGGGTGGTGGCCGCGGTCAACGGGAAGCAGACGGCGCAGCTGCTCGCCCTCCTTCCGGCGGCTTCGGCCCGGGACCCGGGGCGTCTGGAGCGGTTCCTGAACCTGGTGCGCGAGTTTGCGCCACGCGCTACACTTGGCACGATCGAGGCAATGTCCTTGGCCGAGGACCGCGGAGAGGCGACATTTGCAGTGTCCTTCACCTGGCGCGGGGACTTCGGGGTCGAACGGCGGAAAGCCGGCCGGTTCATTGGAGTGGTCCGCCGTCAGGAAGGAGGGTGGCGTTTCGAGGGAGCTCAGCTCCTCGACGCCGTCCCGTAACCCGACCCCTACGCGGATCAGGACATGACCAGGAACTCACTCCGGCGCACCCTCACCTTCACCGGCTTCCTTCTCGCGGGCCTCTCCGGATCCGCCGCATCCCAATCGCTGCAGCGGCTCTCCCTGCAGGGGTCCGGCGCGGCGCTGTTTCCCACCACCGAAGACCCCAACTTCGAATCGGAAACCCGGCTGGGCTACGAGGTCCAGGCCCGCTACACCTTTTCGCGATTTTCGCTCGGCGCGGGGTATCAGCGGAGCACCGTGTTCAGCTCTCCCGATCTCAATCTCTCCCTCTCCCTCGGCTTCGTCGAACCGCGCTACGTGGTCGCCGCCGGGAGCACCCTCGGCTTTTATCTCGCCGGCCGGCTCGGCGCCGGGAAGCTGGTGTGCAGCGAAGCCTGTCAGGCCCAGGACACCAACCTGAGCTACGGTGGCGGCGGGGGCGTGCTGATCAAGCTCAGCCGGCGGGCCTCGGGCGATCTGGGGGCTCAGTACTTCCAGGTGAGTGGCGACCTCTCCTCAGGGTACGCCATGCTCCGGGCCGGCCTGAGCATCGGACTGTAGTCGCGGGAGACGTTCGATGACGTGGTTCCGCACCGCCCGCCTCGCGCTTCTCGCGCTCCTGCTGGCCGTCTCCTGCAAGTCGGGAGACGGCGGGGTCGCCGGCGTGCTGGTGGTCTCGAGGGTGGATGTCGAGCCCGGGATCACCCAGGTGATCCTGGGGCGGAGCCTCCAGTTCGCCGCGACCCCGCGCACCGCCAGCGGAATCACCGTGCCGGGACGTGGCATCAGCTGGAGCAGCAGCGATCCTCTGATCGCCACGGTGTCCAACACCGGCATGGTCAGCGGCGTCGCGCTGGGCGGGCCGGTGCGGATCCGGGCGACAGTCGACGGCGTGGTGGGCGACGCGCTGGTGACGGTGCGCTCGGTCCCGGTGGACCGGGTGACGGTCACCCCGGCCAACTCCGGGGTGCTGGTGGCCGCCGGAGTCCAGCTCACTCCCCATGCATTCGATGCTGAGGGGAACCCGCTCCCTGGCCGGAGCTTCGACTGGGCTTCCAGCGATCCGGCCATCGCGGCGGTCACTACCACCGGCATCGTGATCGGATTGGCCCAGGGCGGGCCGGTCACCATCACCGCGACCGCCGAAGGCAAGTCGGGCTCGGCCCTGGTCTCGGTCGCCACCCGGCCGGCCACCCGGCTCGCATTTGCCGAGCAGCCCGGGCCCGCGGTGGCGGGCGCGCCGCTCACTCCCCCGATTCGGATCCTGCTCCAGGACGATCTGCTCACCACGGTAATCGGCGCGGCCAATCCGGTCACCATCTCGCTGGCGGGGAATCCGGTTGGCGCCACGCTGGGCGGAACCACCACGATCAACGCCACCAGCGGCATCGCGACCTTCAGCAACCTGACCCTGGATCGTCCCGGCACCGGCTACACCTTCCTGGTCACCGCGCCCGGCTTGAGTGCCGCCACCAGCACGCCGTTCAACGTGGCCGTCGGCGCCCCCGCCAAACTGGTGTTCTCCACCCAGCTCCCCGGCTCGGCCCAGAGCGGCGTGGCCTTCGCACCGCAGCCGGTGCTCCAGCTGGCGGACGCGGGCGGCAACCTGGTCGCCCAGAGCGGTGTGGCGGTCACGGCCACGCTGGCATCCGGCGGAGGAACGCTCACCGGAACGACGACCACGACGACCAACTCGACAGGGGCAGCGGCATTCACCAATCTCGCCCTGAACGGACCGGCGGGGACTTACTCGGTGAGCTTCAGCGCTCCCAATCTCACCCCGATCAGCGGACTGGTCGGCCTCGGCGCAGGGGTAGCACGTTCCCTGGCGATCGCGGTCCAGCCCACCAGCTCGGCGCAGAGCGGCGTGGCGCTGTCTACCCAGCCGGCCATTCAGCTCAAGGACGCCGCCGGGAACAACGTGGGTCAGGCCGGGGTGGTGATCACCGCGAGCATCGCGAGCGGCACCGGCACGCTGGGCGGGGCGACCACCGCCACCACCAACAGCGCCGGACTGGCCCAGTTCGCCAGCCTGGCGATCAACGGCGCCTCGGGTAACTACACCCTGGGCTTCAGTGCGCCGGGCGGGATCACCGGGGTCACCTCCTCGACCATCGTGCTGGGCGCCGGAGCGCCGACTCAGCTCTCCATCGTGACCCAGCCCTCCGCGGCGGCCCAGAGCGGCGTGGCGTTCGCGACCCAGCCCAGCGTGCGGCTCCTCGACGGCGGCGGCAATCCGGTCAACGTGGCGGGAATCCAGGTGACGGCGAGTATCGCGTCGGGCGGCGGCACTCTGGTGGGATCCGGGACGGCCACCACCAACGCGTCGGGCATCGCGACCTTCACCGACCTGGCGATCAGCGGCACGGTGGGCGCCCGCACCCTGAGCTTCACCTCGGCGGGCCTCACCAGCGCGACCTCGGGAACGATTACCCTGAGCGCCGGACCGGCGGCGGCGCTGGGGCTCAACACCCAGCCCTCTCCCTCGGGCTCGAGCGGGGTCGCACTGGCTCAGCAGCCGGTGGTGCAGATCCGGGACGCGGCGGGGAATCCGGTGAGTCAGAATGGAGTCCTGGTTACCGCCACGATCGCCTCGGGACCGGCGGGCGCCACGCTGGGCGGCGGTGTCGCCACCACGGCGGGATTCGGCGCGGCCACCTTCACGTCGCTCGCGATCACCGGACCGTCGGGCACCTACACCATTCAGTTCAGCGCGCGGGGACTGACCTCG